>Ga0272442_10000193_pt1 | contig 101177 bp, 93 predicted proteins | sample SSMForm2O_FD_200262 | JGI IMG/M metagenome (GOLD analysis project Ga0272442, IMG submission 200262) | Marine sediment archaeal communities from Little Sippewissett salt marsh, Falmouth, MA, United States - SSM-Form-2O | ecosystem: Environmental > Aquatic > Marine > Wetlands > Sediment ...
GCACCCGCGCGAATCTCATCCGCCTCCGCATTGGCTGCTGCAAGAAGCCCCTCGGCCTCACCACGAAGCCGATCACTTTCCTCCGACGCCTCCTGCAAACGACGCTCAACCTCTTCGCGAGCACCCGTGCGTATCTCATCGGCCTCCGCATTGGCGTCACTGCGGACACGTTCAGACTCTTCGTACGCGGCGATGACCGCTTCCTCGGCCTGGCGAGCGATCTCGTCGACGGACGCGATCCTCTCCTCCGCTCGAACATCGGCAGCGGCAAGGATGGCGTGTTGCTCGTTTGCTGCCTCCCACGACATCTCGGCGTCGATGAGGAGCTCAAGGGCTCGCTCCTGCTCGACTGCAGCCTCGGCATAACGGGCCTCGATGCGGCGGTACGCACGGTCGAAGGTCTGCTCGGCGTTCGCTTCAGCACGAGCAACGAGGGCGTTGGCAGACTCCTCGGCCTCGATCCGGACGTTCTCGGCTTCCCTTTGCAGAGTCTCGGCGGACGCTTCGGCATCCCTGCGCGCCCGCTCTGCTTCTTCCTTGACGTCCACCGCTTCGTCGCGTGCCGCGGAGCGGACCGACTCGGCTTCCTCGTGAAGTCGACGCGCATCGGCAACAATCTCTTCGGCCTGGGCTTCGGCCGAGAGGCGCTTTCGTTCGGCCTCGTCGAGCATCGTCTGGGCTTTGCGCTTGGCTTCCTCGACGATCGATGCGGACTCCTGGTCGGCCTTGACCTTGAGCCGCTCAGCTTCTTGACGGATTGTCGCCGCTTCGTTCTCGATCCTCGTCGACTCGGCTCGCAGTTGATCGACCCGTGCCTGCCCTTCGGCGATGGCTGCGCCCGTCCGTTCCTCAGCCGCGACAACCTCGGCAAGCCGGTAGTCGAGTTCGACCTTCTGTTCTTCAAACTCGGCGGCATACTGCGTGGCGAGGGCCTCCGCTGCCTCTTCGGCTGCCTTCGCCTCGGTCGCGACCCGCACAAGGTGCTCTTCTGCTTCCGCAACCATCGCTTGTGCAGCGGCCTCGGCTTCGGACTGGACCGTGGCGCTCTCGGCGAGAGCTTGGGCAAGCATCTCCTGAGCTTCGGCTTCGAGCCGGGCTGCGTCCTCTTCGGCGGCTTCGCGAATCTGGGCGCCTTGCTCGTCGAAGCCGGTCAGAATCGACTGCATCCGTTCTTCTGCGTCCGCGATCAGTTCGCGAGCATCACGCTGTGCAGCGGAGACCTTGCGGGCCGCCTCAAGACGATCCTGGTCCGCCTGATCCCTCGTCCGAGCAGCGGCCTGCTTGATCGCGCGTGCCGACTCCTCGGATCGGTCGATGATCCCCTGGGCGCGTTCCCGCGCCGCGGCCTCGATCGTGGCCGCTCGCTCCGACGCAGAGACGGATTCGTCATCGAGTACGGCCATGCGGGCCTCGAGATCGTGCTGAAGATCAACGACCTTCTGCGCCTCTCGTTCGGCCCGTTGGAGCAGGTGGTCTGCTTCCTCCCGCGCCTGTTGGAGGATTCGCTCGGACTCCTGTTCGGCGAGCGCGCGCGACTCGTCGGCGGACGCTCCGCCGTCTGATTCTCCACCGGGCACCGCCGCATCGGCCGCGGCCGCGGCTTCAGCGAGGATCGCATCCGCTCGCTCAGCAGCGGCCGTCGCTGCCTCAGCGAGGACTACTGCGGCCTGTTCCTGGGCGTCGGTGACAATCTGGGCAGCTTCAGCTTCGCGCTCGGCTCGGAGTGTTTCGAGCTCTGTGACCATCGATTCCCGCTCGGACTCGAGGTGTCGAACCCTATCATCGAGTTCTGCCGCCTGCGCTTGGAGTTCCTTGCTCTGTTCCTCGGCAGCGGCAACCACATCGTCGGCTCGTTGTTGCGCCTCGGCCAGGAGCTGTTCGGCCGCCTGGGCCACCTCGGCGTCGCGACCGGGATCCGGGGCGAGCGCCGCGGCCAGCTCATCGGCAAGTCGTTGCACATCGGCCGACAACCGGTCGCGCTCGGCCTCGAGTTCGGCAACGCGACTCTGCTCCTCAGCATGTTCAGCGGCGAGAATGGCCTCGGCCTCACGCTGCGCCTTCTCAACGATCTCATCGGCCTGCCGCTGCGCCTCCTCGACCAATGATGCACCGTCAGCGTCGAGCTTCTCCAGCTCTGCGGCAAGACGATCGCGGTCGGCCTCGAGCTCGGCAATGCGCTCCTGATCAACAACCCGATCGGCAGCGAGCTTCTCCTCCGCCTGTTGTTGGGCCTCTTCCGCCAGAGCAGCACCATCGACGGCCAGTTGCTCCAGTTCCGCTGTCAGGCGATCGCGCTCTGCTTCGAGTTCAGCGATCCGCTCCTGCTCACCGCTCCGATCAACGGCAAGAAGGCTCTCGGCTTCGATCCGAGCGGCTGCAACGATCTCATCAGCCTGCCGTTGCGCCTCGCCAACGACGGCAGCGCTATCGCCCGTGGCGGAGCTTTCCTCAACGATTCGATTGGCTTCACGCTCGATGGCGGCGGCCCGGTCGCGCGCTTCTGACTCGATCTTCGCCGCCTGCTTTCGGGCGCGGCTGAGCACTCGGTCCTTGGCGTCAAAGACGGCGACCATGGCGCTGTCCACCGATTGGCCTTCCGACGACCGGCTCTTCTCGGCCTCGAACTCGGCCTTCTGAAGCCGGGTCTTCGTCTCCTGGGCCCAGTGCTCGAGCTCGCGGAAATTCGACTCCAGTTCACGGAGGAACTCTTTGACCTCACGCTTGTCATAACCCTTCCGGGTCGTGGAGAACTCGCGTGTGTCGATGGACTCTGGGAGGTTGGGGGCTTTCTCGCTCACGACCGTGTTATCGGCCAACGTCGCCACCATCTTGATGGGGAAACTAGTCAGCTCCAAGGGCCGAGTTTCACGGGTATGCAACACAGAACGGGGCGGTCAGAAGACCGCCCCGTTCGTTGACTGCAACTCGGACCTAGATGGCGTTGACGATGCTCTCGTCGAGCCCAGGGAAACTCCTCAGGAACTCCCGCCGTTCGGCCGTGAGTTGACTCACGATCGTGTTGTACTCGTCCATCCGGCCTTGACGCTCATAGAGGCGCCTCGGCTGCAGGATCTCGGGATCCGGGAAGCCCGGCAGGTCGGCCGCGACGTAGTAGCCGAAGTCGGGATCCTCTTCCCACTCGATCGAGCCTTCGACGATGCCCTGAACAACGGCTGACGAATGCTTGATCCTGACTTTCTTGGAACGCTCGTCGTCATCCTCGCCGCCGACCCGGCCGGTCGACATGAGGTAGACCTCGAGGTCCGGCATGGTCTCGAGCAACTCGAGCAGCCGTCGCCCTTGGAGCGCGTCGTTCGTGAAGAAGAACGGGTTCGTTCCAGGGACTCTCAGGCTCTTGCCTGCCTCAGCTGCACCACCTGCCGACGTGCCCTTCGTCTCGCCGAGCATGAAGTAGGCCGCGGCCTGCTCCCGCTTGAGCTTCGCCACCGCTGGGATGATGTTCTCGTTGCGGTTCAGGAGCAGCAGATAGTTGACCGGGGGTAGGTTGCTCGGATCGCGATGGCGAATGTTCGCCAGCGGGAACGTTGAGCGGCCGTTCGCGGTGTACGAGTCGTCGAAGAAGTCGACCTTGCCGTCCGGGTCGGTGTGCGTGTTCTCGAGCCAGGCGTCCGGGCGGGTAGTGCCGCCGTAGATCGTTGGCTCGTCGTCCTCGTCAAGACCGAACGTCTTCGCGAAGCAGCCGTTCTCGGTCGAGTAGACCTTGCCTCCGGGAAACAGTCCGACGAAGTCGTCCTGGACCGGCAGCGAGCCAAGCTGCTGGCGGAACGTGGTCGTCGTCTTGCCGGTGCCCGAGAGTCCGAGAATGAGGGCAACCTTCTCTTCGCCGTCGACATCTGGGAAGGTCTTCAGGCCGGAGTGGAGCGCCAAGCCGCCCCGCTCGTACACGAGGTAGTTCCACATGCGGAGTCCGCCCATCTTCGACTCGCCGAAGTAGTCGGACCCAAACACGCGGGTGACGTAGTTCTCGTGGTCAACGGCGATGAGCCGGTCGTCGGATTTGCCCGGCGCAGGAAGCCCGGGCGTATAGATGACCGTGAACTCGGGCTCGTACGTGTCGTCCTTGGGGAAGAACAGTTGCTGCTGCATCGCGGGGATGTTCGCTGACGTCTTCTCCATGTAGAGACGGCTCGCGGTACGGAATTCCGGATCGGGGCCTATGTAGCCCTCGATCAGAATCATGTCCTTGTCCGCGATGTAGGCGTCCTGCTTCGCTGCCCACTCGTCGTACTCGGCACGGCTCATGGCCGGTTTGAAGCTCTCATTGTCGTCTACGAAGAACGTCGACTTGGAGAGCCTCGCCTTGATCAGCGCCTTGTAGCTGAGGTTCCCGAACTCTGTCTCGATGATGCGCGGCATGTACTCGAGCGTCCATTCCCGCATCTCTGCCTGCGTCGGGTTCTTCGCGACCGACTTCGCGTGTGGCAGCTTGATCGCCATCGTTCGTCCTCCCTCAGTTGTGTGCCGCTCGTCAGGCGACGGTGATGCTGTCATCCAAGTAGACATCCTGGATGGTGTGCAGCAACGCTGCCCCCTCCGCCATCGGGCGCTGGAACGCCTTGCGGCCGGAGATGAGACCCATGCCGCCGGCACGCTTGTTGATGACCGCCGTCCGAACTGCCTGCTCGAGGTCTCCCGCTCCGGATGACGCGCCACCGCTGTTGATCAGCCCTGCGCGACCCATGTAGCTGTTCACGACCTGCCAGCGCGTGAGATCGATCGGGTTGTCGGTGGTCAGCTCCTCGTAAACGAGAGGATGCGTCTTGCCATACCCGACGGCTCCGTAGCCGTTGTTGTTCTCCGGTTGCTTCTGCTTGATGATGTCGGCCTCAATGGTCACACCAAGGTGGTTCGCCTGGCTGGTGAGATCGGAGGAAGCCTCGTACGAGACGCCGTCGACCGTGAACGCAGAGTTGCGTATGTAGCACCAGAGCACCGTGAACATCCCGAGATCGTGGGCGGCTTCGAACGCCTCAGCGACTTCCTGGATCTGGCGGTTCGACTCTTCAGAACCGAAGTAGATCGTCGCACCGACGCCGGCCGCACCGAGGTCCCACGCACGTTCGACAGAGCCGAACATGATCTGGTCATAGGTCGCCGGATACGTCATGAGCTCGTTGTGGTTGAGCTTCACGATGAACGGGATCTTGTGTGCATACGTGCGCGACGCCATCCCAAGGACGCCGAAGGTCGTCGCGACGGCGTTGGTTCCGCCCTCGATCGCGAGTTTGATGATGTTGATCGGGTCGAAATAGGCGGGGTTCGGGGCGAACGATGCCGCGCCGGAATGCTCGATTCCCTGGTCGACGGGGAGGATCGACACGTAGCCCGAGCCTGCGAGGCGGCCGCTGTTGAACAGGAGCCCAAGGTTCCTGAGCACTTGCGGGTTGCGGTCGCTTTGGCCGAATACCCGATCGACGAAGTCGGGGCCCGGGAGGACGAGATCTTCTTTCGGGATGCCGGTCGATTGGTAGGTGAGCAGAGCGTCAGCATCGGCGCCGAGCAGTGACTGGATGTCCATCGGAACTCCTTGCGAAGGTGGGGTGTCCCTGTGATTATCGCGGAACGCGAGCACTGACGGGAATCCTTTGTTGGAAAGGCAGCGAACCCAGGGTTCTCAGCATCGTATACGGCGCCCCCAGCCCGCGGTTCGGAGGGCTTCCCATTCCGCGGGCCCACAGCGCCGCATACAAGGTGGAGAACCCTGGGTTCGCTGCTTCAGAGGCCCAGGAACGCGGCCGCGTCCTCCGCCACTGCGTTCGCCTTCTCCAGCAGCAGCTCCTCCGCTCCGAGCCAGTCGTCCCCGGCATCCCCCCGAAGATCCACGTAGATCTTCAACTTCGGCTCGGTGCCCGACGGTCGGATCAGCGCCCGCCCCGCGTCGCCGAGCGACAGCTCAACCAGTGGTGTCGCCGCCAGATAGCGCGGCCGATCGTCCGCTCCGCTCCGGTAGTCGGTGACACCCGTCACCGCGAGTCCTCCCAGCGCCTCGGGTGTCCGCTCACCGAGCATTTCCATGGCCGCCGCGATCTCGTCTGCCCCCTCCGCTCCTGGCCGAACGAGGCTCTTCTGCGTCGAAACCCAGAGCCCGCTGCGGCGATAGAGGTCGGCGAGAAGGTCCCACACTGTCTTCCCGTCGGCCTTCGCGCCCGCAACAAGGGCCGCGAACGCGACGGCCGCCGAGATCCCGTCCTTGTCTCTCACCGTCTGACCAACCGAGTAGCCGAGCGCCTCCTCATATCCGAAGACATACGATCCGCGGCCCTCCGCCTCGAGGTCGAGTGCCGCGTTCCAGATCCACTTGAACCCGGTGAGCGTCCGGTCGTAGCCCGCACCGTATTCATCGGCGATCGAGGCGAGCATCGGCGATGAAACGATGCTGTTGAAGACCAGCGGCCGCTCCGTCCCCCCGCCGGCCAGCAGGTAGTCGGCGAGCAGCACCCCGATCTGGTTCCCGGTCAGCTGGCGGAATCCGGCGCCCGGTTCCGGGATGGAGACCGCCAAACGGTCGGTGTCCGGGTCGTTCGCGATCACCAGGTCGGCGTCGATCGACATGGCGAGTTCGTGCGACAGGTCCATCGCCCCCGGCTCCTCAGGATTCGGGAACGCGACCGTCGGGAAGTGGCCGTCGGGCTCAAACTGCGCGGCGACCGGGTGGACCCGTGAGAACCCGAAGCGGTCCAGCGCCGCGACCACGTACTTGCCTCCGACCCCGTGCATCGCGGCATAGACGATGCTGATAGTCCGATCTCCCGTAGTCCCAGGAAGGCCCTTCGCGACGTCGAGGAGGTAGTCGGCGAACAGGTCCTCCCCGATCGGCTGAGCTGCTGCACCAACGATCTCCGCCCGCGGCACCTCCGAGGCGGGGCCGACCGCTGCGATCGCTGCGGCGATGTCGGCATCCGTGGGCGGGATGATCTGTGCCGCGTTCTGCGCATAAACCTTGTATCCGTTGTCGGCCGGAGGATTGTGCGACGCCGTCACGACCACCGCGGCAACCCCACCGAGGTGGAGTGAGGCAAAGGCGACGAGCGGTGTCGGCGCCGGATCGGCGAAGTAGCGGACCTCGAATCCGGCGGCTACCAGCACGGAAATCGTGTCATCCATGAATGTCGCGGACGAGAGCCTGGCATCGCGTCCGACGACCACAGGCCCCTGGTCGGTTCCCGTTGTCGCGAGCAGATAGTCGGCTAGCCCTCTCGTTGCTCGGATCACCGTCGCGCGGTTCATGCGATTCGACCCGGCCTCAACGCGACCGCGCAAGCCTGCAGTTCCGAATTGGAGTGTCGCTCCCATCCGCTCGGTGAGTTCCTCCATGTCCCCGGAATCGACGATGCCCTGCAGTTCGGCTCGCGTCACCGGGTCAGGGTCTCCGGCAATCCACTCTGCTGCTGCGGTCATGAGATCTGTCATGGCACGAATCGTACCGAATCGGAAGAGGCCGAGCATCGGCACCAACAACGGACGGCGTCCGAACTCCGGGACCATTGACCCGCGTCCGCGGGCCGTCCTCCCCTGCCGTGCGGCCGGAACCTTGCGTACGATGCGACACGTGAAGCCGATCCCGCCCGTTCGCCGACGTCTGCGTGTCTCTGGAATCGTCCAAGGAGTTGGTTTCCGGCCGTTCGTCTACGGCCTTGCGACCTCCGCCCACCTCGGCGGGTTCGTAGGCAATGACACCGACGGCGTCTTCATCGAAGTCGAAGGAGAGGCCAACGCCGTCTCCGGTTTCGTCTCAGATCTTGAACGCTGCGCTCCACCCGCAGCGCGAATCCAGCGGATCGAGTCCGAGGACATCCCACCAATCGACACAACTTCCTTCCGGATTGTCGCGAGCCACCACGCCAGAAGCGGAACGGCGCTCGTCTCGCCGGATCTTCGGACGTGTGACGAATGCCTGACCGAGCTCCACAATCCGGACGACCGCCGCCAGAACTATCCGTTCATCAATTGCACGAACTGTGGCCCTCGCTTCACGATCACCCTGCAGACCCCCTACGACCGTCCCGAGACGACGATGCGGCCCTTCAAGATGTGCGACGCGTGCGAGGCCGAGTACAACGACCCCGACGATCGCCGTTTCCACGCCCAGCCGAATGCCTGCCCGGCCTGTGGTCCGAAGGTGCGGTCCGTGCCGGAGGCAGCCGACCCGATTCTCCGGGCCCGGCAATGGATCGCCGACGGTGACATCGTTGCCGTCAAGGGCCTCGGCGGCTTTCACCTTGCCTGTGACGCGACGTCGGAATCGGCGGTATCGGCCCTACGGGAGCGCAAGGGCCGGGTCGACAAGCCGTTCGCCGTGATGGTCGCCGATCTCGCGACCGCTGGCTCCATAGCGGACATCGATGCCGACGAAACCCGCCTCCTCACCTCGACAGAACGGCCGATCGTCCTGCTCGCGAAACGCCCAAACACAACTGTCTCCGATCTCGTCGCCCCGGGCAACGCACACCTCGGAATCATGCTCCCCTACACACCACTCCACGACCTCCTCCTGGCGCCGGGCGACGTCTGGGTGATGACATCCGGCAATCGGTCCGAGGAACCCATCGTCATCGGGAACGAGGAGGCGTTCGAACGTCTCGAGTGGTTTGCTGACGGCTTCGTGCTTCACGACCGCGAGATTTGCGTCCCGTGTGACGACTCGGTGATGCGGATCCTCGACGGCGTGGAGTACCCGATCCGCCGGTCTCGCGGCTACGCGCCGTTCCCGGTTCCGCTTCCCTTCGAGGTTCCGCCGATCCTCGCCACCGGAGGCGAACTGAAAGCGACCTTCTGCCTCGCCGCCGGTCGCGATGGATTCATGAGCCAGCACATCGGAGACATGAAGAACCTCGAGACGCTGACCACCTTCGAACATTCCGTCAACCACTTCACTGACCTGTTCCGGATTGAGCCGGAGGTTATCGCCACCGATCTTCACCCCAGGTATCTGTCTGCGGATTGGGCGGAGGGCGACGGACGGCCGGTTATCAAAGTGCAACACCACCATGCCCACATCGCGTCGGTGATGGCCGAGCACGGCGTCGTCGACCCCGTGATCGGATTCGCGTTCGACGGCACGGGATACGGCACCGACGGCACGATCTGGGGAGGTGAAGTCCTCGTCGCCAACTACGACGGCTTCGAGCGTGCCGCCCACCTGGCGCCGGTGGCACTTCCCGGTGGGGACGCGGCCGTGCGTCACCCCGACAGGATGGCGCTCTCCCACCTGCGAAGCGCAGGGATACCGTGGGAGAGGGACCTTCCACCGGTCGGCGACACGAGAGATATCGTGCTTGAAACCCTCGAAGTCCAAATGGACCGCCGCATCAACACCATCCCCACCACCAGCATGGGCCGGCTCTTTGATGCCGCGTCCGCCCTGGCCGGAGTGCGCCAGACGGCAACCTACGAAGCGCAGGCAGCGATCGAGTTCGAGGCCCTTGTCGACGGCGCGGAGGGAGGCTCGTATGAGTTCGGCCTCGTGGACACCGACACCCCGATCATTCTCGAACCCGGGCCCGTCATCGCCGGGATCGTGGACGACGTCCGCTCCGGAGTCCCGGTCGGCCTGATCGCGGCTCGGTTCCACACCGCTGTCGCATCAATGATCGTCGAAGTCGCCGAACGGGTTTGTGCACGAACGGGCATCACTACCGTTGGGTTGAGCGGAGGGGTATTTCAGAACGTGACATTGACGCATGCAGCCGCCACCGCCCTCGGTGCGAGAGGTTTCGCCGTTCTCACCCACCGGCTCGTGCCACCAAATGACGGAGGCCTGGCACTCGGCCAAGCTGTGATCGCGGCGACAAGGAGGTGATGGGGTATGTGTCTCGGCATCCCCGGCAAAGTCATCGAAATCACCGGTGAGGGTGTGACCCGAACCGGAAGAGTCGATTTCGACGGCATCGTCAAAGAGGTCAACCTCGCGTACGTGCCCGACATCTCGATCGGCGACTACACGATCGTGCACGTCGGCTTCGCTATCACCCAACTCGACGAGGAAGCGGCCCTCGAGACGCTCGCCCACCTCCAGGAACTCGAAGCCGTCGAGGTCGAACTCGACCCGGACGCGGCGCTTGCGGCAGAAGAGGCGGCCGCAAAGGGCGAGGAATGAAGTACCTCGACGAGTTCCGCGATCCGGATCTCGCACTTCGCCTCATCGACGACATCTCCCGAATCGCAACGAGACGCCATGTCCTGATGGAGGTGTGCGGCGGACAGACGCACTCGATCATCCGCAACGGCATCGACCGACTCCTCCCCGACGAGATCGAGATGGTCCATGGCCCGGGTTGCCCAGTCTGCGTGACGCCGCTCGAGACGATCGACAAAGCGCTCGCCATCGCGTCGCGCGAAGGTGTCATCTTCTGCTCGTTCGGTGACATGCTCCGGGTTCCCGGCTCCGGACGCGACCTGTTCTCCGTCAAGAGTGCCGGCGGCGATGTCCGCATCGTCTACTCCCCCCTCGACGCCGTCAAGATCGCACGCGACAACCCGGACCGCGAGGTCGTGTTCTTCGGGATCGGCTTCGAGACAACGGCTCCGGCCAACGCCATGGCCGTCTATCAGGCAAAACAAGAAGGACTCACGAACTTCTCGATGCTCGTCTCACACGTCCTCGTCCCACCCGCGATGCGGGCCATCCTCGACGCTCCGACCAACCGCGTTGAAGCGTTTCTCGCCGCCGGCCACGTGTGCTCGGTGATGGGATACGAGGAGTACGACCCGATCGCAGAGCAGTACGGGACGCCGATCGTTGTCACCGGGTTCGAGCCGCTCGATCTCCTCCAAGGGATCAAGTCGGCCGTTCTCCAACTGGAGGAGGGTCGGGCCGAGGTGGAGAACGCGTACCAGCGAGCCGTCAATCGGGTCGGCAACGTCCCAGCCCAAGAGATGGTCAACGACGTGTTCACCACGATCGATCGGAACTGGCGCGGCATCGGCATGATCCCTCAGTCGGGTTGGGCGCTGGCCGACGAGTACCGGTCGTTCGACGCCGCCGAGCGATTCACCGTGACAGACATCGATACCGTCGAGTCTCCGCTCTGCCACGCCGGCGAGGTGCTGCGCGGCACGCTGAAGCCCGACGAGTGCCCGGCCTTCGGCAAGGAGTGCACACCAAGGACGCCGCTCGGAGCGACGATGGTGTCGGCCGAGGGGGCCTGCGCCGCCTACTACCTCTACGGGCGATTCCAGGAGCTGGAGGCGACATCGTGACCATCGAAAACTGGTCGTGCCCGATGCCCCTGCGAGACCACCCGTCCATCGTGATGGGCCACGGCGGAGGGGGCCAACTCTCCGCCGAACTGATCGAGCACCTCTTCGTGCCGGCGTTCGGCGACGGCGAGCTGGCGGAACTCGCCGACGCCGCCGTCCTCGACCCTGGCGGGCTCATCTCTTTCTCTACCGACACGTTCGTCGTCCGTCCGCGCTTCTTCCCCGGCGGGAACATCGGTGAACTCGCCGTCAACGGCACGGTGAACGACGTTGCCATGCGCGGCGCCCTGCCCCGCTACCTCAGCGTCGGCCTGATCCTGGAAGAAGGTCTCCCCTTGGCTGAGCTCGGCGTGATCGTCGAGTCGATGGCCGCGGCCGCCGCCCACGCGGGGGTGACGATCGTCACGGGCGACACGAAGGTTGTCGATCGCGGCCACGGAGACGGGATCTTTATCAACACCACCGGCATCGGGATACTCCGCGAAGGTGCAGACATCCGCCCACAGAGGGCCGAGCCGGGCGACGTGATCATCGTTTCCGGCAATGTCGGGGACCATGGGATGGCCATCATGTCGGTCCGCGAGGGCCTCGAGTTCGAAGCCTCGATCGTGTCGGACACGGCAGCCCTCAACCATATGATCAACGACGTGCTCGACACCGGCACCGACGTTCACGTTCTTCGCGATCCGACCCGCGGCGGCCTCGCCGCCTCGCTCAACGAGATCGCGACGGCGGCAGACGTCGGAGTCCTGATCGAGGAACGCGCTATCCCGGTTGATCGAACGGTCGCGGCGGCCTGTGAGATACTCGGCATGGACCCCATGTACGTCGCGAACGAGGGCAAGGTCGTTGCGTTCGTGCCTGCCGCCGACGCCGACCGGGTTCTCGACACCATGCGGTCTCACCGGGAGGGCGTCAACGCAACCGTCATCGGTGAGGTCACCAGCACCCACCGCGGCATGGTCGCTGCGCGGACACCGCTCGGTTCAACGAGGGTTGTCGACATGCAGGTCGGCGAGCAACTTCCCCGCATCTGCTGATCGCCCCTACCCCCACGCGTGCACTGCTCTGATGAAGCTCGAGGTCCGGCCCCTCACTCCCGACACGTGGACGCGGGGTTCGAAGAAGTCGACCGCCGCACGGAGACCCGCCCGTTCATGCGCAGAGAACTCTGACGACAACGACACGGCAGCCAGGGCTGCTGGCATCGCGGGCTCTCGACTGCGAAAGTGATGCCGAGCTCCACGGGAGGTATGGATGACTCAGGACTACGAGAGCACGCCGGAAGCGAGGGCGCGCAAGCGGGCCAAGGAATACACCGGCCTGATGTGGCACATCGGCACGTTCGTCATCGTCAACGCATTCATATGGTTCATCGACATCGCAGGTGGCGGTGGCGTCCAGTGGGCGTATTGGGTGACGATTCCCTGGGGTATCGGTCTGGCGTTTCATGTGCTGGCCTATTTCATCGACGACACTGGGATAGAACAGCGCAAGTACAAGAAGTTCCTGGCCGAGGAACAGAACAAGCAGGACTCCGACTCGTAGCGCGGCATTCGCCGGCCTCCACCCGGTGTCCACAGCCGGCCTGAGCGGTTGGCCAACGGCTGACGGGAACGGTCACGAGATGTGACGTCACTTCTTCCTACGATCGTGCCCGTGAACGACGCCGCACCTCACATAGGGACGCTCAGGGAGAAGCCGCTCCACGCGTCTCTGAAACACTGGTACTCCCGACCAGGTGATCGCATCGAGGCACCGATTGACCGGTTCGTGATCGATCTCGTCAGGGACGATCTCCTGATCGAAGTGCAGACGCGCGGATTCTCGTCGATGAAACAGAAGCTCGCGGATCTGCTGGATCTCGGGCACCACGTGCGAATCGTCCATCCGATCGCCTTGAACAGATGGATCGTGAAGGTCGACGCCGACGGCGAGGTTCTCAGCAGGAGACGCTCTCCGAGGCACGGCGATCCGACCGATCTCTTCGCTGAGCTTGTCAGCTTCCCGGATCTTGTGGCGCACCCGGGTCTGCAGATCCATCTGATCCTCACCCATGAGGAGGAGTACCGTCGTCACATGCCGAACCGCTCGTGGCGCCGCAAGGGATGGACGGTTGTGGAACGCCGGCTGATCGACGTGGTCGACACGTTGATGATCTCTGGCCCTGAGGATCTCGCCGACCTGCTGCCCGCCGAACTGCCCGAGACGTTCACGACACAAGACCTCGCCACCACCCTCGGCAGGACGCGCCGGTCTGCCCAGCAGATGGCCTACTGCCTGCGACAAGCCGGCGTGATCATCCCCGCTGGCAAGGTCGGCAACGCCGTGCAGTACCGTGTCGGCTGAACGCTCTTCGTTCAGCCGGAAGCCAGACCGATCCCCGTCTCGACAGCTTCGAGGTTCACTTCGGAGAACGAACCGGCACCCGCCGCATCTCGCAACGCGTCCATCGGATACGGCCCCGTCAGCGTCAGCGCCGCCGACAGGAACACGAGGCCCAGCGACGTCTTGGGGATCCGCTTCGGCGCCGACTTCGGATCGATCACCACAACACGGGCGTCCGTGACAAGGTCGGCGTAGTCGGGAATGGTCAACACGAGCCCATCCGAGCTCATCGCCGAGAGATACGGCCCGGCCTTGGCAAAGCCGTCGGCCGAGATCACTGCGAAAACGTCGGGACTCGATACTGCGGTTAGCGGCATTTCTTCGGGCGCCAGCCACAATTCGGTGACCGAGTGACCCGCCTTGACCGTGACCGGATAGTCATCGCGTTGCGCCGCCCACAACCCGGAGCGGAGCCCACCGAGGGCGACCAACTTCGCCGCCGACCGCACCTTCCCACCTGCCGAACCTGCCACGACCAGCGACATCGGCCGGTCAAGGGTGTGCGCGTATTCGACCGGGAGCGGCCGAGCACCGGCAACAGGGGATCCGGCGATCGAAGCATGGGCAGCCCGATAGCCAGTCGAGTACTCGGTCACGTTGCGTTCAAAGAGCAGGCCGGGTTCCATGCCCCAGGACCGCATCGACTCTTCCATCCCGGCTCGGGTGAACTTGTTCGACCGCACGTAGTAGGCGGTACAGAGGTCCCACACGTCGAGCAGCGCAAACCCCGGCGTGGTCATCGCCGCGACGAACCGGTCGGCAAGGTCTTTGTCGAACGAGGACCCGCGGTAGACGTACGCCGCGCCGTTGACACCCACCGTGGCGCAGATGTCGAGGGGGTGTTCGAGGTTGCCGTGCGGCGTCGTCGGCGTGACGCCACCTTCGGGTGTTGTTGTGGAGTGCTGGCCCCCGGTCATGCCGAAGTTGAGGTTGTTCATCACGATCACCGTGATCCCGATGTTCCGCCGCGCCGCCGAGAGCAGGTGTGCGCCGCCGATCCCGGTCCCGCCGTCGCCCATGATCACGATGACGTCGAGATCGGGATTGGCAAGCTTGACGCCGGTTGCGTACGTGATCGACCGCCCATGGAGGCCGTGGAACGCCGACGTGGTGAAGTACTGATCAGAGAGGCCCGAACAGCCGATGTCGGACACGATCACGACCTTGGCCGGGTCGAGGTCGAGCTTGATCATGGCTTCGTTGAGGCGATCGAGGATCGGCCCATGGCCGCACCCCGGGCAGAACGGGTAGGGGTCGTCGGTGCGGAAGGTGGCGATTGGGGTGATCGTGATGGTGCTCATCGCACGGCCTCGACGATCTCGTCGACGGTGATCAATGTGCCGTCTACACGGTTGACACCGAGGACCTCCCGATCGCCGGCGAGCCGTTCGATCTCTCTTCGATACAGGCCCATGTTGAGTTCCGGAACGATCACGCGGTCGATACCTTCGAGGGCCACGGCAAGCGCCGCCTCCGGGATCGGCCAGAGGCTCTGTACGACGAAACCCGCTGTCGGGATCCCGTCCGACCGGAGTTGTTCGATCGCCGCCCGGGCGGCACCCGCCGTCACGCCGAACGAGATGACAAGGGTGTCCGCGTCGGGGTCCGGATCGGCGTCGACCATCTGGATCTCATCCCGGTGCTGTTCGATCTTGTCGATCAGATGCTGGTTGAGTGCCCCGACCGTCTCTGCGTTCTTGGTGATATACGCACCCTCATCGTGGGTCGAACCCGTGAGCCGGAACGCGTCGCCCTCCCCGTAGCGACGCATCGGCTCAACCGCGTCGGAGGGCTCCCACGCGTAGGGAAGGCCGGCGTCCTTCTCAACACGTTCGACAACGCCGACCTCCGGGTACTCGTCGACGTCGATGGCGGAGAGCGTCATCGCGATCTCCTTGTCGGTGAGCAGGAAGACCGGGCAGCGGAACCGTTCGGCGAGTTCGAACGCCTTCGCGGTGAGCCCGTAGGTTTCGGGCACACTCGATGGAGCAAGCACGATCATGGGATAGCCGCCTGCCGTGCCCCACCGGACGAACTGAACGTCTCCTTGCGCAACTGTCGTGGCACCGCCGGTCGCGGGTCCAAGGCGCTGCACGTCGACGATGACCAGCGGAACCTCTCCCATGATGGCGAGGCCGATGTTCTCTGAGTAGAGGCTGATCCCGGGACCGGAGGTGGCGGTCATCGCCTTCGCGCCTGCCATGGCGGCACCGAGGCACATGCCGATGGAGGCGATCTCGTCCTCACCCTGCATCGCGACACCACCAACCTTCGGGAGTTCGCGCATCATCGCCATGAGGATTCCGGAGGCGGGCGTGATCGGGTATCCGGCGAAGAACGTACACCCGGCGTCGATAGCTCCGCGAACGATCGCGGTTGCCCCATCCACGTACTCGCGTCGGAGCGGCCTAGTCGTTGTCGTCATTCCGCCAGGCTACGCCCGTGGACGTGATTTCGGGTGTGTTCCGCGTCCCGGACGCGAGCATCCACGCGACCGGAGCCGCGTGGATGCTCTCTGAACGTGTCGTCGATCAGTCTTCCGAACCAGCGGCTTCGGCCGTGAGTTCCGCAACAATGTCTGCGTTGGCCAGCGTCGTCACATCGCCGAGCTGGCGCTGTTCCGAGATGTCCTTCAGCAGGCGTCGCATGATCTTGCCGGACCGCGTCTTCGGCAAGTCCGCCGTGAACACGATGCTCTTCGGCTTCGCGATCGGCCCGATCGACTCCGCAACGTGGTTGCGCAGGTCCTGGAGCAGTGCCTCGTCGCCGTCGACACCACCACGGACCGTGACAAACGCCGCGATGGCCTGGCCCGTGACCGGGTCTGCTCGACCGACGACTGCCGCTTCAGCCACGGCCGGATGCGACACGAGCGCCGACTCGACCTCGGTGGTCGAGATGTTGTGACCAGCGATCAGCATGATGTCGTCGACGCGCCCGAGCAGCCAGAAGTAGCCGTCCTCGTCGCGCTTGGCGCCGTCACCCGGGAAGTAGATCCCGTCGAACCGCGACCAGTAAGTGTCGACATAACGTTCGTCGTCTCCCCAGATCGTGCGCAGCATCGACGGCCACGCGTGGGGGATGGCGAGGAATCCGCCGCCCGGGATACCGACCTCGACACCGTCATCGTCGACAACGTTGATGCCGATGCCAGGGAACGGGAATGTCGCCGAACCCGGCTTCGTCGGTACAGCACCTGGAAGCGGGGTGATCATGATGGAGCCGGTCTCGGTCTGCCACCACGTGTCGACGATCGGGCAGTTGTCGCGTCCGATGTGCTCGTTGTACCACATCCACGCCTCGGGGTTGATCGGCTCGCCGACCGTCCCGAGCAAGCGCAGCGATGACAGATCATGCATCGCGGGGTACTGGTCGCCCCACTTCATGAAGGCACGAATGGCCGTCGGCGCGGTGTAGAAGATCGAGACGTCGTAGTCGTCGACGATCTTCCAGAGCCGGTCGAAGTCCGGATAGTCGGGAGCACCTTCGTACATGACGCCGGTGGTCCCGTTGGCCAGCGGCCCGTACACGATGTACGAGTGGCCCGTGACCCACCCGATGTCCGCGGTGCACCAGAAGATATCGTCATCTTTGATGTCGAACACGAGACTGTGGGTGGCCATCACGCCGGCCAGATAGCCGCCTTGCGTGTGGACGATACCCTTGGGCTTCCCGGTGGTTCCTGAGGTGTACAGGACGAAGAGGATGTCCTCGGCATCCATCACCTCGGGTTCGCATACGGCGGACTGGTTGGCCATCAGATCGGCCCACCAGATGTCTCGACCTTCGGTCATGCTGACTTCGTTCTTCGTGCGCTCGACGACCACGACCTTCTCGATCGATGGGGAAGCGGCGACGGAGACGTCGGCATGATCCTTCAACGGGAAGACACCGCCCTTGCGCCATGAACCGTCCTGAGTGACGAGGACCTTTGCCTCGCCGTCCTGGATGCGGTCGGCGAGCGAGTCGGAGGAGAAGCCTCCGAACACAACTGAGTGGATGGCTCCAATACGGGCACAGGCGAGCAGCGTGATCGGCAGTTCGGGGATCATGCCCATGTAGACGGCGACCCGGTCTCCCTTCTCCACGCCGAGCGACTTGAGTCCGTTGGCGAACTTCGCGACCTCTTCGTGCAGCTCTCTGAACGTGATGTCGCGCGTATCGCCCGGTTCTCCGACCCAGTGGTACGCGACCTTGTCGGGAATGGTGTCGAGGTGGCGATCGAGGCAGTTGTAGGAGAGGTTGAGCTTTCCGTCCTCGAACCACTTGAAGAATGGAGCGTTGTCGGCGCTGAGTCCAACGGTGGGCTCCTGATACCAACTGATGCGCTCCAGGGCCTGTTTCATCCACCAGGCTTCCCAGTCCTCGGATTCCTCGTAGATCTCCGGACCGGCGTTCGCCGCAGCGACAAATGCCTCAGACGGCGGGAAGACTCGCTCCTCCGACATCAGGTCTTCGAGAGTGTTTTCGGCCACAACTACCTCCAGGTCGCGAACGGATACACGCAGGCTAAGAGGTACGGCAAGCGATGGGGAGGGCCGGATGGCCCTGAGTGTGGGGGCAGACGGCCCTGGTCCGTCTGCCCACAAGGGTTTGAGGGGGATATACTCCCGCACTCACTGCCTATCCGAGACCGTTATGCTTTCGGGGCCCTGCCCCCATCGTCCAGCGGCCTAGGACTCCGCCCTTTCAAGGCGGCAACGGGGATTCGAATTCCCCTGGGGGCACGAACGGGGGCGTGGTGAAGTCTGGAGTTCACGCCGGCCTGTCAAGCCGGAGGTCGCGGGTTCAAATCCCGTCGCTCCCGCCAGACGCACTCGCCCGGGTCTCGACCCGGGCGGCCGTGTCTGCCCGGTCAGGTAGCTCAGCTGGTAGAGCGCTGGTCTGAAAAACCAGAGGTCGGCAGTTCGACCCTGCCCCTGACCACCACCGAAACCCTTGCAGCGCAAGGGTTTCTATCGTTCCTGGGTCCAGTTGCCGCCGGAGACCAGGCTACGCGGGGGCAGGCGCGGGGGCAAGAGGACACTCCCAGCTCAGAGGGAGTGGAATCGGTCGGTAGGTCCGCTCATAGGTGCTGCGATATGGGCGGGTGCGGTCTCGGTTCTTCTCTACTGTTGTGCGGCGTCGATTGCGTCGAGGATGATCTGGACGACTTCCTTGCCGATCGGGTGGTTGGGAGCGGTCACCCACTCGCCATCGACAACACTCCAGAAGACGACGTTGCCGTGGTCCCCGCTGGGCACGTCGACAAGCCTGGCGTTGTATCCGGCAGCTCGCAGAGCTTCGGCTGCATCTTCGGATTGCCATGGCTGGCAGGTTGGGTCGTCCTCCCCAACCACCAAGACAAGGTCGGCATCCAGCTTCTTCAAGTCGAGGCTATCGATGAGCACATCCACCACGGACTCCGGGAACTCCGCACCCTCGTATTCGTAGTAGCAACCTGCGATGGCAACGATCACGTCGGCCCGCGGTGCCCCTGTGGAGCACACCTCGTAGCTGCCGCCGGGGCCATATGCCCCTTCCGAGAGTCCGCCAAACAGTGCCATCGACGCGCCATACGAATCTCCGACGAACGTGATCGGCTGGTCGAGGTCGCCGCCATACTCACCAGCAACGCTCCTGACGAAGCGGTAGCCGCACTCGAGGTCTTGCTCCTGGCTGAGTTGCGAGTGGGTGAATCGGTAGTCGGGCGCAAACACCACTGTCCCGTAGCTCGCCAGCCGAGTGGCCATCTCGGCCAAGTCCTGACCAGTCCCTGCTGCGGGGACCAGGTACACCACCGGCCACGACCCGTCAGCGTTGGGTGCCCACACCGAGATGTCTCGAGTGGTTTCATGCGACACAACCGTCGTCGTCACTTCGAACGGACCGAGTTCCTCCAGCGGAACAGCAGTAGTGGTGGTGGTCGGAGCAGAGGTCGTGGTCGGTGTAGCAGTCGTAATCGATGCTGCAAGCGTCGTGTCAGCAGCAGCGCCGTTGTTGGTGTCGTCGCATCCCGGCAGGAGCAACACGACTGTGGCGAGCGAAGCGACCCAACGGACGGATCGTGAACGCATCATCGAGGCTCCCTCACATCGTCAGGCTCTTACCCAGGTAGACCATCGGCCACCGGGCTTGGGCGACACGCCCGCAGGCGGCAAAACAATCCCGTGGCCCCGATCCTTCAGGACCACCGCCGAAATCTCCTGTCCCACAAGGGAATTCGTCGTTTCGAAGAACCCGCTGGGGTGACCCGGGGCGCGTCCAGGGCCTCGCATCCTGATCACCGGCTCTTCGGATCGGTCACTCCCGAACCCGACACCCGGTCCCCGCCGTCGCGCCTCGAGAAACCCCCTTGACACAAAGAGGCTTCGATATGACCGACGATGACACCGGGCTCGAGTTCAGTGCCACAGCCCGGCATGATGCGAAGTCCTCCACCAGAAGCTCCCTCGGTCGCTATCGAGGGGCCTGCGCCTTGGATTCGTCCTCGTCGCGGGTGCGCGGCCACCGCGCCCGGTGGCGGGTGCGCCAGGTGTCTAGGACGGTGAGATCGCCGGTCAACGTGATCGCTGCGTCGTCCCCTCGATTCCACACGGCGAGGTACAGGTCGGAAGCGAGTCCGGTGAGGACGAGGTCGGCGGGGCCGTCAGCTCGGACCGTCTCGATCCCGTCTGGTCCAAGAGTGACGAGCCATCGCTCGTCGACGTCGCTGGGGGAGATCGCCATCGTCATGCAGGACTCGAGTGGGAGCTCGTCGACAGTGGGAGCCATGGCGGTCAGGATCTCGTCGATGCCGTCGGAGGCGAATGTCGGGTCGAACCCGCTGACCGACGCGGTTGCCGACTCGGCGTCGAAGCGGTGAATCGCCGTCTCGTGGGCTTGGCGGCGCGCCCACATCTGGCGGGGTGATGGCGCCGGGAGGAATGTCCAGGTGGCGAGGTCCGACGGCGCCGACTCGAGTTGGGCCACGAGATTGGTGTTCGTGGCAAGGTAGTAGTCGACCAGGGCGTCGTCATCGGGCCAGAAGATCGCCAGATCCGGCCAGGCGGCCTCGAGGTCGACCAGCTCTGGGACGCCCTCTCGCACGGCACATCGCGCGACATGGGACGCCGCCCACAGGTGGATCTCGCTCAGGTGACGGAGGAGCTCGCGGGTGTCCCATGCGGGACACCACGGGATGAGGTCATCGAGCCGAGCACGGGAGGCGGCTGCGGCGAGCTGCTCACCCTCTCGACTGATTGCCTCGATGTGCGCATCGACGTCCATCGGTATCCTCCTCCCAGGTCTCGAGTGTCTTGAAGCACAACGGGCGGTGCGACAAGGTCCAGCAGCAAACGTATACTGCAACTTGCAGCAAGTCAAGGGATACGGCACGGTGAGCGAAGCCTGCGATCGCCTTCCAGAGCCACGAAAGGGCGTCCGCAACTCCGCTTCTCGCTCATCCGACGGGTTAGTGATTGCACCGCCCATATCCGGCTGGGTCGGATGATTCTGTTCGTGTTGCACGCCTCGGTCGGGCCGCCCATCGGTGCCGGTGTTTGCGGATTCTGTTGCGTAGTCTCATGAGATGACACCGGACGACACCATTGATGCTCTGCTGAGGAGATCAAGGAGCCGGCTGGACCGTGTGCCGCCCAGCGATCTGGCGTCCGCGGTGCGTGGAGGAGCCGTTGTCGTGGACGTTCGTGACTCCGCCCAGCGGTCCGAACAGGGGGAGCTTCCGGGTGCGCAGGTGATTGATCTCACGGTTCTCGAATGGCGACTCGCACCGTCAAGTGAGCATCGCTCAATCGACGTCTTGCCGAACCAGCGGGTGATCCTCGTTTGTAGCGAAGGCTTCAGTTCCTCCCTTGCTGCGGTTCGGCTCAAGAGTCTCGGCGTCGCGGGGGCGACGGACCTTGAAGGAGGTTTCAAGGCCTGGTCCGCGTGGAACCAACAGCAGTAGCGGGGAGCTCGTCCGACCACCCATAGGTGTGCCGACATGTGCGGATGCCATCGACTCCATTCCAAGAACCCGTTGGAGGTCGCTGTGGGCAAGCACGTGCTCGATGCCAGTGTTGTACTGCATGTCCTCGACACGAATGGGGATCTGTCGATCGATCGCGAACTGCTTGCCCCAACGCTGCTTCGGTCGCAAGTCGGCACCCGCACCATCATCGCCGGTCTCATCGGCGATATGCACCACAACCCCGAACTCGCCGCTGCCATCGTCGACCAGATCCTCGAACCACACTCACCGAGCCCGAGATGGCCCGCCGGCCTCTCACCACGCCACTCGCCGGCAGCGTCGCGTCATCGACCCTGTGAGCCCCCTTTCTTTGTATGCAAGAACCTCCAAGCAGGACTCCTGCCACGGACATCGCATGCTATCGAAACAGGCTTGCTGGGAGTGAGCCTCGCGTTTCGTGCTCGGTTCGAACAGCCCCCAGAGCCCGTACCCGCTCACGGATGTCTCTCCTTTGCCAGTGTCCTCGGCCAGCACCCCAAGACGTTCCTCCGGGCAGCCCACGAGACCGGGGCAGGCCAGATGCGGATCCAAACCCAGGACGGGAAGGGCCTTGACAGCAGTAATCTGAGTGCGCTATAGATAGATTATATGAAGCCCACCATAGGGGTGGTATGGATCGCAAAGTCACAGAGCAAGGAAAGGAGTGGAGTGACAATGATGCGTTTCACGGATCCGTTTGAGGAGATTGATCGGATGATGGGTTCGTTTGGCGGACGGTGGCGTGGTGGGATCATGCCGATGGACGCCTTTGAGCATGACGGCATGTACACATTGCGGTTTGACCTGCCGGGGGTGGACCCGGATCATGTTGATCTGATGGTTGAGGGCAATGTGCTCACGGTGACGGCAGACCGTCCTACCGAGGAGACCGAAGACGCAACGTGGCTGTTGCGGGAGCGGCCCGCCGGTACCCACCGTCGTGACGTGCGTTTGGGTGATCGTCTCGACACGGCCAACGTCGACGCCAGTCATGAGAACGGGGTGTTGACGGTGACGATCCCAATGCGCGAGGAGGCCAAGCCGCACAAGGTCTCCATCTCGTCGGGCACCGCTGAGAAGCTCACGGCGGAAGCCTCGTCCTAGCTGGCGAGCCGCACTTCCCGGTGCCCTTCCGACCGTCGCGTCGGAAGAGCACCCTTCTGGGGGTCAACAATGAGAGCTTCTCGATTCGCAGCTTCGCTTGCCGTGACGACGGTGCTGGCGGCTTCCGCATGCACGACTGGTAGTGGAACCTCCGAGCCGGCAGTGTCACCCAGCGTTGAGCCAACCGCTCAGATATCACGCACGACCGTGCAGGGAACGACGGCTTCCACTTCCGAGCCGCATAGGTCGACGGCGGAGGTCCCGCCGGGACTTCCGTCACTGGATCTGTACGACGTTTCGGATTTGGTGAAACGGGTCCGCAGCGGCGTGGTGTCGGTAACGCAGGAACGGGTGCGTTTGGACCTGTTCGGAGTGCCGGAGGAGGTCCCAGCTGGTGTCGGCACCGGCATCGTCATCGATGACGCCGGGTTTGTGTTGACCAACTTCCACGTCATCCAGGGGGCGTCGCGGGTGATCGTTACCGGGGAGGATGGTCGGCAGCGAGACGCCACGGTGGTGGCTGAGGCCTCCGCTCGGGACCTCGCGTTGCTACAACTCGACGACACCGACGGGCTCGAGGCGCTGCCGTTCGGCACCCTCGAGACTCTTGAGGTCGGGGATCCCGTGATCGCGATCGGCAACGCGCTTGGGCTGGATTCCACCGACCCCACGGTGTCGGCGGGGATCGTGTCGGCCAAGGGCCGCACCATCCGAACGGAGCTGGGAACGATGCAGGATCTGATCCAGACCGATGCCGCGATCAACCCGGGGAACTCGGGCGGCCCCTTGCTGAACGCCAACGGCGAGGTGGTGGGGGTCAACACCGCAATTGCGGGCAACGCCCAGAGCATCGGCTTCGCGATCTCGGTCGACACCGCAGCCCGGTTCATCGAGCGCCACCGCCTCGGCGTCGGGGAACCCTTCTTGGGGGTTCAGATGTTGGACAACTCACCGGCAGCGGCGGAGCGCCTAGACCTGGGATCCGAGACCGGTGCCCTGGTGATCGATGTTGTCTCAGCCAGTCCCGCCGATCAGGCTGGGCTGATCCAGTGGGACGTCATCGTCCGTATCGACGACACCGATATCGAGACGTCCAGCGACGCGGTGATTGCGCTCCTGGACACGCTGCCCGGCGACGTGGTGGCGCTCGAGGTGGTGCGGGGCCAGGAGCGGCTCGTCGTCGAAGCGACGATCGGGGAACGCCCCCGCGGGACATGATCCGGGGAGACACTCGATGATCCCACCGGTTCCGTATCTGTCGTCACGTCCGACCAGCAGCTGGCAACGACCCATCGTGGCCCAGCTGGCGCTTGAAAACTACACCAAAACGATTGACCGATCAGACAAAGGAGCCAGTCATGCATAGGTGGCCAGCCAAGATCCTGGACCACACGACCTGCACCTCATGAGAGGAGGTGAAACGCCCGGATGACAAACGACGACGAAGCAACCGTTCACCAAACCGCGTTCGCCGCCAGTCGCTTCGACCGCGACCGCACCCTGCAGGCAATGCGCCGCTTCGAGACCGCGCTAGCGATGGCAGCCGAGGGAGAAGCCTGGCTCACCGAAGTCGGCACAGACCTCGAAACGCTTGAGACCGCAATGGTTGAGGAACAACGGGAACTGAACCGCCCCGATGCACTGTTGGCAATGATCGCTGCCGAGCATCCCCGTCGGTTCAGTTCCCGAGTCCGCAACCTGCGGGAGCAATACGACGACATCATCCACCAGGTGGCGTCGCTGCGGAATCAGCTCGCCCACGGAGAGGACAGCCCGGCCGACGCCGGCGACCTACGCGAACGCGCCGGTTGGATCATCCGTTCCCTCCACCACTGCCGAGCCCGCCAAACCGACCTCGTATACCAAGCCATCGCCATGGACCTCGGAGAACGCTGACCCATGCGGCCGCACGCACCAGCTACAGCGCCCCGCGGCCGCCAGCATCGCACACAAAACACATGAAATGATCCACCGAGATGTCCGACGCTAATCCATATGACGAACTCGGAATACCGCGCGACGCAACCACCGACGAGATCCGCGCAGCCTTCCGCCGAGCCGTCAGACAACGTCACCCCGACACCTCGCATGAAACCGCTGACGACGCCGCGGCCCGCAACACCATCGACGCCTACCGCCTCCTCGCCGACCCCAACGCCCGAGCCCGCTACGACGCCGCAAACACACCGCCATCCCCTACGGTTGGGGGACCCCGCCGAGTCCGAATTCGCCACTCCACAACAGCGCCCAAAACGAGCCCGCCAACCCCCACACCATGCGCCACCTGCGATGGTGCGGGCATCGTCCGATCAACCATCACCTGTCCCACCTGCCACGGTCGAGCCGAAATCACGACACTCGAAACCAGACGTGTTCGCGTCCTTCGCTGCAGAACCTGCCAAGGCTCCGGCCAAGTCAGAACGCGCCAACCCTGCGAACGCTGCAACGGCACCGGAACCGCCCTTATCCACACGTAGGCAGTTGGCAGCTCTCCCGTCGAAACGGCCTTCGCGAGGGCAGGCGCGCCCGCACAGCACCAGTGGGGCTTGTCGGCGGCGTTCGGGTAGTGGCTGGCTTGACCGCAAGCGCACGAGCGGACCGGTCGGCCACCGATTCACGCCGGTGACCGACCGCGTTCACCCCTGCGACTCAGCCAGCGACGCCGTGAGCAACAGCCTGCGTCGACGCGTGCTCGTGGAGGGCATGTTCGTCCTTCACTGATCCGGGCTTCAGGTCGAACACGACCTCATTGATCGTGCCGGTGAAGGCGTACGGTGCCCTGTCCTCGTAGGCGAGATCGACCACGCCACGGTTATCGCGGCCGATGTCCATTCCGGCGTACGTCGTATAGAGGAAGCTGACGGTTTGTGGAATGGTGCCCTCGCCAACGACCTCGTCATTCACCAACAGCGTGACGCGTCCTCCTGAGCCGGGCTTCGGCTCGTCAGCTTCGAACAGCATCTTGACGTCCACATGTCCGGTCGGGATCGGCTTGGTGGACGTCTGCTTGTAGGTATCGATACCGAGGAACTGGTAGGTGTGATGGAGGTAGCCCTCCTCGTCGACCCACAACGCATAGCCGCCGATGAAATCGGCATTCGCGACGATCACACCCTCGGCTCCACCCTCGGGGACCTCGAGGGTGGCTTCGATCGCGTATGACCGCCCCATGATCTTCGGTGTCAAGGTCGTGGCGACGTTCTGGACATCCCCGGCGAAGGGAAAGCGGGTCTCCGTTGGCATCGGCGGGAGCATGCCGAAGAACGCGGCAAAACCACCCAACAGCGGCAGCACGTTGTTGCGCTCGGCTTCCTCCCAGAAGACCTCGACGAGTTCCGCCAACTTCTCTGGATTCTCAGCGGCCAGGTTGTTGGCCTGGGAGAAGTCGTCGGGCAGGTAGTAGAGCTCCCACTCGTCGGCATCCGGGTCGTAGTCACTTTCGGGTCCGAAACGTGCAAGCGTCTCCTGCGAGAAGTCCCACGGCAACTTGTCGAGCTTCGCACACGCCCACCAGCCGTCCTTGTAGATCGCCCTGCTGCCGTAGTTCTCGAAGTACTGCACCGTGTGGCGCTCCTCGGCATCGGCATCGTCGAACGTGTGGGCGAAGCTGGTGCCGTCCATGGGCTGCTGTTCGATGCCGTCGACCACGTCGGCCTCGGGGAGTCCGACCAATTCGAGAATCGTCGGGCCGACGTCGATAGCGTGGGTGAACTGGCTACGTATCGCCCCTCCGCCCTCGATTCGGTTCGGCCATGCAATCACCATCGGGTCTCGGGTCCCGCCAAGGTGGCTGGCCATCTGCTTGCCCCACTGGAACGGCGTGTTGTTTGCATGGGCCCACGGTGCCGCGTAGTGCGGTGCGGTGTGCTCTCCGCCCATCTCCTCGACGCCGCCGAACTTCTCGATGATCTCGAGTTGCTCAGCCGGATCGAGGATCACACCGTTGAAGAAGGTGGTCTCGTTGAACGAGCCTGTGAAGGTGCCTTCCATGCTCGCACCGTTGTCACCCCATATGTAGATGATGATGGTGTTGTCGAGCTCTCCCATGTCCTCGACGGCGTCCAGGAGACGACCAACGTTCCAGTCCGCATTCTCTGAGAATCCGGCGAACACCTCCATCTGGCGGCGGTAGAGCGTCTTCTCGGCTTCGCTGAGTGAGCCCCAAGCGGCATACGCTTCGGGACGCTCGGTGAGTTCGGTGTCTGGGGGGATGATGCCGAGTTCCTTCTGGCGCTCGAACGTGCGCTGGCGGTAGGCGTCCCAACCGTCATCGAACTTGCCCTTGTACTTGTCTGCCCACTCCTTGGCAACATGGTGCGGCGCATGCGAGCAGCCGGTCGAGTAGTAGAGGAACCATGGCTTCTTCTTGTCCTGGGCGCGCACCCCGTGCAACCACTCGATCGACTTGTCGGTCAGGTCGTCAGGGAAGTAGTACTGCTCGCCGTCCTCTGCGTCTGGTACTCCAATCGTCGTGTTGTCCTGCGTGATGATCGGGTCGTACTGGCCTGAGGCACCGCTCAGGAAGCCCCAGAAGTGGTTGAATCCCCATGCGAGCGGCCAAGTGTTGAATGGGCCGGCCGGACCGTACGCCGCGCCCGGGGTGAGGTGCCACTTGCCGAAGCCCCCGGTGACATAGCCGTTCTCACTGAGGATCCGCGGGAACGGTGCGCAGCTCCTCGGGAGCTGACCCGTGTAGCCGGGATACGGTCCGGGGAACTCGGAGATGCCTCCCATGCCCACGCGGTGGTGGTTGCGACCGGTCAGCATTGCCGCTCTCGTGGGAGAGCACACTGCCGTGACATGGAACCGGTTGTAGGTCAGACCCATCTCCTGGACGCGTTCGAGAGCTGGTGTGCTGATGCCACCCCCGAATGCCTCGGGACCACCGAACCCAGCGTCATCGATGAGCACCAACAGGACGTTTGGAGCATCCTCAGGAGCCTGCGGCCCGGGGATCATCGACCAGTCGGCGACCGATCTGCCGATCGTGCGATCGACCGCTCCGCCGAAGTTGCGGTCCGGGATCGGGAGCACCGTCCGATCCGGGCTGAACTTGCCCATGGCCTCGGCCAGCGAGTCCTTGAGGGCGGCATCCCCGGTCTTGTCGGTCGTCACCGCCGACCTACCGAGCGCTCCTCCAAGCGCTCGTTCAACGCCCATGTGCTGGTCTTCATCCATCATGGCAATGATCACCGCGGTGTCGGGCTTCAGCGCATCGCCGATCGTGTCCCCCAGCCCGGACTGAATGCGTCGATCGGCGAATTTGCCGACAATGGCGCCACCCGCGGCGCCGACGGCGGTCGCGGCGAGGAGCGGCGGAGCCGCGAGGCCGACGAGGAACCCAACGCCGCCGCCCCAGCCCATGCCCTTGCGACCGAGGCTGTCACCCGTGCGCTGAACGGCTACTTCGCCATCAGCGTCCTGTGATATCAGGATCGCGGCCTGGATGCCCACCTGTTTCCCCTTCACTTGGGACATGAGCGTCTCGAAGTCGCTGTCCGCCGTCTCGACGGTCGGATACGCGCACACGAGGACGGTCGTCACCTGGTCAGCCATGGCTAGCTCCCTTGTATGTATCTCGCCCCGCGGGGCTCGCTTCGTTGCATCCGCCGGTGCGTCGGCGTCCCGCATTTGCAGGGACGCGAACGGTGAATACGGCCGAGCCGCGCCCACCGACTGCTGCACTCTCGACGCTACCAGTCGGTAAACGTCCCGCCATCACCCCGTAGGTATGAAAGCACCGCTCATGCGGCCTGCCGTTGGTTCGTCTCCGCCATCCACGAATCACGGGTCCCCCGTCCACGTGCTAGCAGCGCCGCGATCGCCGTCTTAGAGATCCTTGCAGTACCACCGGGTGGTCGTGCCGGCAGGGCAGTCCTCGATGACGCCCACGGTGCGGTAGCCAAGCCGATCGTAGAAGTGAGCGGTCAACGCGTCGTACGTGAGACCCATGAGCAATCGGCATTCCTGTCGCCGTGCCTCAGCCTCGGCCGCGGCCATGAGGTCGCGTCCCAGGCCGCGGCCCCGGAGCTGTTCGTCGACCCACAGCGCGTGTACCTGGCAGCATCCTGCCCAGAACATCCCGGATACACCGGCCATGACGCGGCCGTTGTCATCACGGACGAAGATCCCGAAGTCGCGGTCCGGCCCGTGCCCGACGGCCTCCACAGCCGCGTCCGTCAGCCGTTCTTCGAGCAGAGCGAGGTCGAACGGGTCGGGATCGCTCTCGACGACCAGACGATATGGATTGCCCACCGCTCTATGCGGCGATCATCTGCTCGAGCAGCGTGGAGTCATCGAAGTAGGCACGAAGGGCCGTGATCTTGGCGCCGTCGAACTCTGCCGCCACAGCCGCTCCCAGCAGGAGACGCTGGCCATTCGGCTCAATCGCGAGGTCGTCGCCGACGAAGAACGGACCGGTGAAGTCGGCAGATACGCGGAACTCGGCGAAGCCTTTGTTTCCAAACACGTCGACTGCGTCGATCTGAACCTCGACATCCGAGAACGCGCCCTCGCGAAACACGAGGCTTCGAGCGAGATCTGTGAGACCGGTCGCCAGCAGATTCGGCGACCACACGCTCACGTCTTCGGTGAACAGGTCACCAAGCGCGGCAATTGCCTCATCGTCGGGGTTGATGCACGCCTCGATAGCACTACGCAGGGTGGCATCACGGGTGTTGTCTGCCATAGGGGCTCCTTTTCGTGGGATCGGGCCTACAGGCCGAGGATGTCTTTCTTGGCCGCCGCGAACTCCTCGTCGGTCAGCGCACCGGAGTCGTGGAGGGACGCCAGCTTCTCGATCTCAGCAGCCGGGTCTGCGGCGCTCGGCGCAGGCGCCGGTGGGGCGGGTGGAGGGGGCGCGGCGTAGGCCTGCTCCTCTTCGGCCTCTCTTCTTCCGCGTTCGTGGGCTATTCCGCCAGCGACCATCATCGTCCTGCGGCGGGTCCGTCGACGAGCCATTCCCATGGCTACCTCCTAAGTCACCGTGGCGCCGGTCTCTGTGCGCGGCGCAGGTCGTACCGATTGATCGGCCCGACTCGCCGCGACAATACGCGCGGCATGGGTCGCCGGCATCGTCCACATGGGGTGAATTCCCACCTCGACCTCCTGGCCGGGTGCGGTCTCCCCCTGTTCCGTCGCGTGTTGGGCGGATTGCTAGTCCACGACCTCGCACGTAAGCCCGTCAGCGACTCTCGGAACGCGGTGGTAGTACTGAACCCGCAGGCGAGAGGTCGGGGGGACCACAACCGGATCTGGAAGGACCCACACCGAAGTCGCCCAACTCGACGCCGGCCAGGTCCACGGGTCGAGCGTATGGGTGATGCCGTCATGGAGATCGGCACGGAACGTGACCGCGACCGCGTTGACCAGCCCCGGAGGGTCGACCGCCAGGTCAACGGAGCCACGCAGCGACGGCGTCCCGAACCCGGCGAGATCCACTGTGGCAAGCGCCGCGGCAGCACCGCACGTCGGCCAGGTCGCGACGACTTCCCCTTCGGTCCGGGTGTAGACCGGGCCGGGGATGGCGGCGTCCAGCAGCGGCTCGAAATCAATGCCGTAGAGGTCTCGCCAGTGAGCTAGATCGGCCTGCCCAAACGCACGCTGCTTCGCCTCGGCTTCCGGGAGCAGCACCGGGCGAGCCAGCAGCATAAGTCCGTGCGGGATCAGTCGGGCGTCGGGAGCGAGGAGACGTCGACGAGCATCGAGCGTGGTCTCGAGGATCTCTTCCTCGAGCGGTTCGTTCCCAATGATCTCGGCCACGAGCACATCGGCCCGCTCGGGAAGTTCGATCTGTCGAGACCAGCCGGGGAGCAGGGTTATCCGATCTGCGACTTCGTTGATCTCGAACACCCGCCTAGCCACCGCCGCGATGTCGCTGGCCTCGACCGCATACACGTGCCGCGCTCCCGCTCTGGCCGCGGCGACAGCCAGAACGCCGCTTCCGGTTCCAATATCGACCACAACGTCGTCCGGACGAACCGCGGCGGCCAACGCCGCGATGTAGTCACCGGTCCGGCGATGGTCATTGAGCATTCGGGCGTGCTCCTCAGGGTCGGCCCAGCCGCTTGTCGGTCTCCGGCCTGCTTCCGGTACCACGAGGACGTTCTCCTCGATGAGGATATTGATGGCACCCATGGTCGGAGCGAAGTCGACCGTGCCCCAACTCGTCTCCTCGAGGTGGGCAATGGCGTCTCCCAGCGTCCGTGGTTGGGAGAACAGCGACAAGACGGCGAAGCCCTTAGGTCCGATGTCAATGGTCGTGCCAACCGGCGAGTCGACGATGATGTGACCAGCTGCGTCGCGTCGCGTTCGGATACCTGGTGCAAGCTCCAGAACGGTCTTCGGACCGAGATCGATGTCGTGCTTCACTCGCATTCCTCCGAGGAGCGTTCGACTGCAGCGTGGGTTGCGGGAGCCCACCGAGAGCCGAAGATCGGTCCCCTCATCGGTGAGCACTGCTGCTTGGAGTGGCGATTGTCGTGATGCCGTACTGGGCAGCCGCAGCGGACACCTCCCTACCGTGAGCAATGGGCATTCCCAGCCTCTCGGACAGCGGGCAGCAGCAGGTACGCTCCCGCCAAGAAGCAGAGCGCTCCGATGAATGTTGCGGCGTTCGCGAGCCGGGCGTTGACGAGTTCGTCGGTCGCCGGCTGGATGAAGGCTCCAATCGCCGACAGCATGAAGAAGATCGAGCCGACGTAGTTGAGTGCGGCGACCCACCAATCCCGGCTGTTTCGACATACACACCACAAGCGCCTGCACACGAACATCCAAGCGAGGTGGCTTGCAACCAGAAACGCAATCGATCCGAAGAAGTCCGGTGCCCAGACGAGGCGGTTCGATTCCCCCGTCGAGAGGTTGGTGGCCATGGCGTGGTACGTGCTGGCGTTGAAGAACAGCGTTCCCGCAAGCTGGATCAGAGTCGCCCAGTACAGGACTCGGTGGGGTTGCCACGCCATGATTCGGAACCTGCTGCCCGCGATTCGCGAACCGTCGTCCGGTCCGTTGATCGTCTGGAGAAACTGGCTATACGAGGCGCCCGTGAAGAAGATCGACCCAAGGAAGAACGTCACACCGACGACACCCGCGTCGACGGATTCCGCGAACGGCGGAAAGGAACCGAGAGCGAAGATCAGCGACCCCGTCATGAAGAGCGCGGCAACACGCCAGTCGAGGCTGGTCGGGTTCCAACTCAGGCTGCGGCGCCACTTCATGGATGTCGAACTCGGTTCGTCTCGTCAGGTGTGGCTGAACCCGGGCTCGGGAGCAGGCTGCGCCGGCGGGAACTCCTTCAGATGGGCGACCGCCTTGCGGAGAGCCTCGAGGAACCCCTCTGCGAGATCCATCCCGAACCCCTCGCGAACCACGACTCTCAGCACGGCGACGTTCGTGGCGTTGGCGGGCATCGTGTAAGCAGGGACCTGCCACCCACCCGATCGGAGCAGGTCAGAGACGTGGAAAACTGTGAAGGTGCTCGGATCCTTCACCTTGAAGGCGAGCACCGGGATCGCCGAGCCGTCGCTCACGATCTCGAACTCGTCCATCGCCCCGATCTCCGCGGAGAGGTGCATGGCAACATCGCGGAGCATCTCCATGATCCCGGTGTACCCCTCTCGGCCGAGCCGCACGAAGTTGTAGTACTGACCGATGATCTGGTTTCCGGGTCGCGAGAAGTTGAGAGTGAATGTGGGCATGTCGCCACCGAGGTAGTTGACGTGGAAGATCAGGTCGGCCGGAAGGTCGTCGATCGATCGCCAGATCACGAAGCCAATACCTGGATACGTCAAGCCGTACTTGTGCCCCGACACGTTGATCGACTTCACCTGGGGAAGGCGGAAATCCCACTCGAGATCGGGGTGCAGGAACGGCGCCACGAACCCGCCACTCGCGGCGTCGACGTGGATCGGGATGTCGAGCCCATTGGCCTCGTTGAAGGCCACAACACGATCGTGGATCTCCTTGATGGGTTCGAACTCTCCCGTGTAGGTCGTCCCCAGGATCGGAATCACCCCGATTGTGTTCTCATCGACACGCTCCATGACATCGTCCGGATCTACGACGAATCGGGTCTCCGACACTGGTACGTAGCGGGCTTCGACGTCCCAGTAGCGGCAAAACTTCTCCCACACGACCTGGACGTTCGAGCCCATCACCATATTCGGCGTATCGGTCGACGAGCCGTTGGCCTCCTTCCGCTGGCGCCACTTCCACTTCATGGCGAGGCCACCGAGCATCACGGCTTCGCTCGAACCGATCGTCGATACTCCGATCGCATCCCCTTCGGGGGGCGCATTGAAGAGATCGGCGACGGCGCTCACACAACGCCGTTCGATCTCGGCCGTCTGTGGATACTCGTCCTTGTCGATCATGTTCTTGTCGAACGTCTCGGCCATGAGCCGTTCCGCCTGGGGATCCATCCACGTCGTGACGAAGGTGGCCATGTTCAGGCGGGAACTGCCGTCGAGGAGCAATTCATCGTGGATGAAGCGATAGACCGCATCCGGATCCGACTGCGACTCCGGCAAGCGATGCTTGGGAATCGGTGAGTGACTCAGGCGACCCGCATAGGCCGGCGACACATCGGCGTTGTCCGAAACATGCTTGTGCACCACGATGGCTTGCTCCCCGTTTCATTGGGCGGATTTCTCGATGAACGACGCGGGCCGCGCCCGTCATCAGCCCGACTCCTCCCGACACTACGCGGGACCCACTTCTGCCGCATCGTCCTGTATGGGTGAAAGCGGATGTCTGACTGCGGAGGCGCATCGATCCTGGCCTCAGATCATCCCAGATGGATGATGCCCTCGGTACTGGGTGGTGATTTGATGTACAACGGCAGCGCTCTCGCCGCTGCCGTTCGCCCGTGCCGAACCGTCGATCAATCACAACCTGGGAGCAACCGAATGGACGAGAACGCGACCAGCGGCCATGGGATCGCCCAGCCGGTACCAACGGCGCCCACGAAGATGCAGCGCTGGTTCCCGTTCGGAGCCTGGCTGCCCAAGTACGACTGGAAGAACTTCGTTGGGGCCGACCTCATCGCCGCAGTGAGTGTTGCCGCCCTCCTCATCCCTGAGTCGATGGGCTACTCGTCCGTGGCGGGCGTTCCGGTGGAGATTGGCCTCTATGCAGCGCCGCTCGCGCTGATCGGCTACGCACTGTTCGGAGGATCGAAGCTCCTCGTCTTCGCTGCGGCCGGTGCTGTCGCTGCAATCTCGGCAAGTGTGGTCGGCGACTTGTCAGGCGGAGATCAGGACGTCGCGGTTGCGCTCACAGCGGCCCTGGCGCTCACGACCGGCGTCGTGTTCCTCATCGCGGGGTTGGCCAGAATGGGCTGGATCGCGAACTTCATGTCCAAGGCCATCATGACCGGGTTCATCATGGGCATGGCGATCCAGATCATCGTTGGCCAATTCGGGAAGCTCTTTGGCATCGAGGTTGCCGAAGGAAACACTTTCGAGAAGCTCTGGTCTGCCGTTTCGCAGATCGGAGATTGGAACTGGACGGCGACAATCCTCGGCGTCGGCTCGCTGATCCTGATTCTCGCGATTCAGAAGTACCTAGCGAAGCTCCCGGCCGCTCTCACGGCTGTCGTGCTGGCGTCGGTCATCGTCGCCGTGTTCGACCCCGATATCGAACTCGTTGCCAAGATCCCGCAGGGTCTTCCGTCGCTCGCGATCCCCACCGGAATCGACGCCTCAACATGGGGCAGCCTTCTCATCGGTGGGTGTGCCGTGGCCCTCGTCGCATTCTCAGAAGGATGGGGCGCATCGGCCGCGGTGTCGAGGAAGACCCACGATCAGTTGGACACCGACCAGGAGCTCCGCGCATACGGCATCGGAAACATCGGATCCGGCTTCCTGGGCGGCATGGCGGTAGCCGGCAGCCTCTCGAAGTCATCGACTGCCCTGTCTGCTGGAGCCAAGACCCAGATGTCAAACATCTTCCTTGCCGGCATCGTCCTGCTGACGCTGGCATTCCTGGCCCCCGCGTTCCAATGGCTGCCGGAGACCGTCTTGGCGGCGATCGTCATCAGTGCGATGGTGGAGTCCGCGAGCCCCGAAAAGCTCGAGGTGCTATGGCGGATCAACAGGGTCGACTTCACGCTCGCAGCGATCACCTTTGTCGTCGTCCTGTCCCTCGATCTACTCCCTGCGATGGTGGCCGGCGTCACCCTCTCGCTCATATACATGGTGTACCGGGCCAGTTTCCCAGGGCGAGAAGTGCTCGGGCGACAACCAGAGACTGGCGACTACGTCGTGCAACGCTGGCTGTACGGCCACCGCTACGGCGAGGCGAACCCCGATGCCCAAGCCGTGCCGGGGGTCATCGTGTACCGATTCGACGCCCCGCTGATCTTCTCCAACGCGAACGCGTTCACGCAATCCGGTCAGCGGATCCTCATCGAGGCCGCGGCCGAAGGGCCCCTTCCCCGCGCGCTTGTGGTTGACTTCGAGGCAGTGTTCACCGTCGACACGACCGGGGCAGCAGCAATCGGTGCCCTCTTCGCCTATGCCGAGCGATACGGTGTGGAGGTTGTGCTGGCACGCGTCCACACCGGCACTCGCGAACTCCTCGACGTCGCTGGAGTGACAAGCGAGATCGGCGAGGATCGTATCCACCGCACCGTGCGAGACGCCGTCGACGCCGCTGGCGCAGGGCGGGACCCCGTCTGAGGAGACAGCCGGCCCCGGCGCCGCCGGTTGGTGAGTCGGCATGCGACGACTCGCCGCTCGCGCCAAGGCGAGCCGGCAGCACCTGCGCGGGTCGAACCCGTCGAGGTGCCGCATCCCGTCCGACTAGGCGTGATCCGCGTTGCCCGCGATTTCCCGCGTCCGGTGGCGCATTCTTGCCTTGAGGAAGGCAGTGATGATGGCGACGCCGCTCAGGATGTAGAAGATCGTGAACAGCTTGGAAGCATCGGTCGATGGATGGATGTCACCAAATCCGACCGTTGTCACAGCGACGACGCTGAAGTACGCCGAGTCCACCCACGACCAATCCTCGATCAGGTGGTAGACGATGGTCCCCGTGGCGATGAGCACCACCGCAGCTGCCGTGAGGATGCGGTAGGTCTGGTCCCTCGCCTCACCCGTTTGACTTGAACGCTCGGGCGATGTCATGGTGTCCTCCTTGCTTCGTTGTCTCCTGCAGATGACTCGACTCTCGTGTTCCGGACGATGCCGCTCGACCCCTCGGTGGCCGGTGCCAGCTCGGGCGATTCGCCTCGATCGACCAACGCAGCAGGCCGGCGCTCAGCGAGGGCACGCCGCTCCCGGGAACGACAGAACCGGCGCTGTGAAGCCGTCGTTATGCGCCCGAGGCGCCACGCCGAGCACCTTCCACGTCAAGGCCCTCGACGCGACAACGTTTCGCTACGCCACGCCGCGGAGTGGTCTTCCCACGCGCGACGTGACGAAGCGAAACGAAACTGACCGACTTGGCCTCTCGCTCTATGCCTCGGCGATGTCGCGCCCGTGCACGGTGAGTGCCCAGATCACGAAGACCGACACGGCGATGAACACGATCGCCCACACCGGATACCACGGCAACCATGCGAACGCAACCAGCGCCCACAACACGGCAATGATCACACCAACCGTACGCGCCCACACCGCACCGCTGAACAGGTAGAAACCCGCCAACAGAACCACGATGCCAAGGATCAAATGGATCCAACCCCATGTCGTCACATCGAACTTGAAGATGTAGTCCGGTGTCACGGCGTAGAAGGTGTCGTTCGCGATCGCGACGATGCCGGCGATGATCCACCAGACGCCACCCATCACCATCATGATCCCGGCAAACGCCGTCCAACCAACAGCCCAACCACTCGGTTCATTGTCCATCTGCGACACTCCCATCGTCTTGTTTCGTGCCCGTCGGGCAGATTGTCCTACTCATGATGAGGGTTGACCGCCCGCATTCCATCATCCCGCGTGGATGATTCCCAACACCGCTGCTGCGACCGGCGGTATCGGGAGGTCACGATCCAATCGTCGAGACGGCTATCGAGACCGTGGGGCGTCGGGCAAGGAACGACTCCGGAAGAGGAGGAGCACCCCGAGGATCAGGAGCCATCCGGGCATCACCAGGATCAGATAGGAGGAGGTGCTTGCGCTGAGCAGCAACGCGACGCTGACCGCATACCCGACGGCAACGAACCAGGTCGGAATGAAACCGTGCCTTCGACCCAGTGCGGACGTCGTCATGATGAAGACAGCCGCCATCCGCATAGCGAAGACCACGAACAACGCCCATCCCAACTGGGCGAAGTACTGCGCCGTCGAGGACTCGACACCCGAGAAGGAGTACTCGGCGCCCACCGCCACCACGGACGTTGTCGCGGCTCCGGCGAAGAACAGCCCCAGAAACAGGATCCCGCTCACCAGCTGACCGCTGGAGAGCAGTTCGTCCTTTCTTGCTGCCGACCTGCCAATCCACATTCGGAGAGCGACGATGAACCACAGAAAGGCGATCCCGGCGAACGGCAGGAGATAGAGCGTCGCAATGATGACCAGACGGCGCGAGTCCGAGGAGGAGTAGAAGTCGGCGAACTCAGCGTTGCTCGCCGAGGGTTGCGGCGCCTGCATCAGGAGCGCGAACGCCGCCGCGACCAGGAGCGCGTGGGCAATCGCGAGGAGCGCCGTACGCGTTGCGGCCTTGTGAGCATTGAGCCCGTCGAGGAAGCTCGGATCGTCGTGTTGTGTCACTCAGCGTGTCCCATTCGCTCGCCCCGATCGCGGTTGTGCAACCGCATCAATGGCCGCAAACAGATCGTCGCTCCCGACCGCTCCCGCGTCATCCCCCGAGTGGGATGAATCTCATGACCACACGTCCTCCGTGCACGCTCGGCACATCATGAAGGGGTATCTGCGGCGTGCAGATACCCCTCCTCGCTCTCACTCTCACAGCCGATGGGCAGTGTGGCTAGCGGCGACGACGCCGTGCGGTCCGCCGTGACGTGCGTCGTGCGACTCTGCGTACTGCTGGCATGATCCGACCTCCAATCCTCTGAACTGCAACTGATCCTACGGCTAGATCGCGTTCGTGAGCGCGGCGTACTCTTCCGCCTCTGCGCCGGCGACCAGTCCGACGGCGATGAGGTCGACGGGATCGATAAACCCATCGCTAATCCTGACACCGCCTGCATTGGCGATGGCATTGCGCAACCCGACGGCCCAATGATGCTCGACCAGGATGAGGGCAGCGGCGGAGTCATTCGGTATGTCTTCGATGATGTCCCAGGCGTCGTCGTCGTCGAAGATCTCGAGCCCTTCGGCTCCGGCTTCAGCACCAACGACGGCGCCCATCTCCATGCCCTCTTCGCCTTCGATACCAAGGCCGACGAGCGCGCCAATCACGGTACCGATCTCGATTGCTTCTTCCTCGGTGAGCGTGCTGAGATGTGCCACCTCGATCTCGCCGTCGGCATCTTTGTGGACGGCCAACGCGTCGACCACGCGAATCGCGTCGTTCTCTGCGAGGTTCGCGAGTTCGGCAATGATCTCCCCGTGGAATTCCGGGTGGTCGAAACCGATCACGAACAACTGGATTGGTCCTACTGCCATGCTGTCTCCATTTCATCGAACGGGCTGCGAACCTGCCGTCCGCTGCTCCTGGTGAACTCTACGCGAGAGCAGCGCCGGCAGCTTCCTAAGGGCCGGACATCATCCGATCTGCTCCCTCCATCGTGGCCGTCACAGGGAGACCAGCCATCGGCGATTCCGCCTCTTCTCGCCACAGCAACAACCTGCTGCTCTCGGGAACATCCAACCACCGGATGACCCCGGCCACATCACCCGGCAGGGATGAAACACGCGACTTTCACCCACGCGGGGCGATGCCCCGGCGAGGCGCATCACGGACAATGGCATCAGTATCTGTTGCAGGAGGTGTCTTGGGATGCCGGTAGAACACGCCGAACTGCTCCGCAGGATGGCGATCAGCGATGAGCGGACGCTGAGCGAAGTCCTCGGCGGTTCCGACGTGTCCAAGACGCTCGACCAGAGAACCGCAGCCCTCGTGCGAATCGCAGCACTGATCGCATTGGATGCCGGGGAGTCGCTCTACGACGCCGCAATCGATGCAGCGCATCTCGCCGGAGCAGAAGACGAGGACATCCTTGGTGTTGCCGCTGCAATTCGGCCGCTCGTCGGCTCCGTACGATCCGACGCCGCCGTGCCCATGCTGCCTTCGGACCTCGGGGGTGAGCGGGACACGGCCTGAGGCGGCGGAACCCCCAGCCGATATACTTGGCCGAGTGACAGAATCGCCCCGCAGCGGTGTTGTAGATGACGACGCGCCGCACACACCTCCAACCGAGAGCGCGCCGCTTAAACGACCCGGCCGTTGGGGGCCGCATCGCTTGCCGAGAACCACGGTGGTACGGCAAGCGCTCGTCGATCAGCTGTGCGCTGGCGGCGATGCGCGCCTGGTGACCGTTACCGCTCCGGCCGGATACGGCAAGACGACCCTTCTTGCTCAGTGGGTGAAGCAGGACACCCGCTGCAGCGCGTGGTTGGGCATCGACCAATCCGACAACGATCCGATGGTGCTCCTGGACGGCATCCGAATAGCAATGGTCAAGGCAGGGATCGCCCCAGACCGCGAGCGGGCGCTCGCCGGCATCACATCCCGCAACGCCTTCCCAGACGGCGTGACTCGGGTCGTTCGCAATGCCGGCACGTCGATGGAGGGCCTCTTGATCCTCGACAGGGCGGAACTGTTGCAGAACTCGGAATCGCTGGCAATCGTTCGCGAGTTGGTTGAGCAACTGCCAGAGAACGTTGTCCTCGCTGTCGCTTCACGCATCGACGTCGGCCTTCCTTCGGCGGACTTGCGGGCACGCGGAGCGCTGGTTGAGCTCTCGGGAGACGATCTCGCGTTTTCACGAGATGAAGTGGACGATGTCTGCAGAAAGGCGAGCATCGCCATCACTGCTGAGGACATCGATGAACTGCTCACTCGAACAGAAGGCTGGCCGATTGCCGTCTCCCTCAAGGTGCTCGACGTCCAACACGATGGTCCTCCGAACGGAGGACTCCACGTGTGTGGCGACGACGAGGCCCTGGCATGCTACCTCCAGGAAACAGTGCTTGAGCAATTGTCGCCAACGCAGATCCCGTTCCTGACTCGGACTTCGATCCTCGAGAGCCTGTCCGGCGATCTCTGCTCATTCGTCCTTGATGATCCCAAGGCGCTGAACGTCCTCGAGTCGCTGGCCTCGTCAACGAGGCTCATCGCCCCGTTGGATCAGCATCGCACGTGGTATCGGTGTCACCGACTCCTTCGCGAGCATCTCGCCGCGGACCTCCATCGACGAGAGCCCGATCTCGAGTCGGAACTCCACGCCAGAGCAGCAACGTGGTACCAAGCCCATGGCAACGCTGATCGGGCAATCAGCCACGCCATGACAGCTGGCGACGAGGATTTGGTGAGCCGGTTCGTCCTTGCCTCGGCACGGCAGCGATTCGTGGCGGGCGAGATCGATACCGTGACCGGGTGGCTCGAGTGGTTCGGGGACGACGATCGAGCTGTGCGCCATCCCGAGATTGCCCCGATGGCGGTACTCGCCTACTGCAACATCGGAGAGCCGGGACGCGCACGGCACTGGATGGCGGTGGCCGAAGCCACGGCCGCTGAACTCGGTGCACTGCGGCCGATCTTTGATCTCGCGAGAGCGATCATGTGCCCGCGGAGCATCGATCAGATGCTTGCCGACGCGATCGCTGCCCAAGAGGGACTCACAGCGGCATCCGAGTGGTACGCCGCGGCCACGGCCATGGCGGCAATCGCCGCGTTCTGGAAAGGTGAGGTCGACGACGCCGATGCGCTCTTCGCCAGGGCTGCGGAGGCCGGAGACCGGTATGACGCAGCACCCGCCTCCGCCCTCGCCTACGCCATTCGATCGGAAATCGCGAACGATCGCGGGGATCGGTCCGTCGCCGAAGCACTCGCTGAACGGGCTCTGCGCCTTGTCCGCGAACACCGGCTTGAGCGAATCGCAGCATCGGTTCTGCCATTTGTCGCCGCCGCGCGAGGAGCTACTCGCCGGGGCGACCCAGCTGGGGCCGCCCGGCTGTTGGCACAAGCCACGGCTCTCCGCCCGGCGCTCTCGGTGGCGACCCCCGTCGTGTCGGTGCACACGCTTCTCGCGATGGCCGAAGCCGAAGCTGAGCGTGCGAACATCGGTGGGGCCAGGCAGGTGTTGCGCGAAGCCTCCGACATCGTTCACCAATGTGGCAGTCTCGGACCGCTGGAAGTCCGCCTCAACGAGATGAAGGAACGAATCGCGACAACTCCGCTGGGCGATGCCGGTGTGGCCACGCTCACCAACGCCGAACTGCGACTGCTGCCGCTCCTCGCCACGCACCTGTCCTTCCCTGAGATCGGCGAGCGACTCTACGTTTCCCGACACACCATCAAGTCCCAGGCGATGTCGATCTACCGAAAGCTCGGTGCATCGTCGCGCAGCGAGGCCGTGCATGTCGCTCGGCAGCGATACCTCCTGAACGACGACTAGTCATCCCCCTGGGGTGATGCGCCACGCTGGATTCGGGCGCACTATGACCCATCGGCTCCATTGAGGGGGCACCACCTGTGCACGCGTCATCGCCGGATCAACGAGAGATCGAGTTGGACGCGGGTGGTGGAGACCGCGGTGTCCCCGAGCCATCGCAGACCGAGGCCGAAGCCCGGGTGCACGCCCTCGCTCGCCTCAGCGCCGCGGTTGCGTTGGGGGCGCAGCCATCGACCCTTCAGCGGCTCAGCGACCGCTCGATCGCCGCGGGCGCCAGCATCGGCGACATCGTGGGGACGCTCCTCGCCGTCGCTCCCATCGTGGGAGAGGCGCGCCTTGTGAAAGCGACGCCTGGCGTGGCACTCTCTGTTGGCTATGACATCGACGAAGCTCTGGAGAGCCCTTGCTGACGGCGAAGGGTGGCCGCTCTCGGTCACTCGAGGCGGTGAAGCGGTAGGTATTCGCCTCCGAGATTCGCGCCGTTGAACGTTCAACGGTGTCGGAGGGTGGTATCCGCGAGACGCAAATAGTCATCCTCTTGGGGTGATGCACATGCGCCGGGCAAGGCGCACCATGGGTCATCCAGTCCTTGGGAGCACCATCTATGTACGCGTCCCCGACAGAACATCAGGGTGTGTCATCAGTTCAGACGATCCTGGCCGATGCCGACGAGGATCCAACTCCGGCTCGGGTCGACACCCGGAACCCTGACGCGGCCTGCCTCGGGGCAGATGTTGCGATGCGCGCACGTTCGTCGTCGCTCCCCGGGCTCGGTCATACGTTCATCGCAGGTCCCCATGCCGATGACCTCGTCGGGACGCCGCTCACGGCAGCGCCTATCATCGCGAACGCTCGCGCCGGGAGTGCGCCTCCAAGCCCGGCGCCGGCAACTGGATACAGCATCGAAGGAGCCCTGGCATGAGCAAGTACTTTGTGGGCGCACCGAATCAGCCCAGAGCACGCCGTGCCACCGATGCGATTCTCATCTTCATCGGCCTGGTCCTGCTGACGTGGACGAGCGCTCTGTACGGTGAGATCTCCACGGTGGACCAGTGGTTCATCGACCTGCTGGAGCCACTCCCCGACTGGTTCGTAGACGTCTGGTCGATCGGATACTTCCTCGGGATCCTCTTGGTCCTCGCGATCGTCGCTGGGGCGATCCGCAACAAGCGGCGCGATCTGCTGCGGGACATCGCGCTCGCTGTGGTTGCGGCGCTGGCGATCGGCGTGGGCCTCGCTCTGCTCGTCAGCGACGCTTTCCCTACGGTGTTTCCGGAGATCTCGGACGTGGATGCGACTGCCTTCCCGATCCTTCGTGTCGCAGTTGTTGCCGCTGTCATCGCGGTCGCTTCACCGGATCTGACCCGACCGGTCAGGCTGGTGGGATGGGGAATCGTCGTCCTGGTCGCATTGTCGGGATTCGGCATCGGTCTCGGGTTGCCCACAGATGCGGTCGGGGCAGTCGGGATCGGTCTGGTCGCCGCCGGTTCCATTCTGCTGATCTTCGGCTCGCCGAAGGGATATCCGGATTTGGAGGCGGTCGAGGCCGCGTTGGCCGAACTCGGTGTAATTGCCGGCAACCTCAGCCTGGTCCCAACCCAATCGTGGGGCGTCCGAACGCTGAGTGGGACGATCGAGGACTCAACGCCGATCGAGGTGCTCGCCTACGGGCGGGATGCTGCCGACACCCGTATGGCAGCGAAGTTCTGGCACACATTGTGGTACCGGGAGTCCGATATCACGATCAGCTTCAGTCGACTCGAATCGGTCGAACACAACGCGCTGGCGGGACTCATGGCCGCGGATAGCGGCGTCCACACGCAGAAGCTACTCGCCGTCGGCATCGCCGGCGACGACATGGCGGTGCTGGCACGAACCGCAGTGGGAACGCCCCTCACCGAACCCAGCCAAGAGGAGGCGGAGGCGGTGTGGCGCGAATTGCTGAAGCTGCACAATGCCGGAATCTCCCACGGATCATCGACCTTCGATACCGCTACCGTCGACAACGGCCGGATCGTCCTCGGCGATTTCGCCAACGCCTCCTTCAACGCCACACCGAGCCAACGCAGCCTCGACATCGTCTCGCTGTTGTACGACACAGCTGCCCTCCTCGGTGCGGAGAGCGCCGTGGAAGCAGCGGAAGCGGTCGCCCCGAACGAGGATCTGATCGAGGCCATTGCCTATCTCCAGGTCCCGGCGCTGAGCCCAGAGCAGCGCGATCGTGTCGGCAAGCCCAAGGCACTCGTGAAGGAGATCCGAGAGGCCGCCGTGAAGTCAACCGGCGCCGAACCATCGGAGCCGGCGAAGCTGAGACGGATCCGCCCCAAGGATCTGTTCATGCCGGCACTCTCGCTGTTCGCGATCTTCGCGCTCCTCGGGATGCTGGCCGATATCGACTTCGCCGCCGTGTGGGCGGTCATCGAGGACGCCAGCTGGATTCTCTTCGTCATTGCGTTCCTGATCGCACACCTCGCCTTCTTCTCCGATGCCACCGGCATGCTCTTTGCCACGGGCTACCCACTGCCGATGAAGCCGTTGGTGGTGCTCCAACTCGGCGTGCGATGGATCGGTCTCGCGGTTCCCAGCGTCGCGGGTCGGGTCGGAATGAACACGGCATTCCTCCGCAGGTACGGGGTACCGCCAACAGAGGCGGTCACGCAGGGGGCCGTCGACAGCCTGTCCAACTTCCTGATCCAAGCCGTGGTCCTGCTCGTCGCGTTCATCGCGGTCAAGCCGCCCTTGGACATCGACACTGGCGATGTCAATTGGGGCCTCGTCATCCTTCTCGTGGTGGTCGTGATCGTCGGGTCGGTGATCGCGGTCTTCCGCATCCGGAGACTGCACGATGCGGTGATACCAGTGTTCCGATCGGCCTGGGACGCCCTGTCTGGTGTTGCGAAGAGTCCGAAGCGTGCCTTTGGCCTGCTCGGCAGCAATCTCGCGTCGATGCTGCTCCAAGCGGGGGCACTGTGGCTCATCCTGGAGTCCATTGACACCCCGGTCGCCTTGGTGACGGCGCTCGTCGTGGTGGTGGCAACCAGCCTGCTCGGTGGCCTGGTGCCGATTCCAGGAGGGGTCGGCGTCTCGGAGGCCGTGATGACTTCCTTCCTTGTGATGGCGGGGGTCGACCAGAATTCAGCCTTCGCTGCATCCGTCGTGTGGAGGGTCTGCACCTTCTACGTCCCGGCCGCCGAAGGATTCTTCGCCACGAAGTGGCTCGAGAGAGGCGACTACATCTGATCGCTCGGGTGACGCGGGAGTGTCACCCGGAGAAGCGGGCTGCCAGCCAAACGTGAGTGTTTTGCCGACGCGGAGAATCGGAATGTCTGCTCGAATACGCAGGTCGGCAGTGAACCAGCGAAACTCCGGAGTACCGCCGGGCACTCCTTGCGGTGAACGGGATCGCAGCGCTGATGATCAGGGGCAGGTCGCGGTCACCGGTCCCGCCTTGTCTCCGACGGGAGCACGATGCCGCCGGCGCGCTCGGTATCGGGATTCACGAATCCCCGACGGGCAGACAGGCGATCACCCTTCTGCAGCACTCGACGGGCACGTGATCTCATCGATTATCTCAAGGCGTTGCGTGCTCACCGAGAGGTAGTCAACCTCGTCGTCATCGCCGCACACATCCACGAGCACATAAAGGTCGGCATTGCCGCCCAGATAGAGCACCTCATTCGTCTCGCCCGTGTCGAGCGTCACGGCACGAACCGGTTGCGCGGTGACTCCGAGGATCCGCGGCGCGACGTATCCGTGAACGCCATCGGTTCGTAGGTCCGGGCCGCTCACCAGCACTTCGTAGCCCAACAGGCCGATGAACACAGCCGACACGACGAGGGATCCGGCGATAACCGATCGGCCTGAGACGCCTTCGATCCTCATGAAACGGGGCAGTTCCTCGCTGGATCCCACGATCCAGGCAAGAAGGGACAGGGCCATTGCCGGTCCCACGACCAGTTTGAGGACGAGATCCGGTCCGATCGCGAACAGCCCGGCGAACACGAGCCACAGACAGGAGAGCACCAAGTGGGTGGCTCCCCTTCTGTCAAGAAGCTTCGATATCAGTCCCCGGTTGAAGCGCGATTCCTCGAGCATGTTGAGCCAGGTCCCGATGAGCAGCAGCGGCCCGACGATGCCCAACGCGTACAACACCGTGAAGATGACGTCGATGACGCGAGAGGCCGGGTCCACCGCAAGGTCGACCGGCCGTACGCCGATTGCGCCCATGTAGCGTCGCCAGAATCCGGTCTGGATGGCGGCGACAATGCCTGTAATCGGGACGAGGGCGAAAACGACTCCCGAAAGGCGGGAGCGTCGTTCTGCGGACGATGTGTCGAGGTCGCCCGCGACACTGCTCAGGACCGCTCGCGTCTCATGCGACGGGAACCAGGTTCCTCCGGTCCGAACCGCATCGATCGCTGCCACGAATGTCTCGGGCTCAGCCTCGATGTCGACGAATCCATCGGCCCCGGCGCGGGTGGCGAGGGCAACATCTGAGTGTGGTACCGGAGTCGGTGTCACTGCGAGAACGCCGAGGTCCGGAGCGTGAACGGCAATCCGTTCGATCGCTTCGTAGCTCTCGCGGTCCGGGAAGCTCGTAGAGACGATGACGGCGTCCGGGACGTATCGGTCGATCACCGATTCGAGATCGTCAATTCGGGCGATCTCACGTACCGAGAAGCGTTCTCGCACTACGGCCTGAAGTGCCTCGCTCCCCTGATCGCTCGGGGCGAGAACCAGAATGCTGGGCTGTATCTGTTCTTGTTGCGTCACCGGAACTTCCCCTCGCCTGACCAGCACGCCGATTCGGTCGCGAGCCCGCGAGCGGTGTGGTTCATTTTCGCATCATCGACTCCGCGCGCACACACAGCATCGCCCGGAAAGGATGATTCGAGTGGACGAGCGGAGGCCCGTCGCGGCCATCAGTACGGACCATGCCGAGCGCTGCGTTTCTGAGAGGAAGCTCCAAGGACCTGCCGGGATCTGCTACCGCTCTCCACCCGTCGCATCTCCACTTTCGTCGATTCCGTCGGTTGGGGCTGTCGGCGGAATTGGCGGCGCAGCAGGCGGCACCGGCTGCTGGGTCGCAACCTGCGTCGTTGTCTCCGACGAGCCCCCGCGGCCGATCAACCATGCGATCACAGCAACGAGGATCACACCGATGATCACGATCACCCACATCGTCGTGCTCGACGAAGACGACTCGTCGCCCGACGCCGCTTGCGTGGTGGCTGGCGCCTGCGTCGTGTCCGGTGCCTGTGTGGTGGCTGGCGCCTGTGTCGTGTCCGGTGCTTGTGTGGTGGCTGGCGCCTCGGGCGTGTCGGGCGCGTCGGGCGCCTGCGTGGACTCCGGCGTTGGCAGCGAGTTGTCGGTCGACTCACTACATCCGACCGCCAGCACAGCAAGTGCAAGCATCAACAGCGCGACGGCCACGGCCTTCCAGGGTCGATTCACGATTTCATCTCCTTCGTCGTTTCGTTTCTCTTCGCAGTTCTGCTGATCCGGACCGGGGACATCGGCACCCGTGCGGGAACGAATCAATCCCAGCCGGGTTCCCTGTGCCCCTGTGTCACCTCCGCCTGTGCTCAACTGTCGATCAGTTCCGCTGTGTCGTCTGCGATTGACGCATTCGTCTCATCGGCCGGACCGGCAAACACCTCGACGAGGACAACGATCACCACGACAACCACGGTTGTGAGGAGAACGAGCATTCCAGTCAACGGTGGACCAAAGATCACGAACACAAGTCCGAGGACAATCACGACGACTTGGATCGTGCGTTTCGAGCCTGCCAGGAACTCCGCGAAGCCACCGGGCTCCTCTTCATGTGGGCGCCGCCATCGGCCGATCGTGTTCGAGACCCATGCCGAGAACTGCTGTGCCCTCAGGGATGGTCCAAACGCCCACGCCACGAACCCGATGATGAACGCCAGGATGATCAAGCCCCAAGTGGCCGCGACCAGCCAGGCGAAGGTCGTGTCCCACACGGCGGCCGCGGCATCGGCTGAAATCGGATCCTCGATGCCGGACACCACTGCATTGCGGGTAACGCGAAGCACGGCCAGGGCGATCAGCATCCCGATCGCGGTGCCGTAGCCCAGGAGCGTGGTCATCCAGCGGCGGTCGGGTGAGGCCCAGAGCGCACCGGCCATCAGGAGTAGCGCAATGAACGGAAGGAACCAGCCGATCGTGTTCACGATTTGCGCTACGCCTTGTGCAGCAGCGAGCTGATCCGATTCATAGACCACGATCGGTTCGATCGAGATGTCCACGTCCGGAAGCGGCACGCCGGCGGCTTCAACACGCTCGAGCACCATCACAGCCATCTCGTCCAGGTCGATCGCCACCTGCCCCTCCTCGGCGATCAAGAGCTCATCATTCCCACTCAGCACCGCGCTCGACGCCTTGTGAGCGGCGCGCAGGGAGTTGGACCAGATGGCAACAAACGCATCCGAACTGACCACAATGCCCGCGTTGGTCGCGATCACATCCTGTATGGACTCGGTGATCGGTGCAACGGCAAACTGCAGTTCCTCGGGCAGCGTTTCTGCCACGAACGCCTCGACTCCGACCGCTTCTGCGACGCCGCTGACCACTCGAACGGCGATCGCCGTCGCCACCGCATCCTCCTGCGGAAGCGGCTGGAACGTCGACACGAAGGTGTCCTCGTCCTGCAGTGTCGTCTTGAGCCACAGCGCGTCGACCGCCGCCACCGTCGCAATGATCGCAAGCACCGCAAGGACGACAGCAAGGAATCGCCGCCATCGTTGCGAGCGTTGTTCCCTCGCTTCAGCCGTCGCTTCTTCGAGTTGCCGCTTCAGTTCTTCATTCTCGGTCCGAAGCGCGTCGGCATCCCCTTGGCCCGAATCATCGTCGGTCACAGTCCACACTCCTGTAGTGATGGCGGGCAGGCCGCGCGCCTCGACACGAGGAGACGGCAAGCCAACGTGGTCTTCCCTGTCTCCCCATAATGTCGGATCGCACGCGCGGCAGCATCACCCATTTGGGACGAATCGGAGCCAACACGACATCCGGGCGACACTTTCGATCTCAACAGGGTCCTCCGACAGAGCGCAGATCCCTGCGTCGCCAAGCAGACTGCAACGACGCGTAACCGTCGGCGGGGTTTTGGACCGTGACTACCGTCGATTGGAGCGATGCGGCATTGAGTCGGCGGCGCACTTGAGGCCGACCGAGCGGGAGCCTCGACGGAGCAGTGCCGCTGGCTGTCGTCTTCGGATGTCGGCCCGTCGAAACGGAAGCCGGTGATTCGCGTGGGTGGCGAAGGGCACAACCTTGCCCGCTGCAGGTGCCCCCGCGTGCCGGCACGGCAGGTGGTTGGCGCCGCTTGGTGGAGACGGGGTTTAGCCGTGACTGTGATCCAGCGACACGGGCGCGTCACCGGGGCTGCGTGGATCGGAGATGATCACCTTCTGCGTCGGATACGGCATCACGACTCCAGCCGAGTCCAACGCCGCTAGCGCCATTCGCGTCACTGCTGATCTCACCGAATGCCGGTCGGCATACCGATGCCAGAAACGCAACTCGACGTTCACCCCCGTCTCGTCCACAGATGAGATCCATGCCGAGGGAGCTGACGGGTCCCTGATCACGCCTTCGACCGACGTTGCCGCGTCGGTGACGATTCGCTCGACTCGATCGAAGTCGGAGTCGTCGGCCACTCCGAACGTCAGGGCGGATCGGCGCAAGCCGTCTTCGCCGGTGCGATTGACCATCGGGCTGGTCAGGACACCGACGTTGGGTACGTGGATCATCTGTCCATCACCGATCTGGAGCAGTACCGATCGCGCATTGGTCTCTTTCACGAACCCGCAGTATCCCTCAGTTTCGATCTGATCGCCGAGTTGATACGGAGCGCGAGCTTGAAGCAGTAGTCCCGCTGCCCAGTTCTCGATGAGGCCTTTGCCGGCAAAGAGGAGGAATGCGGCAACCAAGATGAAGAGGAGAGCGACGGGAACCATGTCGACACCCATGATGCTCAACGCCAGCACCATGCCGAAGAAGATCACGGTCCATCCCGCCACTCTGGCGAGCAACGCTGATGCCGACTCGTCGACGTTGTTGCCGATCATCATCTTTCGCAATCTGCGCCGTACCAGTCGGGCGACGAACCCGCTGGCAATGAGCACCACAATGGCCACCACCATGTTCCAGAACGAAGTTGATTCGGGATTGAGGACCTGATCCAAGTTCTCCACGATTCCTCCAATGCATCGGCTTGCCGGCCTTGATGATGGCAGGTGGCGACGGCACCCTTGGGGTCGTGGCCCACGTGGCGGTTGCGAACGGCAGCACCTTCGGTTGCTTCCCGGTGGGCACGGGAAACCACATCGCCATGGTTATTCGGCTCGATCAGGATGATCCATTGGATGCGCTCCAAGCGGTGTCGGAGCCCACGAGCTTCGCCATTGACTTCGCGCGGATCGGCGGACGGGCGCGCTTGAGTAACGTCTCATTCGGGGCGTACGCAGCGGCAATTGGGGACCCGGGGTATCGGAACCATCGAGCGCACTTCCTCGCGGATGCCGCCCGTCGCTTCGACCCGCGCTCGGCCGACCGTCCAGACATGATGCATCCAGAGGTCATCGCCTCGGTTGTGGCCGGAGAGCGGGAGTGCCCACCAACCGGGGCGCTCTCGCTCTCCTTGCGCACATGCCCCGGCCGACACACGGGGCCGTTGAGGGTTCCTACCGGTTCTGGTCAATGTCACCGCGGTCGCGTGGTGATTCGCCCGTCTCGTCCGCATACGACATCACGGCAACGCCGAGGGTGGCATAGAAGAACTGGTCGCCGATCCTGTCGTACAGGCCGTAGCTGCGCAGGCGATCCTTGACCGGGCCTTTGAGTTCGGCGAAGGCGAACTCGATGCCGCGCACATCGAGGTCATCGAGAAGCATCTGCAGCATCTCCGCCCCCGTGCTGTCGATGTCGCTGATCGGTTCGGCGGCGACAACAACCCTGCGGACTCCACCGGGGGTCGCGTCGATGGCCTCGCCGAGTTGCTCCTCGAAGAACCCTGCGTTGGCGAAGAAGATGGGAGCGTCGAAACGAAACAACAGCAGGCTCGGAACAAGATACGCATCGGGATGGCGTTCCGTGTCGTGGTAGCCCTTGGCGCCGGAAACGCGGCCCAAGACGGCCGTGTACGGCCTCCACCGCTTCCAAACGAAAACGGCAAGCGAGACACCGATGGCGATGAGAAGCCCCTCGAGAACGCCAACGAGGACGACGCCGAGCATCGCTATGACGGCCGCCACGAAATCGGTGCGGCGAACGCGAGCCAGCCATCGGATCGTTGCGAGGTCGAAGAGCCCGAACGAGGCAACGATCACCACAGCGGCGAGGACGGATGAGGGCAGGTCGGCGAGCAGTCCGTTGGCACCGACCAGCAGAATGATGATCGCCAGTGCCGACAGGATCCCGGTGAGTTGCGTCTTCGCTCCCACCGACTCGGCGACAACCGTCCGCGACGAACTTGCGCTCATCGGGAAACCCTGAAAGAGGCCGGCAGCGATGTTGGATACACCCAGGCCAACGGCCTCGTGGTTCTGATCGACACGCTCACCGCGCTTGGCGGAGAAGCTGCGTGACAGCGCGGCCGTGTCGGCGACCGAAACGATGGCGATCGCCAGCGCCCCTGCCAGCAGGGGCGCAAGGTCTTCCATCGGCACGCTGGGGAAGGTCGGGCTCGGGAATCCCGAAGGCAACACACCAACGACCGAAACACCCTCGTCGGCGAGACCGAGCAGGGCAACAACAGCGATCGAAACGATCACCGCGACGAGCACCCACGGGATACGCGGAGCGAAACGGCGGCCGACAAGCATCACCACAATGGCACCGACGCCGAGGAGCAGCGAGGCAACGACAGTTTCACCGTCGGCCACACCCTTCACGAACTCCACGATGTCGGAGATGAACCCGTCGCCGTCGGTGGAGAAGCCCAACAGCTTGGGGAGTTGGCTCACCAGCACCAGCAATGCAATGCCGTTGAGGTAGCCGACGCGCACCGGCATCGAGAGAAGGTCGGTGATCGTTCCCAACCTGACAAGACCCACAAGGATCTCGATCAACCCGGCGAGGATGGCAAGCATCCCCGCCAACGCAACCGCTTCGGCGGGTGAGTCCCCAATGACCAGCGGAGCGATGATGGCGGCAATCAGCGGCGCAAGCGAGGAGTCGGGCCCCAGGACCATGATGCGCGACGGACCAAAGATCGCATATCCGAGGAGAGCAGCGACGGTCGTGTACAAGCCTGTCACGGCAGGGAGGCCCGCGAGTTCGGCGTAGGCCATCCCCTGCGGAACGAGCAGAGCAGTCAGCACCAGCGCGGCGGTGAAGTCCTTGCGCAACCACTGCTTCTCGTAGGTACGCACAACTGTGATCCCGGGCACCCACCGGGCCACAACTCCCATCACAGCACTCTCCACGTCACACGTGCGCACTCAGGCTCTTGGCTTCTGAACATCGGCTGCGACCCTAACCAAGGTCCGGGGGAGGTACGAATGGAACGCGTCATCGATGGAGACGGTCTTCCAACTCGAGACTCACCCGTTCAACGGTCCAAGTGCCATGCTCCTGCCCGTCGCCGGTGTTGCTACTCGGCTCCGGCGTCGAGGTGCGCGACCAGACGCACCGTGTCATCAGCCGACCAGTCCTGGGGAGGTGCCACCGATGCCCACCCGCTCACGAAGTCGATCGAGTAGTTGTGCCCGAACCCCGGCCCGGCACTGAATCCAGCGATCAGGTCGGCTGATACCTGGCCCCACGTCACGATGGGGAACCAGGTGACATCAGGAGACACGTCGTATCCCACCGGATCGTCAACCCATTCGGGACGCGACCAGAGCGTTTCGAGATTCCAGTATCCGACGGGGTCCGACGGATGGTGGAAGTAGAGGATTCGCGGTACCGACCACGATGCGGATCCTGCCGACGGCGGATCTTGAGGCTGGTTCGCGACCCTCACCGAAGACCCCTCGTCGTATACCGGCTTCCACACCGGCGACGAAGGGTCGCGAACCTCCGAAAGCTGCTGCCAAATAGGGTTGGAGGCCGTGGGGCCCGTCATCAGCACTCCATCGGATCGGCTCAGAGTGCTGAGAGATTCTTCGATCGAACCTCCGGCGAGCGCGGTCTCGAGCCCGAGCGATCCGAGGCTCTCGCCGAAGAGAAGGAGCTTCGGGCGCGGCTCCTCCAGGGCCAGCCACCAGTCGTAGACAGCAGCGTTGATGGCAGCTCCAGCTTCCCCAGCGAGTTCGGTTCCGACGAGGAACTGGATCCAGCTCGGGAGGAAGGAGTACTGCATCGCGGCGATCGCGGTGTCGCCGTCGTACATGTATTCGATCGCGTCAGCCGCGTCGGGATCTACCCAACCGGTCCCCGTTGTGGTCACAACGATGACCGCCTCACGTTCTGCCGCGTCGGTTCGGTCGAGTTCGAGAACCACGAGGGCGGCTCGTTGTTCGAGTGTCGCCGCGGAATCCAGGCCGGCGTAGACACGAATCGGCGCGAGCGATGAACCGCTTCCGGAGAAGGCCTCAATCTGCTGTGGCGTCGGGGCACCCGCTACGAAGTTGCGACCTTCGAGCCCGAGGGTGTCCCAGCCCACGATGGACTCCGGGCTACCGGAGTACTCCGCAGCCACCGGTTTCTGGACGCCGGGAGCCGTGCCCGTATCCGCTGCACCAAAACGCGTGTCGACGAATCCGATGAGTCCCTTCCCAACGACATCAACGCTCAGGAACACAACCACCACGACGACCACAACGATCGTCGCGACCCAGGCGACTACTCGTGGCATGAACCGCTGCGCGAATCTCTCGGCCATCCTGACCAAGAAGAGTGCAACGCGCCCCAGCACCACACCGACGAGGAAGAGCACCGCCGCTACCAATGTGATGCCAAACACCAACGTCCACGAGATGTGCTCGAGGCCGACGAGGTCTCGCGAGGCATTCTGGACCGTGGGCCAGCGGGCCAGCCCGATGCCGATGGCGACAATACCCAATACCCCGAGGCCGACCCATGCGCTCTTCGCAACCCGACGAGACACCGTCGCGTTGCCGACTCGCTGCAGGATGGCTCGGACTCCGGATTCGACCGTTGTTCCGATCAGATAGCCGATAGCGGATGTGAGACCCGTGATCACCGCTTGCATCACCCACCACCGCGGCAGGAGCGAAGGCCCCAGTGAGAACCAGAAGAAGACCAAAGCTCCGACAAGGCCACCAAACGTCGGCCGCCGCAGGACTGTGGATCCAAAGCTCAGGGGAACGTCGCGAGATGCGGTCATCATCGTTTGGCTCGTCGATGGGTCTGATTGCAGAAGGGCCTCCGTAGATGGCGCGAGACTAATCCCAGACTCAGATCCATGGACAGAAGGAAGACCGGGTGGCCCGTTCTGGTCACGGGCAATCAGCCCTCTTCTGGCGCCGTGTCCAAGTCGGCCCAGAGCGGTCGGGTGAGAACAATCCACGTGAGCCCGAAGACAATGGCCACAACACCGAGCCCGACAAGGAGCGGTCGGATGGCGACGGTCTGAGCAAGGGCACCAAGTATCAGGGCTGAGATCGAAATCGCCATCATGTCGATTCCGAAGTCGAGAGCGAAGATATGCCCTCGAGGCGCTCGACGCCGCGCGCCTCAACCTCACAGCCACGACCGACTGCTCAGGAACCCGGAGTGTGTTCGTCGGAACCGACTCGGGGTTCGAGGGACCGACCGCTCTCTCCTACGACACCATCGGCGTGCAGCTCGAGCGGATCTGCGAAGCGTGCACGCTCGGCCTCGTGTGCGCGGTGCAGCGCTAGCTACACACGACCGTACCCCCGTTGTCAACGTCGCTCGGTGGTAGCTCGTAGGAGGCGAGCCCGGGCTCGAATTCCGGCGTTGACGCGATGTCGGACTCTGCGATCGAACTCTGTCCATCACCGACACCGGCTCTTACGATCTCAAGGGTTCCAAAGAGCGTCCCGACCGTTTCGGTGGGTATCTCCGTCAGGTAGTACAACAGTGATCCACATGAGTACACGCCGGATGGAGCGTCTGCCAACTTCGGCACGCCGTCGCAGATCTCAGCCACGGTTCCCTCGTGCGGCGAATTGGAGATGTACTCGAACTGGCCGTCCGTCTCGAGAATCGAGTTGCCGGCGCAGATCGGTTCACCGCTCGCAGCGTCGAATCCTCGGTACAGCACGACATACAGCCCGTCCCATTGGTACCAATGCGCCTCGACCGACCCGGCAGGGAACATTGACTCCCCACCGGGACCGTAGGCGGAAAGGACACCGACAATCGGCGTCGCGGGCACACCGGTGTCCGAACCCTCCGTGGTGGTGAGAGCGGCAGTTGTGGTCGTCGTCGATGTAGCAGTTGTGGTCGTCGTCGGTGCTGCAGTTGTTGTGGTTGTTGTTTCGGCCGCCGATGTGGTGGTCGATGCCTCGCCGGCCGCGGACGTCGTCGTGCTGTCGTCACTCGACGAGCTGCAGCTGGAAGCGACGAGAACAACCGCCAGTGACGCGCCAAGCAAAAGTCGAATTCTCACGGTGACCCTCCCCGGTCTGAATGAACGATCACACCCAACCCTACGCGGCGTACGCAAGGTGGGGGCTCGGATTGACTCACCCTCCGCTGCAGCTACCCGCTGGCGCCGTTCAGCGGGCGTTTCGAGAAGAACTCCTTGAGTTCACGTACCTCGCACGGATCGCCTAGCCGAGCGCGCCGAATCACGTCGACCTTTGATCTCGATGGGCCCTACCTTCTCGTGCATGGCGGACAAGCAACGTGCAGGAATCGGAGCAGGAATCGGTATTGCGATCGGTGCGGGCGTGGGCACAGCGTTGACCGCAGCAACCGGGAGTGCCGTATGGATCGGCGTTGGAATCGCTGTCGGCGTTGCGGTAGGCACCGCGATTGGCCAAGCGCGCGGCGAGGACCCCGACGAATAGCGACACAGCCCGTAGGTCATTCCGGAGCGAGTCACCCCAACAGAGGAATCACTCGAGCCGGCGGCAACCACACTTCAGCATGGACGGTCCGCTGTCAGATCTCGGCATGACGCGGCGGCATCCTCGGTCGCTGCCGTTGTACGCTCCGCCGATGCGTGGCATCTGGCTGATCTTGTTTGCCGCGGTCTTGTGGGGCACCACGGGGACGGCCCAGGCGTTGGGACCCGAAGCGGCCAGTCCGCTCGCCGTGGGATCGCTGCGGCTCCTGACGGGAGCTGCGGTGCTGATCGCCCTTGCCATCTTCACAACGTCCGAGCCCGGATGGGAGTGGTTGGTCCGCCCGGCGACGCTGTTCGCGGCGGTAGGAGTCGCAGCGTTCCAGTTGTTCTTCTTTTCGGGTGTGGACCGCACCGGTGTTGCGGTTGGGACACTCCTCGCTCTTGGGTCTGCAGCGGTGTTCGTCAGTGTAATCGAGTCGATTCTCACGGGGACGCCGCCGGATCGAAGATGGATCATCGCGACGATTCCGGCGATCGTCGGCCTCGCTGTACTCGCTATCTCAACAACGGATGTTGCCGTCGACGGCACCGGCGTGCTGCTGTCGCTCGCCGCCGGGCTCTCATACGCCACCTATCTCGTGAGCGCTGCCCGCCTCGCCCGCCTCGGCTCGGTCCGCCGTTCAACATCTGCCGTCTTCGGCCTGGCATCCGTGATGCTGCTCCCGGTGGCGCTCTCTCAGGATCTGACGTTCGTTGGCACCGTTGAGGGTATGACGATGGTTTTGTGGCTGGGCCTCGCAACGCTGGCGGTCGCGTATCTGCTCTTCACCTCGGGACTCCGCTCCACAGACTCGAGCACTGCCGCGACGCTGTCTCTCGCCGAGCCGGTCACGGCAACCGTGCTCGGTGTTGTGGTGCTCGCCGAGAGGCCCGATCTCTTGGCGTGGGTCGGCATCGCCCTGATCGTTCTCGGTCTCGTCCTGGCCGCTCGGTCGTCGGACTCGGACGTTCTGCCGGTCCCCGGCTAACGCCTGAATCCATGGACCTGAGTGCACTCATCTCAGCGGAGGCTCTGTTGCGACTGGCTCGTCGCCGATTTGGTGTGTCACCCAGACTCTGGCCCGTTCAATCCGATTCCTCTCCCTCTTCGGATTCCTCCCTCCGTGTTCTGCTCGGGAACGTTGTTGACGCGACAGACACCGCACCGGAGTGGCAATTGCCTCTCCCGCCGAAGGTGGGAGAGGCGCGGCCGAGCGAAGCTCGGATGCGGAGAGGGCTCTGGGAGGCTGAATCGCGCAGATGAGGCCTGCCGGGCAGCGAGAAGCCCCCTCTGCGACCGGACATCCGTCCGGCCGCATCTCCCCCACTCCGTGGGAGAGACAAAGACCCCCACATCCTCGACACTCGTGTCTCACTGACCAGCTCCGCAGCACGCGTCAACAACGCGCCCGCGTCGCGTGTGGAGAGGCTCCGCCGCTGCCACCTCCCCCTGAGGGTGAGGAATAGGACCGAAACCCTTGCGGCGGGGGCTGGAGTCCTCCCGTCGACGGTGCGCCTCACGCAGCCGGCGCGGGCTCCGCATCTGCCGCCCCTGCTCTGCGTTCGGTCAAGAAGTACCTCGCAACCGCTACGACCAAGTACGAACTGACGACCGCAACAGCTACGGGAGCGACACTCTCGGGACCGAGGCTCATGGCGATCACGGCGATGAACGTCAAGCTGACCGGTGCGCGAAGGTAGGAACCGGGTACCGCAGCGAGCATGCACGAAACAGCGAGTGCATATGGGATATCGGGCAGGACGAGATGCACGAGCACGCCGGCCGTCCCACCGATGAAGATCAGCGGAAAGACGTTGCCGCCCATGAATCCGGCGCGCAGGCTCAACGCCATCGCCAGCATCTTTCCTATCAGCACCGCGACCAGCAGGCCGGTACCGAGACCTGAGGCCCCGTCAACAACCGTCCCAAGCTGAGCCTGGCCCGAACCGAGCGTGAGCGGGAGGGCCATGGCAATGAGACCAACCAACGCGCCGCCACCCAGGCCCCGCACGTAGGGATTCGGCACAAGGGCACCGATCCACTTCACGCCGAGGACGATCACAACGAAGCCCGCCATCACAATCGCAGCGAAGAGGCCCAACGCGACCGCTACCACGAGGTCGGCGAGCTCGAATTCGTAGGCAGGGAGCTCATACGACCCGAGAAAGGTCCGCCCCAACACGGCATAGAAGATGGCGAAACCAATCACAGCCGCGATGAGCTGCGGGATGATCGCGACCACGTAGCGCTCCTTGCGCGTGGGTCCGATCTCGGACACGAGGAACGCGCCAAGAATCGGAGACGTGAACGCTGCGCCGAACGCACCGGAGATACCCGTCAGGGTGTAGTCCTGGTCTGCCTGGCCCTCCGCCCATCGACGGTTAGCGATCCACGAAGCGAGGCCTCCACCCATGATCACCAGGGCGAACGACGGACCGAGGCTGGCACCGGCGACGGCGGACACCGCCGCGATGACCGCCCACTGGGGAGCGGTCGTCTCGTCGACATGGCCCGATTCGATGATGGCCACACCCCCGGGCACCTTCTCCGGTACCCGCCACATCTGACGCAGGGCCGCAACGGTCAACCCGCCCGCCGCGATGAGAGGTATCCACCACCACTCACCGGACCACCAAGCCGTTCCCGCCTCGCCGAAGAAGAGATCGATGGCCTCCCCGGTTAGCCCGAGATACACCAAGCCAAGGATGCCCCCAGCGACTCCGAGGATGCCTGCCACGCCGAGAAGGCGCCGATACCAGTCCGAGCCCAATGGGAGCATCTCAGTACCTCACGAGTTGATCTTCAGTCGAGCGCGGATGCGAGATAGGTCGTACACAGTGCCCTTCGCGGGGTGGGTTGAGTGCCGATCGTAGCCTGGGTTCTGCGCGCGTCCGCAGCAGACACCGTCATCATGGCCAAGACGAGCCGCGACATGGCGGCGTACACCTAGGAAGTGGAATCTGGAGGCGGGTAGCGGTACACGTCCTCGGGATTCTCGGGGAACCACACACAGCCGAGCACCCGCTCAACCACCTCCTTCATCTCCCCCGGAATCCAGGGCGTGTCGGCGAAGACGCCGCGTTGCTCGGTGGCGTCGAGCCGGCTCTGGAAGTCGTTACACACCTGCTTGCCCTCTGCGATCGCAGCCCGGTACGCGGCCATCTCGGGACTGTCGGACAGCTCGGTCCAACCCTGATCGGTATGCGGAGTGGTCGCAGCTCGGGCAGCCAACGCCTCCTCGGTGGCGATAAACGCGCTGTGCCAATCGAACACGAGTTTGTGGATGTCGGCCACCTGTTCGGGGGGTTCGATGTCGTCGGTGGCGTCCTTGACCTCGATCCGGATCACCCTCGCCTTTTCGAGAACGGCCTCCAGGTCCTGCGGGGTGAAGTCAACGATGTCTTCTGCCTCATCGGCGATTCGTTCGCCCTGCTCACTTGCACGAGTCTCGACGGCGTTGATGCGTTCGGTGTACTCGGTCAGTGACATCGCGCCGCCACCACAGCCGCTGAGCAGCAGGGCAAGGCACAACAGCAGCGGAAGGAGTCGGGTCGTAGTCATCGACAACCAGACTCCAGTATCGCCGTGTTCCATGCCGAGCCGGTAGGGCACGTGGTCACACGAACATGCAGGCCAGGAATGGGCATCTGCGCTCGTTCGAATCGCCACGAACAACAGACAATCCGCGAGCGGCACTGGGTTGCCAATCCGGACGGGCACCCCGGTGACTTTGTCCTCTTTTCCCAATCGGACCGCCTGATAAGTTGTGAACACTATGGACGAGACTCCGATGGATCGTGGCGACGACCTTGTGTACGAACCCAGTCCACCACCTTCGACGGACACGTCGGCTCCGAAGGGCTTGCGCTGGTTGTGGCTGCTGGTACCGATTGCAATGGTCATCGGCCTAGCTCTCTGGATCCTGATCTAGGCGACGGTTCCGAACGCAACCGTCGGGAAGCAACACCATGGAGGTGCCTGTTCCCGCCGCAGCCAACGGACCCTGAGATGGACAACTTTGGTGTGAGGAGCTTTGAGGTGCAAAGCCTCTGGTTGTCCACGTGCTGAACAATCAGTGTGACAGAGGCTTCGACAGGAGATGGAGTGGCAAAGGCCAACGAGAGCACCCCCGAAGAAAGAGCGCGCAGACGGGCCAAAAGCTACACCAGTTTGTTGTGGCACATTGGAGTGTTCATCGTCATCAACGGGTTCTTCTGGATCCTCGACCTCACCACGGGTCAAGACGGCATCCAGTGGGCCTACTGGATCACGATCTTCTGGGGGGTCGCCCTGGCATTCCACGTGGTGGCTTATCTGGTCGGCGACAGCGGTATCGAGCAGCGCAAGTACCAGCAAGCGCTGGCCGAAGAGAAGCAACAACAGCCGGACGACTCGTAGGAACGACCTTCGCTGCCACAGGCCCGCAGGAAGCGGCGCTTCGATCGCTGCTTCTTGAGCTCCTTTGGCGACCAGCGAGTCGCACCCGCCTCATCGCGAAGTCCACCCCCAACGGGTACGCTCGGAGGAATCAATCGACCCATACGAGAGGTAATCCGATGAAGGCGATCGTTCAGCGCGAATACGGAGGAGCCGACGTCCTCGAGCTTGCCGAGGTAGACAAGCCTGATATCCGCGACGACGAAGTGCTGGTTCGCGTGCGCGCCGCCTCGGTCCATGCTGGTGACGTTCTTCTCATGCAAGGAACTCCCTACGTGATGAGGGCGGCACTCGGCCTGAGCCGGCCTCGGAATCCCACGCCCGGATACGACGTGGCAGGCACGGTGGAGGCTGTGGGATCTAGGGTCTCGCGCCTCAAGCCCGGTGATGAGGTCTTCGGAAACGGTAAGGGCACGCTCGCCGAGTATGCCGCCGCCAAGGAGAGCCAGCTCGTTGCGAAACCACCCGGCCTCTCTTTCGAGGAGGCCGCGGTGCTGACGATGTCCGGTTTGACGGCCCTCAAGGCCGTTCGTGACGTCGGCAAGGTCCAACCGGGCCAGACGGTCCTCATCAACGGAGCCGCTGGGGGTATCGGCGTATACGCCATCCAGATCGCCAAAGCGATGGGAGCCGAAGTCACCGCAGTGTGCAGCGCGGGAAAAGCAGATCTGGTCCGCAGTCTCGGCGCAGATCATGTGATCGACTACGCCGAGGAGGACTTCACCCAAGGTGACAATCAGTACGACTTCATCCTGGACAACGTCGGCAATCGGTCACTGTCCGACTGCAGGCGCGCGCTGAGCCCAAACGGCACTCTGATCCCGAACAGTGGGACAGCTGGGGGAAGGTGGATCGGTCCGCTGGTCCCCATGGGTCAAGCGTGGGTGACATCCCCCTTCGTGAGCCAGAACCTCCGAACGTTCCTCTCGACACCAAACGAGGAGGATCTCAACGCTCTCGTCGAACTCGTGGCCTCGGGGAAGGTCGCTCCGGTCATCGGAAGCACCTACTCGTTGGACGATGCAGCCAAAGCTCTGAGGACTGTCGCTGGTGGCCACGCGGAAGGGAAGGTCGCGATCACAGTCGCCGAGGACTGACCCCAGGAGCGTCGCGTTCACCGGACGGAACCGAGCCCTCGGCGCCGATGCCGGCCGGACATCCAACTAGGTGCTGGTGACGAGAACCACCTTGCCGGCGTGCCCGCCGCTCTCGACGATTTCGTGGGCGCGAGCTGCCTCGGCCAGCGGAACACGTTCCGTCACAACCGGCTTGATGTCGCCCGCCTTCAAGAGGTCGAGCAGGGCGGCCAAACGCTCCCGCTGATCGATCTTCCCTGCGTCCGGCGGCATCGGCGCCCGTTTGCCATCCGGTATGAGTGCCAGGAAGAGGCGCGTCGCCAAGCTGGCCGGAATCACCCGGAGTCCGTACCTGGAAGTCGCTGCCACGCCGAACCACACCAACCGGCCGCCCTTTCGGAGGGCTTGGTAGGAACGCCAGAGTTGCCGAGCACCGCCGATCGGATCAAACACGACGTCCACCCCCTCGCCAGTCAACTCGCGGATCCGCGCGACGAAGTCGTCGGTCTGGTAGTCGATTGGCGTGGCGCCAAGCGCCGATACGAGCTCATGGTTGTGTTGAGATGCCGTCCCGTACATATCGAGATCGGCCAGGCCCCCAAGCTCGAGCAGCGCCGTCCCGACTCCTCCCGCGGCGCCCTGGACTAGCGCGCTCTCGCCACTCCGGACCTTGGCTGCCTGGTGCAACATGACATCCGCCGTGAGGTAGTCGACCACAACGCAGACGGCCTCGGCAGAATCCACACCGTCGGGAACGGGCACCAATATGCCAGCCGGGACGCACATGAACTCGCTGTAGCCGCCGAAATCCTCGAGTGGCCCGGCGGCCACCCTGTCCCCCAACTCGACGCCTAAGACCCCTCGGCCAATCTCGTCAACTGTGCCCACGGCATCTAGCCCAAGCGTGAAGGGCACCTTCGGGGTCCCCGGGAGGCGACCCGAACGTCGGTGCATGAGGTCGTAGCCGGATACGCCGGCGGCCAGGACCTTCAACCGGACTTCGCCGTCCCCAGGTTCGGGGAGATCCTCCTCCACCACCTGCAACACCTCCGGCCCGCCGTGTTGAGACACAACAACGCGATGGTTCTTCATGCGAGCATCCGATCGCCGGAAACGACGGAGAAAGCCAGCATCGTGACTTCCAAACTGGCATCACCAGAGCAGTGGCCGTGGAAATGGATCGTCTCCATCAAGGACTCCTCGCTCATCCTCGACGCCGCATCACGAAGTGCACCCCTCATCATTGCTCGCCTGATCCAAAGCCGCTAGGGCCCGACGGCTCTGTGGCCCACGCTTTGGGGCCGACCGGCGGGGGTTCTGGGGACGATTGGCTCTAGCCAGTGGTGAGGAGCTCGGCAAAGCTGGTGGTGACTCCCCAAGGAACAGCTGTGCGTCGAGTGTGGGCGTGGACATTTCTGACGGTGGTCCTCGCGGCCTGCGGCGGGGGAACCCTCACCCCGTCTGAGTACGCCGAGCAGGCCGAACGTCTTGTCGCGGAGATGACGTCACAGTTTGCGTCGCTGGATGCCGAATGGGAATCGCAGGTCCCCACCGTTGATGGTGCTCGGGACTACTGGGAGCGGCGGCTGGAGATACGTACCGAATTCCTGGAGGGTGTCCGGGATCTCAAGGCATCAGAGGGGGTGGCAGCTCAGCATGAGGCAGCCCTCGACGTGTTCGAGAGAATCACGGCGGCGGATGAAGCCCTCGCGGCTCGTGCTGCCACGTTCGACAGCGTGACCGAACATTGGCAGTGGGTCGACACCCCCGAGGGTCAGGCGGCAGAAGCGGTGCTCGAAGACGTATACGCATTCTGCAGGGCCAGCCAGGATGAATTCGACGCCACGGCAGGGCGCGAGTCCTTGGAAGACGTCCCATGGGTTCCACCGGACATGAAACAAGCCATCAAGGTCGCATTCGGCTGCCCACCGTGACGCACCTCCAGTAACGAGGCGATTGCGCAGTGGCGGATGTGAGGATCATCCTCTCGGGATTCGATGGTGCGTTCAAGGCCGCACGTCGTTCTGACACTCTGGGGGAGCCTGGACTCGTCCTTCATCGCGGCTAGGAATCCGGCTCGGCCGGGACCGGCGTCTCCCATCGCTCTCGCGCAAGCCAGAAATGGATGGCTGCGAGTAGTCCGAAGCCGATGGTCTCCGCCGGGCTGCCGGTCAACGCACCGACAATCGAGAAAACCCCGCCGGCCACCAGCGCCCAGCGGACCGCGACACCTCGAGAGAAAATGGCGACAGCGAGCGTGGCCTCAAAGACCGCCACAAGAACTGTGACGGCGGCGCTGTTCGGCACAAGCACCTCTTCGACGAAGATCTGAGCAGGACGAATCCACGCTTGGGCGGCCATCGCGACATAGAACTCCCGGCTTTCCGGCAGGACGAAGAACGCTTGATGGACCGCGCCGATGGCGTACAACACGCCGATCACGATCTCGGAGGTCCTACGGAGCCTCACTCGTCGTCAGCCATGGTGATGGAAACCTTCCCTCGGGCACGACCCTCGTTCTGATACGCGAGGGCTTCGGGGACCTCGCTCAACGGGTAGGTCCGGTCGATGACCGGTACAACATCTCCCGACTCGAGAAGCTGTGTCAGGAACGCCACGTCCGGCTGATTGAACGGCTTCCACTGGTGCATGCCCATTGAGCGACTACCCGCCATCGAGGTCAGCGGTCCAACAACCGCTGCTTGGAACACCCCGGCGATGGATCCCGGGACTGCGACGTAGACACCCTTCGGGCGCAGCGCCCGTCTGGACTCGCGAATCGGGCGAGAGGCCGCAACATCGAGGATCCGGTCGTACTGCTGGCCCGTCGCTGTGTAGTCGACCTCGGTGTAGTCGATCACGTGGTCTGCTCCGATCGAGCGGAGGAAGTCGAGCTTCTCGGTGCCGTCCACGCCGGTCACCTCGGCATCAAACGACTTCGCTATCTGCACGGCGAATGGACCGACATTCCCACCCGCACCGTTGATCAACACGCGCTGTCCCGCCCGGACCGGTCGCTTGCCGCGGAGACCTTGCAGTGCCAAAACACCCGCTTGGGGTGCGGCCGCAGCGGCCTCGAACGTCAGCCCCTTCGGTTTCGGGGCGAATGCGGCCTCGGGTGCGCACGCGTATTCGGCAAAGGCGCCGAAGCCGTGTTCGCTCAGGTCTCCGAAGACCTCGTCGCCCGGCCGGAATCGCGTCACGTTCTCACCGACCTCATCGACCACACCGGCCACGTCCAGCCCAATACCTCGATTCTTCGGCACGCGCAATCCGGTGCCGAGGCGAGCGAACTTCGGCCGGCCCAGGAGGTAGTCGACGTCGGCCATGTTTATCGACGACGCGCGCGTGCGCACCAATACTTCGTCGCCCTTCGGAACGGGTGTGGCTACCTCTTCAAGCCGGAGGACATCGGGTGGGCCGTATTCGGACCGTACAAACGCTCTGATGGTGACCCCCTTCGGATTGCCGGGTTGCGAAAGCCTCTGCCAACAGTACCGAACCGGGACACCCTTGATGGGCAGACGGCTGCTCGACCGCGACTGCCGCCGAGGCGGCGCTATCCCATCGGCCCTCCACATCCGCTACGGCCGTTCGATCCCCCTACGGCGATCATCGATACGGTGCATAATCGCAGCGCACAAGATCGCGACAGCCGCACCGAGTGCCGCGCCGGCTGCCACATCCGTCAGCCAGTGAGCACGGAGATACACGCGGCTGAACGCCATCAGAACCACGAAGGCAGCCGCGAGCATCTCCAGATTCCGACGTTTCGGGCCAGCCTTGACGAGCACAATCACCGCAGCGATGGCGATAGCAGCCACGGCAACCGCATGCCCCGATGGGAATGACCAACTCGTCGTCTCGACGAGCGGCAGCGGGGGACGGACCCGCTCGTAGACGTTTTTGACCGGTCCGATGAGAACCTGCGACAGTGCGATCGCCGATACCCAGGTGGCGAACGCCTCCCAACGGCGCCGCCACGCCAACCATCCGGCGACCGCAAGGATGAGCGGCAGAGTGACCCATGTGCTGCCAACAAAGTCGAGGACCTTCGCGGCCGTGACCGCCGGAGCCCACTCAGCGGAGACCGCCCAGCGATACACAACATCGTCGAACGACTGCACCAGGTCGGCGGTCGCAGGAACGGCAAGTGCCAAGAACAGGAAAGCGCTCAGCATCCACAGGCCGAGCGCAACGCGCCACGCAAGCGGATGGTCGTGCAACAACGGGTCCGACTGCAGCCGGCCGTCGGATGCGGCGTTCGGTTGTTTCGCGCTCATCTTCGCTCCACTCAATCCTGGCCCCGCCTCATCCACCACACCACTGCTACGACCCGCCGGCCTCTGCGATCGGTTCCGACCCGTAGTCGTAGGCATCTCCGGCCAGCTCGGCCCGTTGTTCCTCGCTCATCTTCCACGTCTTGTTCAACCGCCAAACCACGTACGAAATGAGTCCGAGTGGGATCGGCAGGAGATACGTGACGGCTCGGAAGACGAGGATTGCGGCAACGACCTGGGCGCTCGTAATGTCATCCAGGCCGATCGTCAGCACGGCAGCGTACCCGAGTTCGACGACCCCCACCCCGCCAGGCGTCAACGGAAGGGCGGAGATCAGCCGCACGAATGCGAAGGCCGCCAGAACCGCTATCCAGCTCAACTCCTCTTGTGATACGCCTACATGCCGAAGAGCAACGAGCAGGACCAGGTAGAGCGAGATGTGGCTGAGCAGCGTCGCGACCGTGAGCCACATCCATCGGTGCCGCAGGAGTCCGATGGTGTCGGTGCGGAAGTCGGAAGACCGCTCCCCCCATTCTTCGATCGGTTCCTTGCGGAGGAGCTTGCGGCCTCGGTTGACAACACTTCCGACGCCCTGGCCGATTGCGCGCGCAAGCCGGTCGCTCCGCAACAGCAGTCCAAAGAGCACGACCGCCGAGATGAGGACGATGATTCCGATAGCGGCCGCCGTTACTCGGGCGGGAGTCAGTTCGCCGTCGAGAGCGAGCAGCGCGAGGGCCAACACCGGCATCCCGAGCTTCACGAAGTTGTTCCAGATCCCCGTCACGACCGCCGAACGCCCGATAGACCCGATCGTGAAACCCCACGACGTGAGCATGGCGATCGACACGCCGACGCCGATCACCCCACCGCCGGGCAGCGTATTCGAAACCGCTGTCGAGGCTTGGTTCACGACCGCGGCTTCCCGAAGCCGGAGGCCGGGCAGGGCCGCGGTCAAGACAAACCAGTAGGTCATCAGATTCCACAGTCCGAACGCGACGAGAGATCCGAGCTCCATCCCCGTCATCGCTCGGATCGTGTCGAACACATCGCCGTAGTCGGCGATCAGCGGCATAACTCCGAGGAAGATGCCGGCAACGATTGCGAGAGAGATCAGCGCCTGGACGATCCGCTTCCACGGAAATCCCCCCGGCTCGTCGTCCTGACCGGAGTCTGCACCGGAAACGCCGGCCGCGTAACGTGGCTCGCCGGTCACTCGAATCCTCGATACCCGGCCTGGCGGGCCAGTTCGTAGATCTCCTCCATGGGATACAGCCCGATTGCGCGAGCCACATCGGACTTCACGGACTGCGCCCCCTCACCTTCGGCGTCGATGTCATAGCGGACACACCCGCCCTGGAAGGTGTAGAACCAACGAGCTTCGTAGACCGGGTCATCAACATCCTCACCGATCTCCTCGAGCGCCTCGTCGAAGTCGAGGCCCGACTCCTCTTCGTCGCCGACGCGGCGCAGGCTCACAGTCTCCGTGTCCACCTCCGCGTCATCAATGATGATCACCGGTGTTCCGGCAGCGTGGGCGGAGGAGATCTTCTCCGAGATGGGAGCATCCGATTCGTCGAGTATCGCGGTGATTTCGCGCCCGTTGACCGACTCACTCATGAAGTGCGCAACCACCGACACCGAGTAGTTGTGATGGCGGTTGGCCACCGGGATGACCACAACCGCAAAGTCGTCGTTCTCTTCCAGAACCTCAATCGAGAGGGTCACATCTCCCTCATCCGACGTGACCTCAGTTGCCGACCCGATATCACACGACGGCAGCAGCGTCACCCTCAGGAACTCCATCCCCATTCGGTCGGAATCGAGGGTGAAGTAGGCCTGGCCGCTGCGCGCCTCCACGTGCTCGAATTGCCACCCCGGTCGAAGCGCGTCGACACACGGGATGTACTCCGTGCCGGGGACCGCCTGAGCGATGAGGATGCTGCTGGGGTTGATAACGGGGGACGGGCCTTCACACTCCACGATCTTTCGACCCAGCTGTTGCTCCCCACAGCCAACCGAGAGAAGTGCAAGAACGCATGCTGCAAATGCAAGACGCCGCATCAGATGAATCCCTGTCCGCGAATGTTGTCGATGATGAACGAAATGAGGATCAGGATGGCGATGACTGTGACCACCGTCATGGCGATCCGGCGGTGAGACCACCGCTGGATCGAGATTCGCTCTCGTGGCGGTGCCAGGTCTCGGAAGGACTGGACAAGATCAATCCGTTTGTCCTTCTTGACGGACCGCAACATGCTGCGGGACTGCGACGGGACGCTCACGCTCCGCGTGGCGGCGAACGCCTCGGCGACATCATCCGGCGAGAAATACTCAAGCGCCCGGTTGTAGACCCGCTCGGGATCGGAACTCAACGCCAAGACGAGCATCATATTGGCGAGATCGACCGCCTGACGCCACGGCGTTGGCCGGACCTGCCCGAAGGCGACGTCGATCAGTACCACGTGCCCGTCGCGCACCATGATGTTGGCCGGCTTGACGTCGCGATGGGCGAGACCAGCGTCCCACAGATTGCGGATGACCTCCAACCCCTCGTCGATCTGCGCGTCAGTGAGTTCCACCTCGCTGATCTCCACTGCGCCGTCGAGAAACTCAGTGACGATCAGGTACTCCCGCTCGGGAGTGATCTCAACGAAACCGTACGGAAGGGCACAGGGAATGCCCGCATCACGCATCACGCGCATCATGTAGTCCTCGTATTCAACAAGCCGCCGGACCGACGTGAACCGGACTTCGTCCTCCAGCGTGCCGTACACCACCGTGCGACCCCACTTGTACCAGCGATCAGCCCGGAGATGACTCTGTGCGTAGAGCTTGGCGAAGATCATGGTTGCTTCGGGCGAGTCCGGGCTGCGACGCACGTTCATCTGCAGGGGCGTCGACCCAGCACTGCCCGCGAGTCCGACATACCCCAAGTAGGTCACTTCGAGGCCCAACTGATCTTGAACCGCCCGTTTGATGGCCTCCCCTCGTTTGCCGCTCACATCGAGATGCGCTGACTTCCCATGCGAGTACTGGACCGGGAACACCGTATCGGGCACGAACAGCTTGAAGATCACCACCGTCACCCCAATCGAGAACATGACGGCGACCGCGGCATCCGACGGGTGGTCGACACCGAGGTAGATCCGGGAGAAGATCTCCACCAGGAGCAACACCCCACTCCCGAAGAACCACCAGTTCCGCCATTTGCCTTGCGGCAGAAGGGTGTAGCCGATCACACCGAGGGTGGCCGCGAGCGACGCCAGCGGCGCTGAAGGGTGCGAATAGCCCTCCCAGGGCACCAGGATCTCGACGAGCGGTCGCGGTCGAGCAACCGCTGCCGCCATCCCCGTCGACACCAAGTCGACGATGAGGAAGACCGCCATCCCGGCCACGAGGTGGCGCCACCGCTTGTAGAAGACCAGGGCAAGAATGGTCCCCCATCTCACCACGCGAATGACGGGTTCGGTTGTAAGGAAGTTGAACCCCTTGAACAACGCCGTAGCGCCGTCCGTCCGCATGTCCTCCAGCCGGAGCAACAACCGCAGATCCTGTCGCGTCCACCAGTCCGGCGACCCGGCGAGCACGAAGAGCAAGATCCAAATGACAAGGCCCGAGAGAGCAACCACCGCCCAGAAGGTGCCCGTCCCTCGAAACTCGCGGGGGAGCGGTTCCTTCTCGCCCGAGGGCCGTCTCCGGCGCCCGGCGAAACGGACACCGCCGATCTTCACGACGCGGCGCTCCCCGATCTGACCAAGGTCAGAGCTTGGACCGGCCGAACCGCTCCCGGCGTCGTCGACCACATCAGGTGATTCAGCGTCGTGTGAGATCGTTCCCTCCTCTCCGTGATCCTACATTCGCAGACCGCGCCGGCTCGAAATTGCGCTGTGCGAAACGCGGTGTGGCCTCGCCTCAAAGAGGATGCAGGCACCAGCATGGCTCCGGGTTGGTCCGGCAGTCAATCAGAGGCGACCGCTGCGGTTGAGCCAGACCAGGGCAATCCACCCGGGAAGGATCGGTAGCCAGAACGTCATGAGCCTGAACAGCAACACGGCAGCGAACGCTGTTGATGCATCAACGCCGACCACCGTGTACCCGGCGATGAGGGCCGCCTCAGTGGCGCCGACGCCACCAGGTGTTGGCGCCGCGGTTGCGACGGCAGCCCCGGCGAGATAGACGACGGCGGCCGTCGCCACCGCCACATCGGCCCCGAACGCGTTCAGCGAGGCGATCATCGCGATCGTATAGCTCACGGTGATGATCGCCGACCCGGCAAAGAGCGCCAGGAGTTTCGTGGGGGTCTTGGCAATCGCCGCGACAGCGGAAGCCCCGGCGCGCACGGCGGGCAGAAGGTACTTCGTCAAGAGCTTCCGCCCGGCGGGCAACATCATGATGAGTCCGGACACCAGAATGAGAACCGTGACCACGATCGCCGTTGTCTCCACGTCTGGGACCGGCAGGGCCACGTCTTGCGACGCAACGAGGCCGGCCAGCACGAGCAGCGAAATGTGCACGAGGAGGCCGGCCACTGTGTTCAAACCGACTGCTGAAGCGGCCATCGGCAACGTGAGGTCCTGCTTCTGCAGAAACCGCACGTTCGTAGCCATTCCTCCCACCTTGGCGGGAGTCACCCGGTTGGAGAACGACGAGGCCAGCTGCGCCATCGTGACGGACCAAAACGGGAGTCGGACGGGAACCGCCCCCACCATGCCGAGGCCCGCCCCGAGATACGTCACCGCCGACATCACGGCAACAACCACGACCCAGCCGAGGTGGGCGCTACGAAGCTCGTCGAGGAATCTCGTTGCTGCCGTCAATTGCGGAATCAGCACGTAGAGAGCAATCGCCACGCTCGCGAGCACGAACAGCGTCCGAGGCTTCACCCGCTCGATTCGCTCGTAGGTGACCTCGACGCCGGCGGCAGCTGCCGCGACCGACCGGAGCTTGGCATACCCGTCGGACTTCCCGAGTTGGGCCCGAGTCGCCGAACTGAGGGCGAGCGGTTGGATCCAGGGCAGTGCCTCGGCAATGCCCTCCTTCCCCACCACCGTCGCTGCCGCGGCCACCGCCCGATCGGCACCAACCGCGACCGTGGTTGATGCGAGGAGCTGCGCGTAGTCACGCGCCAACAGCGACTCACTGGCGACAAGCTCCGCCGATCCAAGGCCGATGATCCACGGAACACCGTCCTCGGCGATGAAGACATTCGCCAATCGCAAGTCCCTGTGTGCGATCGCAGCATCGTGCAGTGTGACGACGAGCCGCCAAACATCGGCGAGCATGCCGTCGGTTATCTCCTCCGGGTCCACGGCGTCGAGCGACCGACCCTCGAGTTTTCGGTAGGCGAGGAGCATCCCGTCGCTACCGACCTCGGCGACTGTTACGAGCTGGGGCGTCCGGATCCCGCGTGCGGTCGAAGCGAGGGAGAGGAACGCTTCGTGTTCCACGGAACGCCGCAGCGACGGGAAAGGCCGCCGATCGCCGGCCCTTTTGAGGCGGAGCGTGCGGTATGCCCGAGACATCAGGTCGGCGGCCCGGTTGTCCGAGTCGAGGGTCTTGACGAAGAGCATGTCCCCGTCGGGCATCGCGACGTACCACGGAATCGATCCGCGCGCAGCAACCGGCGCTCGTTCCACTTCAGTAATAGGGAGTCGATCCCCCTCGAGGGCACGACCCACTTCGGTCGCCGTCGCAGCCCTGTCTCGGGTCTTCAGGATGAGTGCCACGAGGGCGCCGGCGAGGACGCCGATTCCAATATCGAACGGAAGCGTCAGGACTGACGTCGATGCGCCCACGAATGCCAGCGATGCCGCGGCCGCGACCAACCCGACCGCCCACGGTCGGAGTCGCGGTCCAATCCACACGCTGCCCACTGTCAGCACTGCGACCACCGCCGCCAAACCACCGTTGCCAAGCCCGTCGCTCGCCGTGCTTTCGATGGCATTCTCGAGTGCGTCGGACGTCGCAACCGCCAGCACGGTCCGGCTCCCCAGCGCCCCGAGCGCCAACGCCGACAGCGCAGCGAGGTTGATCATGATCCACCGGCGGAACTTCCTCCGGTACAGCAGAAAGACGTTGGTGCCAATGATGGCAATTGAGATGAAGAGGACGATGACCGCCTCAATGCCGCTCGCCAGCCAGTCGGGCCACGCTTGCTGGATGGTCGCGAAATCCTCCCTGACTCCAAGCAAAGCGTTGTCAAACACCAGCAGCAGCAGCATTCCGAACAGCACCAGGACCAGACCGATCAGGGCGCGAAGCACGTAGACGGTCGACCGCACCAAGGGCGGCCTGGGCTCGGCGGCGTCAGTGTGGGAGTCAGGTTCGGCCAGCGTGTCGCGGAGCGCCGCCTGAAGCTGTTGGCTCATTGATTGAGGCGGCGCCGGTTCGTTCACATCGATCCGCTCTGATCGGGATACTGTTCCCTGCCGTCAGAGCATATCCGAGTCATCTCGGCGCCGGTGTAGAGCCAGTGGGCCGCTACTCCCATCGGAAGAAGCGCAAGCCAAGCACCGCGCTGACGACACCAATCGCGCTGAAGATAACCCATGACAACCCAGCGTCCAGTTCCAACCAGGCGTCTTGCATCATGAGAACGGCATGCCACAGCGGCGTGAAATCGGACATTGTCTGCATGGCACCGGTGAGCACCTCTGGAGGTGGCCCTGCTCCGCCGAGGAACAGCATCACGAACCAGACCAGCATGCCGACTGCCTGCGCCGCTCGAGCCGTGGGAAGGATCGAACCCAGGAAGATCCCGAACGAAGCAAACCCGAGGATCAGCAGGATGAAGACGCCGACGACTGCCACAACCGACCTCGCCGGTTCGAAGTCGTAGACCAGCCATGCGGCGACCAAGAGGATCACCGCGCTCACAACCGAGAGCACACAGGCCACGGCGACCTCCGCGCCAGCTACCGCCCACACGCTCACCGACGAGGCGTGCAGGCGTTTCAGCACTCCTCGCTCGCGGTCCGATGCGAGATGCGTCGGGATGCTGATGACGCAGACCGACGCGATGACGAGTGCCACGTACGCGGGAACGTAGTAGCTCATCGCACCGATGTTGCGAAAGACGACTTGCTCTCCCGGCTGGGACGTCTCGTTGCCGAACACTCCGCCGAGCACGAACAGAATGATGAGGGGCAGGGCCAGCGAGAACACCACAGTCAGCGGTTCCCTGAGGAAGAGCTTGAGGTTCACCCACGACAGCTTCACGAACGTCCCCATATCAGTGCTCCTCGCCGGTGATGGTCAGGAACACGTCTTCGAGGCTGGCCTTGTGCGAAGCGAGATCGATGGGCTTCAGGCCGTGGTTCACGAGCTCCGCGGCGACACTCACCAGGAGCGCTCCATGCCCGGTGACCGTGACGCGCCAGCCCTGCCGGCTCACACCATCCACTTCTTCGACGCGGTCGAGGAAGGCGAGGTCGGCGGCGTCGGTCGAGAACGTTACCCTCGCCCCACCGCCGAACTGTTCGACGAGACCGTCGGGAGTGTCGATGGCGACAACACGCTTCTCATTGATCACGGCTATCCGGTCGCACAACTCCTCCGCCTCATCCATGAAGTGTGTGACGAGGACGACTGTCGTCCCCTGTTCCCGCACCTGCCTGACAAGACCCCACGTGACCCGTCTGGACATCGGATCGAGGCCGGTCGTCATCTCGTCGAAGAACACGAGGCGCGGAGCGTTCACCACGGCGAGCGCAACGAAGAGCCGCTGCTGTTGGCCTCCCGAGAGATTGCCGAACTTCGCATCTCGTTTCGGCGACAGACCCCACTGATCCATCACGGTCTCCCACGGCTGTCCGCTCGGAGCCAGAGAGGAGAACAGGTCCAGTGCCTCCCACACCTTGATCCGGTCCGGCAGCGCCGACTCTTGGAGTTGGGAACCGATCTGACGCCTCAACAGCTTGGCATCAACGCGGGGGTCGTACCCGAGCACGTGGAGATCACCGCCGTCGGCTCGCCGGAGACCCTGCAGGCACTCGACAGTGGTTGTCTTCCCGGCGCCGTTCGGACCCAGAATCCCGAAGATCTCACCTGCCTCCACCGAGAAAGTGACGTCCTCGACCGCGACGAAACTGCCATACCGCTTCTCGAGATTTCGCACGTAAACAACAGGTGCCATCAACACCTCACCTCACGCGCTCCCAGCGCCATGCGGAGCCGTCACGCGTGGCCAGCGTTCTCCTGGCGATGGACCGCAGCATCAGCCCCGCCGGTACCGGGCGACGATCTCGTCGTCCACCATTTCGCCCGTCTCAACAAACCCGATTGAGAGGTACAACGCACGCGCCGCCTTGTTCTCCGGTGAGTAGGAGAGGGCCACGTTTGTCTTCCCATCCTCGGCGAACCGTTCCAGGAACGCCTCGACCGTCGCCCTGCCGATGCCACGACCCTGCTGGGTAGCGTTGATGACCAAGCCGCCGAGCCAGGTTGATCCGTCCTCCTCGTCAACGGCCCACATCACATGCCCGACGATGGTGTCGTTTGCCTCGATCGCCAACGGGCGCCACTCTCCTCCGTAGTGCGCCAAACACAGGTAGCGCGTGACCGGAGCGACAAAGCCCAACTGGTCCGGTCTCGGCTCTACCTCGGCGAGGATCGACCAATTCGTCGCGTCAACTTCGGTGAGACGCACAGCGGGTCTGTCTTCACTCACGTCGCCAACCGTAGTCCACACAGCGAGCCGCCTCGGATCAGGCCAGAGGTCGCGTCGGCAGTGGTCGACTACGCCACTGGCGCTGGCCGAGTCCTCCCGCTGTTGCGGAAGTCTCGCGACGTTGGCGGCACCAGCAGCAGGACGACGATCGCGACGTTGGCAAGGCCGGTGAGCATGCCGACCCAAGCTGACGGCGCCGGGGGATCGGCGCTCAACCCACCGAGCGACACGGCAATCGACATCAACCCGAGCAATCCGTAGATCACGACGCCTGCCTCACGCGCCCAGTCACGCCGGAAGGTCAACCCGACGATGATGATGCTGCTGAGGACGACAACAGCACCGATGACGATTCCGATGATCGCGGAAGCGTTCGAAGCGGCTCCGCCGACACCCTGCGCACTGTTCGCGCCCCCCATACCCAGCGCACTCCTCGTGAAGTCGCTGTCGAGACGCCCCGGGTCGAACGCTCCGAGCAGCGAGTCAACCGCGACGTACCCGAACGCAAGCGTGAGGCCGGATGCGATGAGGACCGCACTCGCGATCGTGCCGTGCGCACGGAGCCAGGAGATCATGCACCAAGTGTACCGACGCCGAGGAACGGGGCTCGCGGCCGATCTCCTTCGCTTTTGCGTAGACAGTGGAAAGGGGCCGCCCTAGTTGCGCAACACCTGGACAGAGCGAGCTACTCCGCTGCAGCTGATGTCGCGCGGATGATCTCGTTTGCGACCGTCTCCTGGATCCCCGAGTCGAGGTGGCTGGTGAAGCCGACACACGAGCAATTGATCTCGCCCAGGACGTATCTGTCTGAACCATCATCATTCGTGTCGAGCATGAAGTCCGCGGTCCAGATGAGTGGCGTATCGTGACCGCCCAGTCGATCCTGGATCAACGGGAAGTCCGCCAGAAACTCATCGACGAGCCCCTGCCACCGCGAAGGATCGTCGTAGGTGTACAACGCACCGGAGAAGAGCGTGGCGGAGAACCCTCCCTCGGCCGGCTTCTTGTGGACGACAGAGATCGGTGACTCACCAACGAAGAGGATGCGAACCTCTCCCTCCACAATCCTCGGCAGATACGGCATGTCGACGATCATCCCGCCGTCACCCTCGAGATACTGGCCGCAGAAGGTGATGAACTCGCCGAGCGTCTGCTCTTCGACGTGGTTGTCGAGCGCCTCGGTGCAGAGAACCGTGGCATCTTCGGGGACCGCCTGGCCTGGTTCCACGGGCCGGTCGTCGATCAACTCCACTCGCCAAATCCCCGAGCCGGTGGATCCTCGGTTCTGCTTGAGGACCCGGATGCCGGTTGATAGGGCCTTCGGGAACTCGTCCCGGAACGAAGGTGCGTCGTAGTAGGCGTAGGTGTCAGTCGGGACCATGTGCGTGTCTCGGAGTTTCACCAAGGCGTCCTTCGCCCCGTAGGCGACCATCGCGTCCGGATGGGGCATGCCGACCACGCCTCGCTTCGTGAGTTGGTCCAGCAGGTCGAAGTACTTCGCTTCGCCGCCTGGGATGTGGCCGGGGTTGATTCGGGAGACGTAGGCGTCGTACTGCTGCGGGATTCGCTCGAGAAGGGCACCGAACTCCGCGTCGTCGTAGAAGACCGCGTCTGCATCCCACCCCTGCGCACGCAACGCCTCAACCATCGGCATCGTGTCTCTTCGATGCCCGTCTGGCCCTTTGTCGTTCCCACCCTCGACTTCAAAGAACACAACTGACTTCTTCATCCCACTCCTCTATCTCCGGTCGCCAGAGCACGTCCACGGGTCATCCGCCGCGGCAGGATAGAACTCCCGGCTGGGGTCCACTCGTCCCGATTCGAACTTCGACCTTCCTAGAGGAGGCGCCCCGGGACGTCCTTCCGGCTCGGGAGCATGGCCCCTTCGACTTTGCGAACCCGCACGCGGGAGTCCACCACGATTGCTCCGTCCCCCGGCGCGAGGACCTTGACCGGGTTGAGGTCCATCTCGGCAATCTCGGGGATGTTGTCGATGAGCACCGACAGGCGCAGCAACAGTTCCTTGAGTGCGGGGATATCCCCCGGCTCGGAACCCCGGTAGCCCTCGAGCAGCTTCGCGGTCTTCACGTCGGCGATCATCGAATTTACGTCGACGTCGGTGAGTGGGTTGATCCGGAACGCGACGTCCTGCATCAACTCAACGTAGACGCCGCCGAGACCGAACACGACAAGCGGTCCGAAAAGAGGATCTTCGACCATGCCCACGAGCACCTCACGTCCGCCCCCGACGAAGTCCTGGATGAGGACACCCTCAGCGTCGTCGCTCACGCCCATCACGCTGCGGTACGCCTCGCGGACGGCCTCCTCGCCGGAGAGGTCAAGAGCAACGCCGCCAACATCGCTCTTGTGGAGCACGGAGGGGGCAATCACCTTCATCGCGATCGGTCCGCTGAAGTCCGCAGCAATCGCTGCTGCCTCGTCTTCGGTTGCCGCCACCGCCATCCGTGCACTTCTGATCCCGTAGGCCGAGAGGACCTCGCCGATCTCTTCGGGTTCGAGCCACCCTCCATCGGGGCCGAAACGAGCCACAGCGCGCCGAACGACTTGTTCGGCGGTTGGACGGTCCACGTCGTCGAACTTCGGATACTCACCGGGCGGCTGGTCGCGCCACTTGGTGTACCCGTACGCCGCCCCGAGGGCGCGTGCGGCCGACTCCGGGTAGGCGTAGAGCGGGATCTTCAGGTCGTCGGTGGCGAGTGGGGCCGTCGATGCATCCTCTGCCGCCATGAACACCGCCACGACGGGAACCGACTGTCCGCTCGTTGCCACAGCCGTATGGACGGCCGCGGCGACGTCCTCCGACGTGTCGGGTCCGGTCGGGATCTGGATCACCATCAGCGCATCAACCTCGTTGAAGCTCAGGATGGTTTCGATCGTCTGCGCGTAGTTCTCTGGTTGTGCGGCGGCAATCATGTCAACCGGGTTCTGAACGGCGGCCTCATCCGGCAGGTGCTCACGGAGCGCAGCCTGGAGTTCTCCCGAGAACTCCGGGAGTTCGAGGCCGTTCGCCTCGAGTGCATCGGCTGCGAGGATCGCTGGTCCACCGGCGTTCGTCATGACGGCAATCCGTGGACCGGTCGGCAGTGGCTGATTCGCGAGCAGCGCCGTGACATTGAATAGCTCGACCATCGTGTCGGTGCGGATGGTGCCCGACTGCTCGAAGAGAGCGTCGACCGCAACATCCAGGCTCGCCATCGATCCGGTGTGGCTGCTGGCCGCCCGAGCGCCCGACCGCGAACGACCGGACTTGACCACCACGATCGGCTTGTCCCTTCCGACACGACGAGCGATCCGGCCGAAACGGCGCGGATTGCCGAACGACTCGGTGTACATAACGATCACGTCGGTATCCGGGTCGTCCTCCCAGTACAGCATCAGGTCGTTGTTGCTGACATCCGCCTGATTGCCGAGGGAGACGAACGACGAGAGGCCGATCTTCAGTTGCGTCGCCTGCTTCAAGATGGCGAGGCCGAGCGCACCGCTCTGACTGGCCATGGCGACGTTGCCGTGCGGCGGAAACGTTGGCCCAAACTGACCGTCGAGGCGAACGGCCTCGTCGGTGTTGACGATGCCCATGCAGTTCGGGCCGATCATGCGCATCCCATATCGGCGAGCCGTTTGGACAAGCTCGCGCTCGGCGGAGTCTCCGCTATCACTCACTTCGCCGAAGCCGGCCGTGATGATGACGACACCCCGCACACCCTTGCGCCCACACTCGTCGATCGCGTTGTGCACAAGCGGTGCGGGGACGGTGATGATTGCCAGATCCACCGACTCCTCGATGTCCAACACCGATGGGTACGCCTTCACGGCGTGCACGAATGCCGCGTTCGGGTTCACCGGAAACACCGGTCCGGTGAAGCCGCCGGCGAGCAGGTTGCCGAAGAGCCGGCCTCCGATGGAGCGATCGTTTCGGCTCGCTCCGATCACGGCAATCGACTTCGGGCCGAGAATCGGCAATAGCGAGGCCGTCACGGATCGCTTCTCGTGCTCCCATTCGGCCTCTCGAGCCTCGAGGGAGTACTCGATCGGATACTCGACTCGGTACACACCTTCGCCGAGTTGCCGTACGAGTTTGTATCCGGAATTGCGGAAGATGCGCATCATGCCGCGGTTTTCATCGAGCACAAACGCCTCGAACTCGGTGATGCCCTGGAGGCGCGCATACACCGTGAGGTGCTGGAGGAGGAGCGAACCGACCCCGCGGCCCTGGAAGTCGTCCTCCACGAGGAAGGCAACCTCGGCAACACGCTTCTCGTCATCACTCTTGTCCAGCAGGACGTCGTAGCGTCCGACGGCGACCATGTCGTCGTCTCGCATCGCGACGAAGGCCATTCGATCGACGTAGTCCACATTGGTGAAGTGACGCAGTTCATCGGGCGTGAGATCGGTCTTCACCTGGAAGAACCGTCGATACACACTCTCCGGTCCGACACGCTGGAAGAACGCATGCTCTCGCGGAGCGTCCTCCGGCTTGATCGGCCGCAGGTGGATCGCCCGCCCGTCGCGGAGCAGAACATCGAACTCGAATTCGCTTGGGTATTCAGCCACTTGGTCTCCCGGGAAATCGCGCTGCCACAGGGTACCGGGAACGGAGACAGGCCGAGTCGGGGCTTCCGGAGAGCGCTGCAACCTGAAGCGCCTTCTCTTCTCCCCTCCACCACGAAGTGGGGGAGAATGCCCGAGCGTCAGCGAGGGCGGGAGGGGGCGGCCTGGGAGCCCGAACCGCGAAGATGAGATCCGCCGCGGCCTGCCCCCTCCGCTGCCCTCCAGCCTGTCCGGCAAAGACAGCCCCCTCCGCGGCCGAGCGCCGCGCCGCCCCCCCGCCCCCCCCGCGGGGGGGGGGCGGAGAACCACACACTCCCCTCCACCACGAAGTGGGGGAGGGTGCCCAAGCCAGCGAGGGCGGAAGGGGGCGGCGGCCTGGGCTCGACTCACCCCACCCGCTCAACGGGCTTTGTAAACGTCATTGTTCGTTCTTCGGGAGAGAAGCCGAGGCGTTCGTAGATCGCGTTGGCACCGGTCGGGTTCTCGGAGTCAACCCCGAGGCGAGCGAACTGCAGACCCTGGTCGCGAAAGCCGCAAATCGCCATCGTGATGAGCGCCGAAGCGATGCCTCGGCCCCGATGGCTCCTCAGCGTCCCGACTCCTTCGACCCACGCCTCCGTTCGTCCGCGGTCTACGAAGTCGTGCGGATACTTGGCGGACATCACATACGAGACCGGCAGTGCGCCGTCGTAAGCAACCCACGAGGTGTTGGGCTCGAAGAACTCGCCGGCGTTGAACGAGGCCCAAATGTGAGGCTCGATCGGTTGTGAACCCCAATGGTCGGCGAACGCCTCGTTGTGGACAATGAGTGCGTCGGCTTCAACTTCGGGCGACCACGGTCTGGCAACGAGCGTCGGGTCGAGTGGGTAGTCGTCGATCGGGAGTGAAAGATCGCGAAGGTTGTCGGTGAAGTAGCGGGCGATCTCATACCCGTGGCGTTTCATGAGATCGATGGCGTCGGTCATCTTGTCGTACACCCCGTATCGGTACAGACGGAGCGGGACACCGTCGTCAAAGGTCCGTAGCCGATTGGTGCCGGCACTTTCCACAACCTCGAGCAGGCTGTCGTCGACGAGACCGCGAAGTTCCGGATCGATCTCCATCCAGACGAACCCCCGATGTTCGGTCTTGCCACCCTTGGGGACCTGGGCCCACCCGAGCGCCAGCAGTCGGCCGCCCGGGCCAAAGGCTCCGATTGAATCGGAATCAGCATGCTCACCATGCCGATCGAACTCCTCGCGCATCTCAACGGGTGTGATTCGGTGGCCGCCGTCGACAACAAAACACCGCTGCTGGAGCGCCGACATGACCTCGGCGTCGGCGACGCGAAGCGGCCGCCACACGACGTCGGCAAGATCGGGGAGTTGTCCGGTGGTCATCGCGCCATCGTAGGCCCATACAACAAGGCAATCCGCAGTGCCATCCTGGTCAGGCTGGCGAGTCCGGATTCGATCGGCGCTCCCGATAGCGCATGATGAATGGGGCCGCGGCAAGCGCTGCGAAGATCAGCACTCCGGTCACCTCGACCACTCGTTGGTGCGCGTCCGACCGGGCGCTCACGCCGAGGAACGAGACAATCGAGCCGACGAGCAGCGCGAGGATCAGCGCAATTGCGATCGAAGCGAGCAGCCACGCCAAGTAGGCAATCAGCAGCTTCCAACCGGCGGCATCGGGGTTCATCAGCCTTTGATGAATCTGATGTTCAGCGGGTAGCGATAGAACTCGCCGCCGGCGGCTTTCACACCGGCGATGATGATGACCACGAACGCGAAGATCCCCACCACGACGATCAGGATGAAACCGATGAGCACGAGCATCAACAGCACCGACGCGATGAAGTAGATGATGAGCGTCAGTTGGAAGTTCAGCGCCTCCCGGCTGTGATACTCCACGAAGGCGTCCTCATCTCGCTTGATGAGCCAGATCACCAGTGGAGCGACGAAGCTCAACCCGATGAGTGGGATGAGATGCGCCGCGGCTGCCCACCCTCGCGACTCTCCTGGCACGGGCTCGGGTACGACTGGATAGTCATTGGTCATTGTGATCCTTTCGACGGCTCTCACAGGTTACCGACTTCGACCCTCGTGCCGGCCGCGCACAGCTCAGTTTGCGAAGGTGAGAGCCTGACGAGCGGCCCATCGTTGGGCAACGCGCGTGTACGCACTCCTGGAGGCTTCGCCATCGCCGCGTTCGAGCGCCTCGAGACTCTCTCGGACGTCTGAGGCCGACTCGTCGAACGTCAGGTCCCCGTCTGAGAAGGCGTCGGCCACCGTGCTGTAGTCAAGTTCCAGCATCGACCCGGCAGGGAAGGCTGCAAGCCAACGCTCCAGGTCACGTACCTGATCGATCACCGGATCCGAGAAGCCGGCTCCACCGAGCACGCGCACGGCCCAATCGATCCGGTCGATCGCCTCGCCAAGGTCGGTGCGATACCGGATGCCGAGCCCGGCGGACCGGTCGTAGATCTCCCGTTCGGTGGGGCTGAAGGCTCCGAACCAGCGCAGCGGCACGTGCCACGGGGACGTGAGGATGTAGCTCCGACGATCCGAGGAACGTAGACCGGCGAGCTCGCTCTTGAAGGACTCGCGTTCGTCATCATCGATGAGAGGGATACGCGGATACGTCGCCGAGAAAGCCAACACACCTTCGACCATCCGGAGCCGGGTGTTTCGAGGACACACGTAGTCGATCCCGTTCCAGGTCGTCGAGAAGGCGTCTTCCCTCAGGGACTCATTCCATATGAACCGGCCGTCGGATTTGATGGGATCTGCACCTGCAACGGATTCTGCCCGCGGCATGTCCTCGGCGCCGTCGGCGTAGACATAGACCCGGAGGTAGGCGGTGCTGATCATCGTGCGATGGTACCGGCGAGAGTCTGTGTACGGACGCGGAGGCGTCGAACTAGAATGCGTTGCGCTCCTCGAGCGGCAGATTCTCTGCCCCATCGAAAGGATTCCTGTTGGGAGTTTTCGAAGCGATCGGCACCGAAACGCATGAAGAGGTTCTGTTCGGTGCAGACCGTGAGAGCGGCCTCCGAACGATCATTGCCATCCACGACACATCTCTCGGTCCGGCGCTCGGTGGAACCCGCTTCTATCCCTACGTCGACGAGGCGGCCGCGCTCCGCGACGTACTACGACTCGCCAAGGGGATGACGCTCAAGTCTGCTGCGGCCGGCCTCAACCTGGGGGGTGGCAAGGCTGTCATCATCGGCGATCCCGCCACCTTGTGGAGCGACGGCCTCATTCGTGCCTACGGGCGCGTGATCGACTCCCTTGGTGGTCGCTACGTCACAGCCGAGGATGTGGGCACAACGGTCGAGGACATGGTCCTCATATCGAAGGAGACCCCATGGGTCTCGGGGCTTCCGCTTGAAGAAGGCGGCTCCGGAGATCCGTCCCCCGCCACCGCACGCGGCGTGATGGCGGCCCTCCGCGCTATCGGAGAACGGCTGTGGGGGTCGGACAACATGGCTGGCCGTCGTGTAGCCGTGCAAGGCATCGGAAAGGTCGGCATGGATCTCGTCCGGCGCCTCACCGACGTTGGCACCGAGACCATCGTTGCCGACCCGAACGCGGCCGCCGTCGCGTTCGCCGTCGAAACATATGGCTCAAAGGCCGTCCTGCCCGATGAGATCTACGACATCGAGTGTGACGTCTTCTCTCCGTGTGCTCTCGGAGCAGTGCTCAACGACGAGACCATCCCGCGGTTGGGGTGCGTCGCAATCGCAGGATCGGCCAACAACCAGCTCGCCGTCGATCGGGACATCGAACGCATCGTTGATCGAGGGATTCTCTACGCACCGGACTTCGTGGTGAACGCAGGCGGCGTCATCAACATCTCGGTCGAGACGGATGGCTACACGCTCGAGCGTGCCGCTGTGATGGTCGACCGCATCTACAACAACCTCACTGCAGTGTTCAAGACGGCCGACGCCGAACGTGTGGACCCACACACCGCAGCGATGCAGTTCGCCAAACGGCGGATCGACGAGGCGGGGGGCCGGCGATTCAGAACCCGATCGGACCAAACGTGAGAGGAGCGACGTGACCCTGGGACTCGACCAAGTCATCGACCACACCGCCCTTGGGCTGACAGACGACGACCTCGTCGATCTGTATCGCAGGATGCTGATCTCGCGTCGTTTGGACGACAAGATGTGGGCCTTGAACCGGCAAGGCCGCGTCCCGTTTGTCGTGTCGGTCTCTGGTCACGAAGCGACCCAGATCGGAATCGCCGCCGCGCTCGATTCGTCGAAGGACTGGTCGCTGCCGTACTACCGAGACATCGCCTTCAACATCGGCCTCGGCGTCACGCCCGAGGATGTCTTCATGGGTGTTTTCGCGAAGGCTGCCGACCCTGCATCCGGCGGCCGGCAAATGCCGAACCACTGGTCCGAACCCGATCTGAACCTGTTCACCCACTCATCGGTCATCGCCACCCAGTACCCACATGCCGTGGGCATCGCGTACGAACTGAAGCGGCGTGGGACGGACGCCGTCGTCTACGTGTCCGGGGGCGAGGGTTCGACGTCTGAAGGTGATTGGCACGAAGCCATGAACTTCGCCGGCATCCACAAGCTGCCGGTCGTGTTCCTGATTCAGAACAACCTCTATGCGATCTCCGTCCCCGCTGCCGAAGAGGTCGCGGGCCAGGTCGCGGATCGGGCCGAGGGGTATGGGATGAAGGGTGTTGTCGTCGACGGCAACAACATCCTCGAGATGTACGGCGTCGCTTCCGCCGCCGTCGAACGGGCACGCTCCGGTGAAGGGCCAACGCTCATCGAAGCGAAGACCTACCGCTACTACGCCCACACCTCCGATGACGACGACAAGCTCTACCGGACCCGCGAAGAGGTCGAACTCTGGCGCAGGAAGGATCCGCTCCCCAACTTCCGGCAGTACCTCGTTGAGCAGCGCGTGCTCACCGAAGCCGCCGAAGCCAGGCTCGAATCCGAGGTCACGTCGCTCATCAACAATGCCGTCGCTGCCGCTGAGAGCTCACCCGACCCGACCGACGCAACCGGCCATGTGTACGCAGAACCCATCGTTCCCTCAGTCGCCGCCGTGACCATCGAGCCGGTGCCTGTAGGTGAGGAGGTCAACCTCATCACCGCGATCAATCGCACGCTCCACTACGCGATGGGCCGCGATCCGCTGACGGTGACGTTCGGTGAAGATGTCGCCGATCCGAAGGGTGGCGTGTTCAAGGCAACCGCCGGGCTCACCGACGCCTACGGGAGCGATCGGGCATTCAACGCCCCACTCGCCGAGTCGGTGATCATCGGCCTCGGTGTTGGAATCGCTGCCACCGGGACGAAGACGATCGCCGAGATCCAGTTCGCCGACTTCATCCATCCTGCGTTCGACCAGATCGTGTCGGAGGTTGCGCGGATCCGCTATCGCTCGAATGGTCGTTGGGCCTGCCCGATGGTGATCCGCACCCCGTACGGCGGAGGGATCCACGGTGCGCTCTACCACTCGCAATCCATCGAGGCGTTCTACGCACACGTGCCGGGCCTGAAGATTGTGACACCGTCGACACCCGCCGACGCCAAGGGGCTACTGCTTTCGGCGATCGACGATCCCGATCCGGTCATGTTCCTCGAGCCGAAGAAGCTCTACCGGATGGCCGTGGGACCCATGCCGGAAGGCGACCACCGCGTTCCGATTGGCAGCGCCGCCCTCCGCCGGATCGGTGACGACCTGACGATCATCTCGTACGGGACGATGGCACAATTCTCCATCGAGGCCGCCGACATTCTGCAAAACGAAGGGATCGAGGCAACCGTCGTTGATCTTCGTTCGCTCCGACCCCTCGACTGGCCAACCGTCGAAGCCGCGGTCAAACGGACAAGCAAGGTCCTGATCGTCTACGAAGACAACGAATTCCTCGGCTACGGCGCCGAGGTGTCGGCACAGATCTCGGAGCGCGCCTTCGACTGGCTCGATGCCCCTGTTCGCCGCTACGCCTCCCCGGAGGTACCGACCTTCCCCTACGCAGCATCGCTCGAAGAGCAGGTGATCCCGAACGTGGAAGGCATCGTCGACCGCGCCCGCGCCCTCGCCGCCTTCTAGTGAAGCCTTCCCTCAGGGGGAGGACTGCCTCAAGCGTTTCACGCGTTTGGCCATCTTCTTGCGGATGCGGTCGTAGGTTGGCGGCGGGCCTTTTTGCAGCGGCGTGCCATCGAGGTAGACACAATCACTCTGCCCGCATGCAATCATCGCCGACTGCTCGCTCGTGTCGTAGCTCTCGAACACCACATCGTCACCGAATTCCGCGGCGGCCCGTTTCGCTCGTTCATAGACCAGGTTCTGTGCCGGACACCAGCCGCTGATGTACGCCGAGACGGTGACCTGACCGCCGACCGGCTTGGGCTTCGGGCCCTTGCCGATCCATCGGGGAGCAACCGCGTCGTCGGCGAATGGCTTCCACATGAGCGCCCGCATCCCCCGACGATCGGCCTTCCGGTAGCCGTGCTTCTTGAACCACGAGGCCTTCATCCACACGGGCATCGCGACACCCCACGCCGCCATCCCTTTGGCACCCAAGTCGGCAGCATCGCGTTCGGCGGCAGCGAGAAGCGCCGTACCGACACCGCTGCCCTGCCGGTTGCCGACCCCCTCCTTGTGGCCGTGGACCCAAACACACAGGATCATGTGCAGATCTGATCCAAGCGCCATCGAGTGCTCGATCGGCAGGTATTGGATCATTCCGATCGGGACGTCTCGGTCGTCGAGCGCGAGCTTGACACGGAGCCCATGGTCGCGCATCAATGCGTACCAGCGGGCCTTGTGATCACCCGCCTCGGCCATCTCATCGGACCAGTCCTCGAGACAGCGGAAGTAGGAATCCTCGTACGTGGCTGAGAGATCGACGATCTCCACCGACAGCTCCTCTCTCCTCTGAGAATATCAGCAGCCGAGGGCCCCGACGGCTCCAACTGTCGTACCGACGGACGGGACGTTGACAGCCGCCAGCCCTGCCGTGTGCCGTATTCTGGCCTCATGGCTCCCGAGATCTTCATCCGACCGGCACTGCCAGGTGACCGCGGAGCGATCGCCGAGTTCACGACGAACACGTTCGAGTGGGGTGACTACGTCACCGATGTCTTCGATGAGTGGCTCGAGCGGGAAGACACGTATGTCGCCGTCGCGGAGAGCGGCGACGCTCGACCGATTGCATTGGGCGCCGTCCGAATGCTCTCGCCCACGGAGGCGTGGTACTCCGCGGCTCGCGTTCACCCGCGTTTGCGCGGCCGCGGAATCGCCGCCCGCGTCTTCGGGGCCTTGCGCACATGGGCTCGTGAACAGGGCGCGGTCGTCGGCCGACTGCTTGTCGAAGACTGGAACGAGGTCGCGATCCGCCACATCGAAAAGACCGGGCCCCGAAGAGCCGCATCGGTTGTTCGGTGCACCAAACCGGTTGGAGATGCGTCACCTTCTCCGGACGGCAACGGGGGAAGGCGCCTCCCATCGAAGCTCAGGGCACGTCCGGCCGGATCCGCCGAAGCTCAGCCTGCCTACGCCTCGTGGTCGGTTGGCGAGTTGGGGCGAGCGTCGCGGGGCCTCATCGGTATCGGCTGGGCGTTCCGGCGCCTCACACCCACCGATCTCGAAGTGGCAGCACGCGCCGGCTCTTTCTGGGAGATCGGCGCAGGGTGGGCGCTCGCCGCCCCGGCTCCCGAGGCTCGCTTCGAAGTCGCATGGCTCGAGACCCGCGAGGAGGACGCCGACGACCTCTTTCGGTCGCTCATCGATCTCGCAATAGGGTCCGGCGCCGAGACGATCTCAATCTGGGTCCCCGCCATCGACTGGATGATCCAAGCCGCTCGGCGCCGCGGCTTCGAGACAACCCTGATGCACGTGTACGCGCGAGAGATATAGGCCAAGAGCCAAGAGCCAAGAGCAAAGAAGGCTCACTCCTCAGCGTTCGATGGTCCAGTCTTGGATCTTGATTGTTGGTTCTTGATTCTCAATTGCTTCCCAATACACCTCAATCGGGTGAACGACCTCATACTCGGGGCCCAGATACGTCTTCAATTGCATCTCACAACCGGGGTTGGCCGAGGCGACCCGGGTGAGACCGGTCGCGGTGATCTGCTCGGCCTTTTGCAGGCCGAGTTGCTCAGAGACCTCCGGGTGGGAGAGTTGGTAGGCGCCGGCAGCGCCGCAACACATGCCGAAAGCGTCGATCTCAACCGGTTTGCAGCCGGCGGCGCGCAGAATCGTCCGCGGCTCCTCGACGATCCGTTGCGCGTGCCGGAGGTGGCAGGGATCCTGGACCGCAATCGGAAGCTCACCGTCGAAGGCCGGGAGTGATCCACTCTCGATGAGGCCGGCGATGAATTCGTTGGCGTCGATGACGCGCTGAGCGAGATCATCCCCGCCATCGGTCCAGTGCCTGTAGCTCTTCATGTGGGCGCTGCACCCAGCGGAGTCGACAATGACGTGGTCGAATCCCTCGAAGGCTTCTACATTCTGCATCGCCATGCGCGCCGCGTCGTATGCGGCGCCTTCATGACCGGCAAGTGCCCCGCAGCACGTCTGCTGCTTGGGGGCTACCACGCGGTAGCCGGCGGTTCGCAGCACCTGGATCACCGCGACGTGTGTTGCCGAGTACCACGGATCCATCACGCACCCAGAAAGGAATGCCACGGTGCCGGCCGGTTCGCCGTCGGGATGCCACTCGTGCCCCGCCGTGCTCGGAGCGGGAATCGGAACACTTCTGAGCGCGTCGACCCTGCCCAGCGCGCCGGTCATCACTCCCGGCAGACCCGCTCGCTGACCGAGGCCGAGGAGCGACGAGCCGAGAGCGACCATTGCTCGGGATTCGATGACGCGTCCGAAGAGGACTCGTTTGCCGACGGTTGCAGCGTCGGGCTTGTAGGCGGCGACTTCGGCCCGAGCACCCTCCATCATCCTGCCGAAGGGTACGAGGGATGGACATGCCGTTTCGCAGGCGCGGCACTGGAGACACAGATCCATCACGTCACTGAATCGTTCGTCGATCGGAAATACACCACGATCGACGGCGCGCATCGCAGCGATCCTCCCCCGCGGTGATGCCGACTCGTCCCCGGTGAGCCGGAACGTGGGACAGGCGGGGAGGCAGAGTCCGCAGTCGATACAGGTATTCAGCTCTTCAGCCGTCGGTGCCCATTCCGTAACCCAGGCCATTAGATGTCCCCCGCAAGGACGGACGGATTGCAGATGCCGGCCGGATCGAACACGTGCTTGATCCTTCGCTGAATCTCGACCGAAGGAGGAGGTGAACCCCATGGATCGAAGGACTCACTGGTTCCCGAAGTGACCACAAGAGCACCTGCGACCGATTCGGCCCACGCCCGGGCTGCACTGAATCCTTTGGAGTGGAACTCCTCGAATCCTCCCGAGACGATCCCGACTCCGTGATGAGCGATCCAGCGGGGCGCTCCGAGGCGTTGGATCCACTTAACCGCCGTTCCGAGATGCAGGGCCGGCACCCGGAGCTCGAGGAGGATCGGCTCAGAGAGCGGTTCCGGCCAGGAGAGTCCTCGGCGGGCGACGGCGCCAAGACGATCGGATTGGTCGGAGATCTGCGCTTCCGGACCCCCGAGGTACACGAACGAGCCTTCGGAGGATTCGATCACGGCGAGCGGTCGGTACACGCTGTTGAGCGCAGCAGCGGCATCGACAACTTCGACGGTCGCCAGCGCCATCGGCTCCGTCCAGAGCTTCAGGGTCACCTCCCCGATCATCCCCAGGCTGCCGAATGATCCGGTGACGAGGCGCGGCAACCCGTAGCCGGTCGATGACTTCACGACGGGACTGCCGCCCATGACGACTTTGCCGTACCCGCTGGCCATGCGGACCTGCAGGACGCGATCACGCGTTGGCCCGTACCGGAGCCGTCGATACCCGGACAGACCCATGGCGACGGCACCACCCACGGTGGACCCCGGTATTCCCTCAGGAAGCACGGCCGTCTGCCGGCGCGTCGCGATTTCGGCTTCGAGAACTCCGATCGGCACACCCGCCTGCACCACGACCGTGAGGTCGTCGGGCTGCCAGTCGACGATCGCGTCCAAGCGGGTCGATGTGACGACGAGGTCGGCTGAAACGGGGTTCCCATACCCCTGGTGGGTGCCGCTTCCCCGGAACGTAGTGGCTATTCCTGCCTCAGCAGCGGCAGCGAGGATCCCGGCCGCCTCCTCGATAGAAGAAGGGGCTACGACGTACTCGGCGTCGACATCCACCGAGTCGTCCCGAAGCCGTTCAAGCAGCTGCAGCGTGACGGAACGGAGGCTTGTCATCGGGGCGGCCGATCGAAACAGCGGGAACCCTCGGGAAGCACCTTCCCCGGGTTGAGGCGCTGGTCGGGGTCGAACGCTTCCCGAATCCGGGCCTGAGCATCGAGGTCGTCCGCGGTGAACACCTGCGACATCATGTCCCGCTTCTCAAGTCCGATGCCGTGCTCGCCACTCAGCGTGCCGCCGGCGGCCACCGCGACACGCACCATTTCCCGAGATGCCGTGATGACCTTCTCCGTCATTCCGGGCTCAGCCGCATCGTAGGAAACGAGCGGATGGAGGTTGCCATCACCGGCGTGAAACACACTCATGAGCCGGAGCCCGTGCCGATCCGCGATTTCGTAGATCTCCTCGAGCACCTCAACGAACCGGGTTCGGGGTACCACAGCGTCGTTGAGGTAGTAGTCAGGAGCAGCCTGAGCGACCGCCCCGAAAGCCGACTTGCGACCCTTCCACAGCAGTGCCCGCTCAGCGCCGTCCGTTGCCGTGCGGATCTCGGTCGCCCGATTCTGGTCGGCGACGCCTCGAATGACCTCGGCCTCGGCCGCGACGCCATCGGCGTGACCGACCACCTCCGCAAGGAGAACGGCGGCGGCGCCAAGCGGAAGATCAGCTTTCACGAAGTTCTCGATTGCCTGGACCATCGAGTTGTCCATTATCTCGAGAGCTGCAGGTACGAGACCACTCGCGATGATGTCCGAGACCGTGCGGGCGGCATCGTTGATGTCATCGAATGCGATCAACATCGTCGCCACAACCGGCGGGTTCTCGGCAAGGCTGACGAGCACCCGCGTGACGAGGCCGAGTGTGCCTTCTGAACCCACGATCAAACCCCGCAAGTCGTATCCGGGCAGATCGGGCGCCGCCCCACCGAGCATGACAACCTCACCGTCGGACGTGACCACCTCGACACCGAGAACGTGGGCGATCGTCGAACCCTCGGCGAGACAATGGGGGCCGCCGGCGTTCGTGGCGGTATTGCCTCCAACCGTCGACGACTGCTGGGATGACGGGTCGGGAGCGAAGTGCAGGCCTACCTCGGTAAGCGCATCCGACAGATCGAGGTTGATCACACCGGGGCCGACCCACGCCGTGCGTCCGATCTCGTCAACCTCGTAGATATCGTTCATCCGCGTGAGCACAACGAGGATCGAGCCGGCGGCGGGCACTGCGCCACCAGCAAGACCCGTGCCGGCACCTCGAGCGACAACCGCCGAACCTGCTCGCACGGCGATGCGCATGATCGCCGCTACTTCCTCGGTTGTCTCAGGTAGCACGATGATGGCGGGATCCCCGACGCTCACCCCCGCATCCTTGGCAAAGATCTGCCGGTCGATCGGGTGGGTATGGACGCGCGCCGCTCCGAGAAGCTCGATCAGCTCAGCCGCAGCGTCCATGGAAGCAGCGTAGTGAGCGGCCCGGGCACAGGACGAGGACGCTAGCCTCGGTCACCGATATGCCTGTGCAGATATCCAACACCCCGAATCCGAACGCCCTCAAGTTCACGGTCGGCGTGGACGTCGGCGGCCCCGTCACGTTTGTTGCGAGCCAGGAGACCGACGATGCCAACGCAGAGGCACTGTTGGCAATCGACGGCGTCACGAGCATCTTCATGACGGCCGACTTCGTGACACTGTCGAAGACACCGGACTCTTCGTGGGAGATCATCGCCCCGCTGGCGGCCGGGCTCCTCGAGGAGCGATTCGGAATCCGATGAACCCTCAGTGTCCTAGGGGCGCAAACCCCGCACGATGCTGAAAGGCAGGGTGAAGACGACCGGGAATCGCGTCGGCGGCTGGAGCGAAACGTTCACGCGGCTCAGCAGCTGATCGAAAGCCGCCGCATCCAGCATGGCCGACTCCGGCCAGATCCCCGACCGCACAGCCTCTACCCCTTCGGCTGGTGATTCGACTACGGCAACCGGCAGGTCGGCGCGCATCTCGACGACGTCGCGAAGACCGGAGCGAACAGCCTCCACACCGAGACCATCGGCGGCCCGGAATCGGAATCGAGCTCGGGCGGCCACGTCCGGCTCCGATCGGTAGAAGAGCCCATACCGACGGGCGGCCGGCATCGACCGCGTGAGAGCCCCGGCGTCGACCTCACCCAGCCAGACCCTGCCACCGGGGCCGACGACGCGGACGGCCTCTTCGACGACCCCGAACACCTCGGCTGGTGTCTCCCAGGCCGAGAGTGCGACGGCGGAGTCGAATGACCCATCCGCAAACCCGGTGGCTGTGGGGATCGCACCATCGGGAACCGGTGTTACGCGCAGCGTGGCGACGTTCGGAGTTGTGTCGCCCGTCGGTCCAGGAAGCTGATCGGCGAGGCTCTCGGCATACGGCCCGATGAGAAGCGTGTCGACACCGTCGGCGGCACCAAGGTCGGTGAGTGTCGAGATCCAGGCATCCTGGAGGTTTCGCTGCTGTGGCATGAACGCCAGAGTAGTGAGGCGCAGACCGGCCCCGTCGCCGTTCGGGCCCTAGGTGCCCGGTATCGCGTCAGACCGCATGACAACCGGCCAGCGGTTGCCCGATCGGTCACCAATCGTGAATACCACACGCCACTCGGGTCCGGAGGCGCCGCTCTGAACGACGACGGCGTTCTCGTCGAACATCCCGGCGTAGTCGAGCGTTGCGGTGATCGCCTCCTCGTGCGCCTCACCCTCAGTCTCCATCCACCCATCGATCGTGTGATACACAGGCGGCAGAATCGGTATCGGAAGATCAGCAATCGCTGTCTCACCGTGATCGACGGCCACCAGCACATCCACTGCTCGCACGGGGCTGCGGACAAACGCTCCGTCCGGCTCTTCAGTGAGGGAACGAAACACCACAGAGACCACGTATCCACTGGCCGATGGCCGGACATCGAAGGCTCGAGCCCACTCAACGTACGAGATGTCTGCTTGGGTGGGGTCAGGCATGTCCGGGAGCGCCGCATCGTTCACGAATGCGGAAATCAGCTCTTCGGGCAACGGTCCGTCGACGGTGAAGTAGTCGGTGACAAACCACTCGGCGCGAGCAACGGCGGAGAGCTCGGCAATCGACGGCTGAGCGGCCATGAGGTCGGCCTCCGAGAGCACGGCGGTTGTGGTGATGGTTGTTGTGGTGGTGGTCGTGGACTCAACGGCTTCGTCGGAGGCCACGGTCGATGTCTCCGTTGGGGCCGCGATCGCGCCTCCGTCTCCGTGCCCGGGAGAGGTGAGCCAACGGATGCCCACAAAACCGACGACCACAGCAACAACGACCGAGGCAGCCAGATACAGCGTCTTCGCCCGTCCCTGCCGATGCTCCGACATCAGCGTGCTCCACGGGATCTCTTCGTATTCGTCCACGTCATGCCTCCGGCAACTGGAGTGTTTGGCCTGGGAAGATCAGATTCGGATCGTTGCCGATGAGAGCCCGGTTGGCCTCGTAGACAACGGGCCAAAAACGCGCGATGTCGGCGCTGGTGACCGTGCCGTCGCCCCGATCGGAGAGGGTCCGCTCGGCGATGCGCCACAGGCTGTCACCGGAACGCACGACATAGGTGTGGCCCGGCGGCTCGGTTCCAGCCGAACGTGTCGGCGATGTCGCTCCGCCCGGCGCCGCCGCCTCCGAGGAGACCACGTCGATGTCCGGAGATTCGGCGTCGCCATCACCAACTTCGGCGCCGTCGGTCAAGCGGACAATCGGCGGTGGGATCGTCGCGTCAGCAGGACGGGCCCGCGCCGGGAGAACCACGGCACTTGTCATCAAGAGGAACGCGGCAATTGGTCTCACCGGGATCGGGATGTGAACAGCGGCGATTCGACGCGTGGCTGCCGGAAGCGATCCGATCACGCCGAGCGTCAGCGTGATCGTCGCAACTCCGGCACACAGGGCCATGGCAGGTTCCATGGTTCGAACGTATCGCAAACCCCACTTGACATCAATAAGGTTGATTCACGCTATGTGACAGGGGTTCGATCGGGCGGTCCTTCGGGGCACGAGCAGCATCCGTGAGAGGCGGGCCGAACACCGGGCTGGGCAGTCCTGCTGTGAGGCGGGCACGGTGGGCCTGTTGCCATCGCGGTCGTGCGAACGGCTCCTCAGGCGTAGAGTTGGTTCGTGGCAGAACGAGATCGAGCAGGTACGCCTCTGATGCAATTCAGCCTCGGACAAACGGCCATTCTCTCGGCACACCAGGGCCGGCAACAGCGTCGGCCGCGCCTGCCGGACGGGTGGTCGGTGCTGACGTGAGCGACTCGTCCCACAACGACGATCTCGGCCATTTCTCGGTTGAGCATCGCGTCCGTCGCCTCGGGACGCACAGAGCTCCGGAGGCGCCGCCGCCGCCGAAGCGCCTCATCGTTCGAGACCTCGTGCTTCTCGGCGCCGTCCTTGTGGCGGCGCTGTTGCTGGTTCCGTTCAGCGACGTGCCGAACGACGACTACCCGGAGGCGCGAGCACAAGCGGATCGACTGGATGCCGCCTACCGATCGGTCTGGGGCGGCGATGTCTCGATCGAGACTGCTGCAAGCGCCGAAGGCCTGCTCGTGTACGAATTCCCGACCGGTGAGCGGACGATCTCGGTGCTCACGCACGCCCAGCCGACCGACGCCGGCATGTGTTACGGGCTGCGCCTGGGCGGTGGCTTCAGCTCCGAGGCGGTGAGGTTCCTACCGACCGATGGTTGTGTTCCTCAGGGTCGTTGGGCGTTCGACGCGGTCGGCGGGTGGGACGACGTGCTCGGGACCGAGCGGCTGACCTCCGTGTGGTTCGTCCCGGCGCTGACCATCCTCATCGGACTCAGCGTTGTGCTCACAACCGACATCATCATCAAGCTGCTTCCTCGACGCGGCGGGTGAGGGGTGGAACTACCGGGTTTGTCCGACTCAGCCGCCGATGTAGGACATCTCGACCTTCGGGAATCCGATCGATACCCCCGACCGCTCTTCACTGTACCGGTCGGTCCGTGACTCCCACACCCCGGACACGATCTCCACAAGCTCATCGTCGGCGGCACCCGACCGCAAGGCGTCGCGGAGGTCGGTGCCGGCGTGAGCGAACAGACACGTGTAGATCGAACCGTCCGCCGAAAGGCGTAATCGGGTGCATTCGCCGCAAAACGGATTCGTGACCGAGGCAATGACGCCGATCTCCCCTCCTCCGTCCCGGTATTGCCACCGGTTCACGACTTCGCCAACGTAGTTGGGTTCGACGGGATCGAGCGGCCACGCCTCGTTGATCTTCGACAGTATCTCTTCGGCAGCGACCACATGGTCCATCTCCCATCCGTTGGAGGAGCCGACGTCCATGTACTCGATGAATCGAACGATGTGACCCGTGCCGCGGAATCTGCCGGCAATATCGAGGAGAGCGTCATTGTTCAGGCCTTTGCGAACCACGGTGTTGATCTTGACCGGAGCAAGGCCCGCGTTCTTCGCGGCGTCGATGCCCTCGAGAACGCGCGCCACCGGAAAGTCCACGTCGGCAGCGTGCCGGAAGCGGGCATCATCGACGGCATCCAGGCTCACGGTGATCCGACCGAGGCCGGCGTCCGCAAGTGCCTGTGCGTGGCGAGCCAGCGTGCTCCCGTTGGTTGTCATGGCGACGTCCCGGATTCCGTCGACCGCTGAGATCCGCTCCACGAGGTCGGCCACCCCATGGCGCATCAACGGTTCACCCCCCGTGAGTCGAATCTTCTCAACCCCGAGACCTGCGAAGAGTGCGACCAGCCGCTCGATCTCCTCGAACGTCAGGATCTCCTCGCGGGGCAGGAATACGTGGTCCCGGTCGTACACGTCACGCGGCATGCAATATGCACAGCGGAAGTTGCAGCGGTCCGTAACGGACACGCGCAGATCTCGCAGCGGTCTTCCGAGAGTGTCGAGAATCATCGCCCTGAGGCTACCGAACGTTCGGAGCTGCGGTGACGGCTAGACGACGAGATCGAGGAACTCGTTGCGGGTGCGCGGGTCCTCCTTGAACGTGCCACGCATGGCACTGGTAATCATCGCACTCTCCTGCTTCTGAACACCGCGCATCATCATGCAGAGGTGCCGTCCCTCCATCACCACAGCGACGCCGTGGGGTTCGAGGATCTCCGTGAGCGCATCGCCAACCTGGTTCGTGAGGCGCTCCTGCACCTGGAGCCGGCGGGCGAACACATCCACAATTCGAGCGACCTTCGAAAGCCCGATGATCTTGCCCTTGGGAAGATATGCAACGGCAGCCTTGCCGAAGAACGGGAGCATGTGGTGCTCGCACATCGAGTAGAACTCGATGTCTTTCACCAACACCATCTCCTCCGCACCTTCCGCGTCGAAAACGGCGTTGTTGACGACTTCCTCAAGGGATGTCGAGTATCCGCTTGTCAGGAAGTCCATCGCCTTTGCGACGCGCAACGGCGTGCGCTGGAGACCCTCACGGTCCGGATCCTCCCCGATTTCGAGCAGTTGCTCGCGAACGAGGCCCTCGAATTTGGGGGCGTACACGTCGGATACGTCGTCGAAATCCTCGGGCGCTCTAGGCGAATATGGGGCACTCAGATGAATAGCCATGGCAACTCCAACGTTTCCTGGGCCGATTTGTTCTGCTATTTCTTTCGTAGTGCGGCCGTCGCTTGGATGTACCCAATCCGGAGCGACCTCCGCGATGGGTATCGCGACGTGAGGAGTCGTTCCTGCCATGGGGTCCGGGAGAACCCATCCGTCGACATCCAGCTCGGTCTCACCAAAGTAGGCGACGTCGAGATCGATGGTGCGCGGTGCGTCGGGATCGTCGGTCCGTTCGCGCCCGAGTTCGTCCTCAATGTGGCGCAGCGCCGTGCGCAACTCGACGGGACCGAGTTCCGTGCAAATCAGGGCGGCTGCGTTGAAGAAGTAGGGGGCATCCTCGGGTCCGCCAACCGACGGGCTCTCATAGAAGCGGCTCACCCGTTCGACGGTGATGTGCGGGGCGCGACGCAGGAGCCGGATTGCCTCGGGCAGGTTGCGTTCCTTCTCGATGTTCGAGCCCATCGCCACGATGGCCTTGGCGGTTCCCTCACGCATGGGCACCTCCCTCTCCCCTGGTCCGATTGATCGTGATGCCAACCGATCGTGCGTGGCGCAACGCGCCCGGTTTCTCGACGGTCATCTCCACGGCTGCCACGCGATCGTCCGAATCGAAACAGATATCGACGAGCTCGGCGACCAGCCGCTCGACCAGCATCGGCTCGCCCTGTTCGATGTGAGCGATCAGGCGTTTTGTGATCGTCCGGTAGTTGACCGCGTCGTCGATGTCGTCGCTGAGCGCAGACGGGCGGGTGTCCGCCCATAGGGTCGCGTTCACGAGGATGTCTTGTGGATTGACCCGTTCGTCGGGATTGATCCCCAAGATCCCCGAAACAAGCAGGTCCTTGATGTGGATCTGGTCAAGTGATTCGTGGCTCACAACAGGTGCCCTCCACCGTCGACGCGGACGATCTCTCCCGTCACGAAGTCATTCGCGATCAGGCTCAGGACCGCAGCGACCACCGGAGCCGTACCTCCGGTTCGTTCGAGCGGGAGTTGAGCGGCCAGACGCTGGGCGTAATCCTCGTCTTCCTGCGGAGGGGGCAGGATCACGCCCAGCGCGACGGCGTTGACACGAATCCTGGGGGCGAGCTGAAGTGCGGCGGTTTTGGTGAACGTGTCGATGCCGCCTTTCGCCACGATGTAGCTGAAATGCTCCCGGTAGGGACTCTGGGTACGGACGTCGGTGATGTTCACCACCGCACCGTCGAGGTCCTCCGGAAGTGCGTTCGCCAGAGCCTGCGTGGCGAACACCGGGGACGCGAGCGTCAGGTCGAACGTGCGTCGCCACTGCTTGAGTGTCACGTCTCCAACCGTGTCCGTAGGGAAACCGGACGCACTGTTGACGAGGATCGAGGGAACTCCGAGTGATTGCGCGGTGAGATCGACGAGTCCGTGAGCTTGGGACGGGTCGGAGAGGTCAACCGAGCCGATCTCGGCGCGTACCCCGAGGCCTCGGGCTTCCTCTGCCGTCTCCTCGGCGGGTCCAGCCGATCGGTTGTAGTGAATGAAGACGTCGGCGCCCGCCCGGGCGAGGCCCAGCGCGATGGCGCGCCCGACGCGAACTCCGCCCCCCGTCACGATCCCGACTCTCCCATGTAGCTCCATTGCAGTCAGCGTAACCACTCGACGGTTCCTGCCCTTCCTGTTTCGCTGGTAACCGCTGCCTTGCTCCATGACCGCCTATCCTGGCCGCCGTGAGCAAGGAAGACCCCAAACACGGACGTTGGATCCTGCCGGTTGTGGTTGCCGCGTTGATCGGGTTCACCTACCTCTTCGTGAACGCGCTGCCACCGGCGGAGATCCCTGTCGGGACAACCACCACGGTCGTCGCTGCGGAGACCACGACAACAACGAGCGCGGCGGCCGTGACAACAACCACACTCCCGGCCGACATCGCAGCGTTCCTTTCGCTGGTCAATGGGTATGCGAGCGACGCAACGAAGATCAACACTGACATCGACGCCGCGAACACAGCGCGGGAGAACGGTGAAACGGAGTTCGCCGAAACGCTCGCGGCGTTCGAGGCGTCGGCGGTCGAGGCACAGACGCTGAGCGACAACGTGGCCGCGACCAATCCACCCGACATCTACGCAGCCGTCTGGCCGGATGCCGTGTCGACCGCCGCGGAACTCCCGACCGGCGCCGACGCAGTGATCGAGGGGCTGCGCGCACCGGATGACGGCACAGGCCGACGCGAAGCCGTCGCGGCCTACGCCGTCCTGACCGACGACTTCCTCTCCGCCCTCGACACCGTCACCGCCGCAACCCCATAGCCCGGCGACGGCAACACAAGATCTATTTCAGACCTCATCTCCGCGCTTCGGGCTCCGAGACCGCCCCCTCCCACCCGAGCTGTGCTCGGGCACCCGCGGACTGACCGGATCTTGGTGATTCAGGCTCCCAGACCGCCCCCTCCCACCCGAGCTGTGCTCGGGCACCCGCGGACTGACCCGATCTTGGTGATTCAGGCTCCCAGGCCGCCCCCTCCCGCCCGAGCTGTGCTCGGGCACCCTCCCCCACCTTCGGTGGTGGAGGGGAGAAGAGAGAGGGTCTTCGCCTCTCCCACGCAGTGGGGGAGGCGCGGCCGAGCGGAGCTCGGACGCGGAGGGGGCTGCCTTTGCCGGACAGGCCGGACCGCAGCGGAGGGGGCACGCCGCAACAGACCTCATCTCCGCGCTTCGGGCTCCCAGACCACCCCTCCACCACTCCGTGGTGGAGGGCAAGACGGGCTTCTCGTGCTTGACGATCTGTCGCTCAGCTACTCCGCCAGCGCCCCGCAGATCTTGTTCGTGATGAGTGCGGCAACGGTGTAGGGATCGGCGTTTGCGTTCGGGCGACGGTCTTCGATGTAGCCCTTCCCGTCCTTGGCGACCTGCCATGGGATCCGCACCGACGCGCCACGGTCGGACACCCCGTAGGAATACTCGGTCCACGGCGCCGTCTCGTGGAGACCGGTCAAGCGACGCTCGATGCCCGCTCCGTAGACCTTGATATGCTCCTCGGCGTCGACGGCCAAAGCTTCACACGCAGCGATGACCGGCTCGTACGACTCGCGCATCGCGATTGTCGAGAAGTTCGTGTGCATGCCTGCGCCGTTCCAGTCGCCGTCGACCGGCTTCGGGTTCAGGTGTGCGGAGATGTCGTAATCCTCGGCAATGCGATAGAGCAGCCAGCGTGCCATCCACAGATGGTCACCCACTTCAACCGGTCCGAGTGGCCCGATCTGGAACTCCCACTGGCCGATCATCACCTCGGCGTTCGTGCCCGAGATGGAGATCCCTGCTTCCATGCAGGCGGACGTGTGCTCCTCGACGACGTCGCGTCCCCAGATCTCGTCTGCGCCGACGCCGCAGTAGTACCCGCCCTGAGGCGCGGGATAACCGCCGACCGGCCAGCCGTGCGGACGCCCGTCCTTGAAGAACGTGTACTCCTGTTCGAGGCCGAACCACGGATCCTGGTCCTGGTACTTCTCGTTTGCAGCTACCGCGGCAGCCCTCGTATTCGAGGGATGCGGCTCCAGGTCGGGCGTGAGCACCTCGCACAACACGAGCACGTCGTCGCCGCCACGGATGGGATCCGGACGGACGAACACCGGGTTCAGCACACAGTCGGAGAGGTTCCCCGGTGCCTGTTCGGTGCTCGAACCGTCGAATCCCCAGACCGGCGGTTCTTCGCCCGTCTCCACGATCTTGGTTTTGGAACGAAGCTTGGCCGTCGGCTTCTGACCGTCGATCCAGATGTATTCCGCCCGATACGCCATACCTGCCTCCGATATTGTGTGATGGGTTTCGGTGACACAGGCGCGCGCCACCGGTCGAGTCCAGACAAGCATGCCAGCCCGCCGTTACCCGGCGGTAACCGCTGTGTGAACGCTCTGTTACAGCTCCATTGTCCACTGGCGCCATACCTCGAACGCCGTACGATGGTGGCTCTCGGAGGCCAACATCCATGGACAGACAACACGAATACGTCCTCAGAACCGTCGAGGAGCGGGGCATTCACTTCATCCGCCTCTGGTTCACCGACGTCCTCGGATTGCTCAAGTCGTTCGCCATAACCCCCGCTGAACTGCGCGTTGCGCTCGAAGATGGCTTGAGCTTCGACGGGTCATCGATCGACGGCTTCTCACGCACGTACGAAGCGGACATGCTCGCCAAACCGGACCCGACAACCTTCCAGACCCTCCCGTGGAAGTCTGGCGACGCCGGCGTAGCCCGCATGTTCTGCGACATCGTGACACCGGACGGCGATCCATTTGACGGTGACCCGCGCCAGGTGCTGCGACGCACCATGAAGCGCGCTTCCGATCTCGGATTCACGTTCTATGTCGCCCCCGAGGTCGAGTACTTCTACTTCGCGGACTCCGGGCCCGAACCACAGGTGCTCGATCGCGGCGGCTACTTCGACCTGACACCGCTCGACGTCGCACAGGAGTACCGGCGGTCAACCATCGTCGCACTCGAGGAGCTCGGCATTCCGGTGGAGTTCTCCCACCACGAGGTGTCACCTTCTCAGCACGAACTCGACCTGCGCCACACCGATGCACTCACGATGGCCGACAGCATCGTGACCACTCGCCTTGTGGTGAAGGAAGTTGCGATGGAACACGGCCTCTACGCCACATTCATGCCGAAGCCGCTCGCCGAATACGACGGATCCGGACTGCATCTGCACCTCTCGCTCTACCAAGGTGAGACCAACGCCTTCCACGAGGAAGGCGCCGAGTACGGCCTGTCGAAGGTCGCCCACGGCTTCATTGCCGGCCTGTTGCGCCATGCCAACGAAATCACCGCCGTCACGAACCAGTGGGTGAATTCCTACAAACGCCTCGTCGGCGGATTCGACGCTCCCGTGTTCGAGACGTGGGCACGCAACGATCAGACAGCCCTTGTCCGCATCCCTGCTGCGAAACGCGGGAAGATCGACTCGACTCGAATCGAGTACCGGTCTCCTGATCCTGCGACGAACCCGTACCTGGCGTTCTCGGTGATCCTTGCCGCGGGACTCGCGGGAATCGAGAACAACTACGAGCTTCCGCCCGAGATGGGCCACGACGTCCTCGGCATGTCACGCTCAGAGCTGAGGTCATCCGGCATCGAGAGGCTCCCCTCGAACCTCAACGCAGCGTTGCGGATCATGGAAGATTCCGAGCTCGTCCGCTCGACCCTCGGCGAACACGTCTTCGAGTGGTTCCTGAAGAACAAACGTGCAGAGTGGTCGAGGTATGAGGAACACGTCTCCCGCTTCGAGTTGGAGGAATACCTCCCGGTGCTGTGATGTACGTCGCGATCTTCCCTCCCACGCCGTCTGCCGCCCTGACGACCGCGCTCCTCGCGGTCGGGTACAGCCCGGTGCCGATCGCCGACGTCGCGGACGCTGCGCGGCGCGAGCCCGAACGCGGCTGGTCTGCGGCGGTCATCGAGCTCTCCGAAGACGCCGGCCTGGCGATCACGGTCGGGCGGAAGCTTCGCGACGAGCACGGCATCCCGGTGCTGCTGGTCGTGGATCGCACTCTGACTTCAGACCTCGCAACCGAGGACGGGTTCGACGATTTCGTGCTCACCCCCGTTGATCAGGCCGAATTGGCCATTCGAATCGGCAAACTCGATCGGATCGAGGCGGTCGAACACACCGACCCGATCCTCAAACACCACGACCTTGAACTCAACACCGCGACATACCAGGCGACTATTGCCGGACATCCCCGTGACCTCACCTTCATGGAGTACGAACTGCTTCGGTTTTTCGTCGAGCACCCGCAGCGTGTGTGGTCGCGAGAGCAGATCCTCTCCAAGGTGTGGGGCTACGACTACTACGGCGGCTCCCGAACCGTCGACGTGCACGTGCGCCGCCTCCGCGCAAAGCTCGGCGAAGAGAGATCAAACTGGATCGCCACCGTAAGAAGCGTCGGCTACCGCTTCGGCTAGGACCGGCACCGGCCGGTGCTCGCGACCTCTCCATTTCTCCCCTCCCCCACGAAGCCTGGATCCGCGGTTTGTTTGCGGCGACGTGCGGGGATCAGACCTCCGCCACATGGGACTCGGTCCTATTCCTCCCCCTCAGGGGGAGGTGGCAGCGGCGGAGCCTCCCCGTACACGACGCAACAGTTCCCCATGTCGG
>Ga0272442_10000194_pt1 | contig 100873 bp, 75 predicted proteins | sample SSMForm2O_FD_200262 | JGI IMG/M metagenome (GOLD analysis project Ga0272442, IMG submission 200262) | Marine sediment archaeal communities from Little Sippewissett salt marsh, Falmouth, MA, United States - SSM-Form-2O | ecosystem: Environmental > Aquatic > Marine > Wetlands > Sediment ...
CGAGCCTTGAGGCGGGCACCTACCAATTGGTAGTGTATGCGCGCGACTGCGCGGGCCAGACAGACTGGACGAACCGGATATACTATTTCAAGGTCGCAGCGCCGCAATAGGCCGCGATCAGGAAAAATCGATACTAAACAACAGGCAGGGCCGCTTACAGCGGCCCTGTTTTTTTAGGGGGGGGGGTGAGCCAGATACGAGCGTGTTTGTAGGCAGTTTTATGTGCCTTTGTGCTTGCGCTCGACCGAGGCCACTTTATGGCCCATGCGAGGTCCTGCTTCGCCGTCGCGGCGTTCATCGATCTTGATGGTGGTGTAGACGCGCAAGGCGCCGCGGTCGAATGCGCTCGCGTGCATGTGGGTGCATACGGCCATGACCTGTTTCAGCTCCCCTTCAACGATCGTTCCCATGGGCGTGAGCTGATAGCTGAGACCCGAGTCTTTGAGGATGGTTACCGCGCCGGCAACAAGGGACAGGAGGGACAGGGGACGGAGGGACAGGGGACGGAGGGACAGGGGACAGGCACAATATGTAAAAAGCGGGGAAGAAATTTTTCCGTTTTGCGACTAATACGGTGTAATTGAAAAACCACAGGCCGTTCATAGCTCGCAGGCGGAGGTTTTTATGCCCCGGACATCTCGTCTTATAATCCCTGATCAGGCGACCGTGTATCACGTCATGAGCCGCTCGGCCCTGCCGGGCCTGCCTATGGGAGATACTGAAAAAGAACACCTTACGTACCTGATAAAGCGCCTCAGTCGTCTTTACTTCACGGAAATCCTTGGGTTTTGCTGCATGGGCAACCATTTTCACCTTCTAATACGCATGCTGCCCGAAGAAAACTTCAGTGATGCCGGGGTACAAATACGCCATGAGCGTTTTTTCGTGGGAAAGAAACGCTTCTGCGAAGGCCATATTGCCTTTTATCGCCTGAAATACGCATGTCTGTCGGAATTCATAAAAGAGCTCAAACAGAGCTTCTCGCGGTGGTACAACAGGCGCACGGACCGCAGGGGTTTTTTTTGGTCGGAGCGGTTCAAAAGCGTAATTGTGGAAACCGGTGACAGCCTGATAAACTGCCTTGCCTACATAGATTTGAACCCGGTGCGGGCGGGAATCGTTACAAGGCCGGAAGACTATCGTTGGAGCAGCCTTGGTTGTCATGTGCAGCAGGGCTTAACAGATGGTTTTCTCTGTTTTGATTTCGGGCTTAATGAGCCAGGTGAGATTGATCCTGTTGAGCGTTTGCGCAGATACCTGCAGTATGTGTATGATGTCGGCGAATTTGAAACCGGACATGGTGCATGCATTGCCCCGGAGATTGCCGAAAAGGAGCGCAGGAGAGGCTACACGCTCACGCTCAAGGAGCGGTTTTTGTACCGCAGCCGGTATTTCACTGATTCGGCTGTGATCGGCAGCCGCGAATTCGTGTTGGAAAGTTTTCAACGCTTCCGAACGGTGCTTAACATCAAAAACGACCGGCAGCCAAAACGCATAGCCGGGTTTGATGGCATATATTCACTCAAACGACTCGGTGTTTAAAATTATCAAGGGAAACAAAACCTGAAGACCATCAGATAGAACCTGTCTAAAAGACTAATCAGTACTTCGCGGTTTTCTACATTCTAAAAAATTCACCTGCTGTAAGCACATCTAAACCCATATCAACCAAAATAATACAGGGTTGTCGGCAAAGCTGAGATCAGACAACACATTAACAAACTGATTTTATCGCGGATTACATAGTTCGCCTGTCCCGGCTTTTCGTGATTTGAAACAGACGCGCCATACATTCGCCACCATCGCACTGCAAAACGGCCTTGACCCGCTGGCAATCGCAAACATGATGGGCCACAGGGATACGAAGATGCTTCTCGGGGTCTACGGCAAGTATAACAGCAACCATTCCGGCCGCTCGCCTCTGGAGCCTCTGGACAAGGTCTTCGCCTGTAAGAAGAAAAAAGTAAGCGAGGATAACTCAGGGTAGTTTATTTATGGCAAATTTTTGGCAAATAACCATAAAAAAAGCACTTAGCAGCGTGATATGCGTTGCTAAGTGCTTGATAAAGTTGGCGGGGACGATCCCGACTTCAGTCGGGACGACCTTCGGCGTATGAAGCGGCGATTACGTTGTCGACATATTTTTTATTTTTCCAACGCTTGATCTTTTTTCCCCGCTGTATTGCCAGTGCTCTGGTATCGAACTGTTCGGTGTAGAGCAGTTCCCATGGACCTTTGTTTTTTGTGTACCGTGATCCGCCGGTGTTATGCCGGGCGAGGCGTGCCTCTACGTCCTGTGTGGAGGCGATGTAGTTGCGTCCGTCGTGCATGCTGCGCAAAATATATAGGTAATACAATACGGGTGCCCCTCTTTACGAAAAAAGCACCCGGCCTTGTGAACCGGGTGCTTCCGTGTGTTGGCGGGGACGACGAGACTCGAACTCGCGACCTCCGGCGTGACAGGCCGGCGTACTAACCAACTGTACTACGCCCCCGTAAAATTTTTTATGTGCTTTCGAGCTTCGCTGCCGCCCGCGTGTGGGAAGCGTGGTGGGCGGTACTGGGCTCGAACCAGTGACCCCCGGCTTGTAAGGCCGGTGCTCTCCCAATTGAGCTAACCGCCCAAGCCCGTCAGCTTAATCGAAAAGTTTATACACCACTAACCGGGTATTGTCAATCAGGAAAAACATCTGTGTGTAAAAAAAGGCCGGACAAAGGCTATTTCCGCCAGAATTCGGGTATGAGCAGGATTAGCAGCGTGTAGATCTCGAGGCGGCCCAGGAGCATCAGCGCTATCAGGAGCCATTTGCCGAACGCAGGTATAAAGGCGAAATTTCCATAGGGGCCGACGGCTCCCAGGCCGGGCCCGACATTGCCGAGGCAGGCGGCCGCCGATGAAAGCGCCGATACCGTGTCGAGGCCGCACTGCGACATGCCCAGGCTGCCGATGATGAAGATAAGGATGTAAAGGGTCACGAACACGACGATTGCGCGCAGGATGGGCTCGGCCACCGCTTTGCCCGCCACCTTTATCGATGAGACCGCGTGCGGATGCACGGTAAAGAACAGTTCTCGGTAGCCGACCTTGCACAGCAGCAGGGCCCGGATGCATTTCATGCCGCCGGCAGTCGAGCCTGCACAGCCGCCGATGAACATCAGGACCAGCAGGATCATTTTTGAAAAATGCGGCCAGGCATCGAAATTGGCCGAGCTGTAGCCGGTGGTGGTCAGGATGGAAACCACCTGGAAGGCGCTGTGCCGCAGGGCGGTCGGCATGCCTTCAGTGGTGCCGCCGTAGAGGCTGAGGCTTACCAAGATGACGGCCACGGCTGTAATCGAAGCGTAAAAGATGAATTCGCGGTCAACGCGCAGCTGTTTGAATTTTCCGTGCAGCGACCAGTAGTGCAGTACGAAATTCATGCCGGCTGCGAACATGAACACCGTCAGTATGATTTCGACCATGGGATTGCCGAACGACTCGATGCTGCTGTTGCGCGTGGAAAACCCGCCCGTTGCCATGGTGGTGAAGGTGTGGCACAGGGCTTCAAAGAGGCTCATGCCGCACAGCATGAGCAGCAGGGTCAGCACGGCCGAGAGCAGCGCGTAGACCTTCCACAGGGAGCGCGCGGTTTCGACGATGCGCGGTTTTATTTTTTCGACCACCGGGCCCGGCACCTCGGCTTTGAAAAGCTGCATGCCGCCGATTCCCAGCATGGGCAGGATCGCGATCGAGAACAGGATGATGCCCATGCCTCCGAGCCACTGTATCATGCTGCGCCAGAACAGGATGGCCGGGGGCTGCGCTTCGATATCGGCCAGAACCGTGGAACCGGTGGTGGTAAAGCCCGAAACGGTCTCAAAACAGGCATCGGTAATGGTCGCGAACGTACCCTCGAACAGGAACGGCAGCGATCCGAACAGGGAGGCGACGACCCATCCCAGCGATACGATAAGGAATCCTTCACGCTGGCTGATCTGCCTGCGCGTTGCGGGCAGTGCCCAGATGAGTACCCCGCCGCACAGCAGGGTCAGCAGTATCGAGATGATAAAGGGCTGCTGGGAGTGCTGGCCGTAGGCGATGCCGACCAGCAGCGGGGCGCACATGCTCAGGCCCAGAATAACGAGCAGAAACCCCTGAACCCTGAAAATAAGAGAAAATGACATGGCGCTGCGCCCCTGTTGCGAAAGCCGCGACACACGGCCCGCGCGGTTTACCAGTATTCAAGCTTGACCGTGAGCAATTTTTCGACCTGATGTATGATGTTTGAAAACGCGAAAATAATGACACGGTCTTGAGGTTCGATCACGCTGTCGCCCTGGGGAACGATCAGGGTATCGTTGCGGATGATCGCGCCGACGATGGCGCCGCGGGGGAATTTGATCCTGGCCAGGGGTTTGCCGACAATGTCGGATGTTTCCAGGGCGAGCGCCTCGATCGCTTCGGCGTTCTTTTCGTAGAACGAGGCAACCGCGAGTATCTTGCCCCTGCGGATGAATTGCAGGATGCGGTTGATCGCGCACAGGTTCGGGTTGACCACCATGTCGATGCCGATACCAGAGACGAGCTGGGTATAGGTCATGTTCTGGATCAGGGCGGCGGTTTTTTTCGCACCTTTCTGTCTCGCGATCAGCGACAGCAGCACGTTATCTTCTTCATCATCGGTTACGGCGAAGAAGATATCGGTGTTTTCGATGTATTCCTCGGACAGGATGTCTTCCAGCTCTCCGCCGTGGTGCAGCACGATGGTTTTGTTGAGCTGTTCGGCAATGGTGACGCAGCGGGTTTCATCGGCCTCGAGCAGCTTGCATGGTATCTTCATCTTTTCCAGCTCGCGGGCAAGCAGGACTCCGATCGGTCCGCCGCCGACGATCATGGCCCTTTTGATCTCCTGGTAGGGCTGCCCGAAAAAGTTCATCATCGGGTTGATGTTATGGCCGGCGGTGATGGCGTAAATAAAATCGTGCTGGTAGACATAGTCGCGGCCGTGGGGAATGATGGTTTCGCCGCCTCGATAGATGGCTGTCACGATGAAACCATCGATGCTGGTGCGGGACTGCAGTTCCTGCAGCATGATGCCTTCACGGAACATCGGGTTTTCCACGCGCAGCCCGATCAGCTTGACCGCCCCGTTGCTGAAGCTGACGACATCGGTCGCGCCGGGCACCTGCAGGCGCTCGGTTATCGTTTCCACGGCTTCATAGTCAGGGTTGATCGCAAGATCGACTTTCAGGCTGCCGTTTTCGAGGATCTCCGGGTTGTCGAAAAATTCGAGGTTGCGGATGCGCGCCACGCTGGTTACCGAGCGGGCCTGTGCGCCGGCAACCAGGCAGGATACGAGGTTGACCTCGTCGCTGTTGGTGACGGCGATGATCATCTCAGCGTCGGCAATACCGGCCTGCCGCAGCGCCCGGGGTGAGCTGCCGCCCGCCCTGACGGCTTCAACGTCAAGGTTGTCGAGGACTTTTTTGACCTTGTCCGCGTCGCAGTCGATGACCGTGACGTCTTTTTGCTCAAGTGACAGGCGGCGGGCCACGTGATAGCCTATTTCACCCGCTCCGACAACAAGTATGCTCATCTGTAACGCTCCTTAACGTGGTCTGTTCATGACCGCGGGCAGTGCCGGATTGCAAGATCGGTATCGCTATCGGGATCGCAATCGGTGTCGGCAGAATCTCCTGCGAGGGTATGTATGCACAGGAATCGCCGCGGTCACGTCGGCTTTCATCGCTTGTTTGGCTTTCTTTCGATGGCGATCCCGCTAGCGATAACGATACCAACGTTATTTTTTCTCCTGCTGTTCTCGTTCGAGGCGCTCGATCTCGCTGCGCGGGTCAAAGCCGGGGTTTGCCTGTGCTGCGCGCAGGATGTTCAGAACCGTTTCCGGGGGCAGTGTGCTGCTGTGCAGCAACTCCTCGATGCGTTGCATGAAACGGACGCCTGCGTTGCTGCTTGCAATCATTGCCGTCCTCCCGGCATGTGCGCCGGATGAAAAATGTCTGTTATACTATCGCGCGCGGTTGCTTTGTCAAATTAAATTTCATGGCGCTAGCCCGGTCCGTACTCCTTCATTTTGGCGAGCAGGGCAGGGTAGCTGATCTCGAGCAGTTTGGCGGCTTTGCTTTTGTTGCCGGCGGTGGTCCGGAGCGCGCGCGTGATCAGGTCTTTTTCGAGTATTTTTGTGCGCCGTTTTATCGACAGGTCATCGGGCGGCTCGTCTGCCGCGGGTGCCGCTTCGTTGGCGTCCATCGACAGGGGCAGGTCGATAACTGAGCGTTCGCCCAGCACCATGGCGCGTTCTATCGTGTTTTCAAGCTCGCGTACATTGCCGGGCCATGGGGATTCCATCAGGACCTTGAGCGCCGCCGGTGTAATGCCGCTGATGGAAAGCCGGTGCGTGCGGTTGTGCTTCTGGATAAAGTGTTCCACGAGCAGCGGGATATCTTCACGCCGCTCCCGCAGGGGCGCGATGTGGATGGGCAGCACGTTGAGCCGGTAGAGCAGGTCCCCGCGGAACGCACCGCGCGCGACCTCCTCGGCAAGGTTGCGGGATGTGGAGGCGATCACGCGTACGTCGGTCGCGATGGAGTGCTGCTCACCTACCCGGCGGATTTCCTCTTCCTGCAGCGCGCGCAGGAGTTTGACCTGCAGGTTGTGCGGCAGCTCACCGATTTCATCCAGCAGCAGTGTTCCTCCGTGGGCTTCCTCGAAATAGCCCCGGCGGTCCTGCACCGCCCCGGTAAACGCCCCCTTGCGGTGGCCGAACAGTTCGCTTTCAAGCAGGTTTTCGGGGATCGCCCCGCAATTGATCGCCAGGAACGTGTTCGCGCTGCGCGGGCTGGCGTAGTGAATGGCGCGTGCCACCAGTTCCTTGCCGGTTCCGGATTCTCCCGTGATCAGCACCGAGCTTTTAAACGGGGCCACCTTGTCGATCATGGTGAGCACCTCACGGATCCGGGCACTTGTGCCCACCAGGTTTTTATGGCTGTATGTCCGGCTGACTTCTTTTTTGAGCACCAGGTTTTCGCGGCGGAGCTTCTGGCGCTCTTCGGCCTTTTTGAGGGTGAGGATTATCTCGGCCGGCTTGAAGGGTTTGGAGATATAGTCGTAGGCGCCCAGCTGCATGGTTTCCAGGGCCTGGTCGATGGTGCCGTAGGCCGACATCACGATGATCGTTGCATCGATTTTACGGTCGCGTGCGTGCCGGAGAAACGTTATGCCGTCCATTTCCGGCATACGCAGGTCGCACAGGATGGTGTCGAAGGTCTCCGTGTCGAGCAGTTCCAGGGCAACGCGCCCGTTTTCGGCCGTGCTCACCCCGTAGCCTTCTTTTTCAAGAAGCGTTTGAAGCAGGTGCCGCATGTTTTTTTCGTCATCGATAACCAGGATCCGTTTTGATCGCGTCATGGCTGTTGCTGCTCCGTTCGTATCGGCAGGGTAATGGTGAAACGGGTTCCCCGGCCGGGTTCGCTTTCCATATTGATGGTTCCGCCCTGCAGTTCGACGATCCGGTGGGCGTTGCTGAGGCCGAGCCCGGTTCCCTTTCCCGGCTCCTTGGTGGTAAAGAACGGATCGAAGATCAGGTTCGTGTGTTCGGGTGCGATACCGCATCCGGTGTCGGCGACCGTGAGCTCAAGCGCGTTGTCCCCGGGCAACAGGCGTGTGGTGATCGTGATCGTTCCGCCGCCGGGCATGGCGTCGCGCGCATTGAGCATGAGATTAATGACAAGTTGCTGCAATATGCGCGCGTTGGCATTGATCTCGGGTAGATTTTCAGCGGGCTCGAATATGACCTTGCAGGCCTGTGCGTCTTTCTGGTAGCTGAACAGGGCAACGCATTCGTTGATACTATCGTTGAGCTGGACGGCAGCTGTCTGCCCGGATGCCGGCCGGGCGAAATCCAGCAGCTCGCGGATGGTGGAGCTGATGCGTTCGATTTCGCCTTCCATGCGTTCGAGAAAATCCTCGCGCTGCTCCTCGGTGATATTTCCTGCCTTGAGCATATGGATATAGCCGGTCACGATGCCCGCCGGGTTGCCGATTTCGTGCGCGATACCCGCGGCCAGGCGCCCGACCGAGGCCATTTTTTCCGACTGCAGGATCTCGTGGCGGGCCTGTTCGAGTTGCCGGTTTTTGGCGGTGATTTCGGCGAGTTGCTCAGCGGTGTTGTGCTGTTCCTGCTTCAGCCCGGTATACAGGGCCTTGAGTGTCGCGGCGAGCGAGTCTATTTCATTGCCGGGCGGGGAGGGCTGCGTATCGGGCAGAACGCCGCCGGCAAGGGCGTGCATGTCGCGGGTCAGGCGCCGGACGGGACGTACCACATAGAGCGAGAGCAGGAACATGCCGAAACAGAAAATGATAATGGCGTCAATAACCATATACAGAATGATCATGCGGGCGGCCGAGCTGACGCGCGCATTGGTGTGCTCGGCCGGAAATCCGATCGTCAGGTAGCCGAGCACCTGTGATCCGGCGATAACCGGTCCCGAGCACAGGTGCCTGACCACGGTCCGGCTGCTGTCGCGCTGCAGGCTGTGCGTGCGTGTGCGGGCCGGCACGGCGTTTCCGTGTGCGTGCGGCCCCGGCAGTTGTGCGGCCTGTCCGGCGCTGGCCAGAACGCGGTTGTTGCGGTCGGTCACTATGAGTATATCGCATTCGATCGTGGAGGCCAGCAGGTCGAGGTAGCTGTTCAGGTTGAAGGACTCACTGTCTCCCGTGCTTGTGTCGCGCAGAATCGCACCCAGTGTCGTTTCGATTGCAATAAAGGTCTGTTCGGCCGCATGCTGCTGCTGTCGGCGGATCTCCTGTTCGCTGACGCGGAAGATGACCACGCTGATTAAACCGATTGCGGCGATCATTATCACCAGCATATTGATACAGATGGTTGTGCGCAGGTTGAAGGCCATGGTCGTGTGCCGCGTGGTAAACAGTGTCGCGCACGCTCAGCGGGCGCCGATGCTGCAGTACCAGGTGATCAGGGATTCGCCGTACAGCATCGCGCAAAAGGCGCCGGCCGCCAGGAACGGTCCGAATGGTACGGCGTATTTGAAGTTTTTGCCCTTGATGACAATAAGCATAAGGCCGATCAGGCTTCCGGCGACCGCTGCCAGCATCAGGCTGGCAAGCGCTCCCTTCCACCCGAGAAATGCCCCGATCATGGTGAGCATCTTGATGTCACCGCCGCCCATGCCTTCTTTTTTCGTCAGCAGGTAATAGGCCAGGGCGAACGCGTAAAGCACGCCGCCACCGACGGCTATTCCTAGCAGTGAATCCAGCCAGCTGTTCCACGGCAGCACGAACGAGCAGAGGAACGCGAGCGGTATGCCGGGCAGGCTGATGCGGTCGGGGATGATCTGGTGCTGCAGGTCGATACAGGTGATCACAACGAGAGCGGCTGTGAACGCGGCGCTCAGAACGAACGTAAGCGAGAGGCCGAAGTGAAGGAACAACACCGCCATCAGCACGCCCATGAGCAGCTCAACGATGAAGTACCGGAGCGAGATCGGGGCCTTGCAGGCGCGGCAGCGCCCGGACAGCAGGATGTAGCTCAGCAGCGGTATGTTGTCGTAGGCGCGAATAGCCGCTCCGCAGTAGGGGCAGTGCGACGCGGGGAACACGATCGAAGCGTTCTGCGGCAGGCGCACTATGCAGACATTCAGAAAGCTGCCGATGATGGTCCCGAGTATGAACGCGGCAATGAGAAGCAGGGTTGGTGGCATGTGTAATCCTTTTTTCGGCTGTTGAAAAATGTCCGTCTGCTGCGTTGTGTTTATCGTTCGTCACTGCGGCGTACGGGGAAGTACGCCGCATTCCTCACGATTGCACACGCCTTGCATTCGAACATTTTTGAACAGCCGGAGGAAAATATTTTTTCAGTACTGCACTGGTGCCGCGCTTTACGTGCTTAGCCATCTTTACATGTCATTTTCTCGGTATACTATACCTGCGAGATTAACACAAATCAGCGTGTGGAAAAAATAAAAAACCACCGCGATGGGGGATTAGTTTGGAGCAGGGAGTTCGGAGTTGGGAGTAAATGACGGTTCAACGTGTAATGTTCAAAGTCCGGGGTTCAAAAAATCGGGATCGCTATCGGGATCGGTATCGAATCCAGTGCGGCCTTGAAAGGAGAAAAGGGTGGAATGTTCAAAAGCCTCTGCGTCTGATGACTGTAGTGTGTCATTCCGGCAGCAGCGAAGCGGATAGCCGGAATCCATAGATGGACCCCGGATCAAGTCCGGGGTGACAGGTCGGTGCCGTGATCTGGGATGGCGAGCGGTTCAAAATCGGGATCGGTATCGAATCAGTTTGGAGCCGGAAAAACGGACAGGTTCAATGTGTGCGGCACAGGGGGATGAAAATGGCGGAGAGAGAGGGATTCGAACCCTCGGTACACGTTAACGGTGTACACTCGCTTAGCAGGCGAGCGCCTTCAGCCGACTCGGCCATCTCTCCGTAGGGGTCTGTACTGCGGCCAGTGCAGCACCTGTGTTCATCGGTAACAATACAACAAAACTGTGCGTAGGTCAATTACAACTTGGGTGAATTGCATGCTGACCGGCCTGCCACGCGCGCCATGGCAGCGGCGGTCGCAACGGCGTTCAGCAGGCTTGCCGGGTTGGCCAGGCCCCGGCCGGCAATGTCGTAGGCGGTGCCGTGGTCGACCGACGTGCGGATGATGGGAAGGCCGAGGGTGACGTTGACGCCGTCCTCGAAATGCAGCAGTTTGAGCGGTATCAGGCCCTGGTCGTGATACATGCACACGACCGCGTCGTATTTTCCCGAGGCCGCGGCATGGAACACCGTGTCCGGCGGATGCGGGCCGCTTGCGTCAAGGCCCATGGATCGCAGACGCTCAACTGCCGGGCCGATGATGTCCTGCTCTTCGCGGCCGAACAGGGCGCCTTCACCGGCATGCGGGTTGAGAGCGGCAATCGCGAGACGTGGGTCAGTGCCGGGTGTGAAAAAACGCTGCAGGGCCTCGTTGGTGATCGTGGCGGTCTTGACGATCGATTCGATGCTGAGCCTGCCCGGAACTTCGGCAAGGGCGCAGTGAATCGTGACCAGCACAACGCGCAGTTTCGCACCGGCAAGCATCATCACGACATCGGATGTGCCGGTGAGATGGGCAAGCATTTCGGTATGGCCGGGAAAGTCGTAGCCTGCCCGGCGCAGGGCCTGTTTGTTGATCGGCGCGGTAACGACGGCATCGATTTCCCCGGAACGGGCATACCTGACGGCCTCCACAATGGCGGCTGCCATGGCTGTCGAGCTTTCCGGGGTGGGGCTGCCCGGAACCAGCGCGTCCGGGTCAAGACCGGATACGGGGATGAGTATCGGATTGCGGCCGGGTGCGCTGCGCTGGAATATTTCGTGCACTGCGAGTTCCCCGGCATTGCCGAACCTGCTCATTGCACGGGCGATGACCCCCCGGTCGCCGAAGATGACCGGTCTGCACATGCGTGTCAGCCCGGGGTCGGCCAGCGCCTTGGCGATGATTTCCGGGCCGATGCCGACCGGATCGCCCATGGTGATGCCGATGACGGGAAGGATTTCATGATCGCTCATGATGGCCGTTCTGAGCAGGCTGCCCCAAAATGCCCGTCTGCGGCGTTGCACTCGTCATTCGTCACTGCGGCGTACACAAAAGTACGCCTCATTCCTCATGACTTCGCGCGCCTTGCATCCGGGCATTTTTGAACAGCCTGTATAAGAGTTTTTTTTGCGTTGTGCCTGACTGAACGGTTGCCTCGGTTATGCGCCTGGCCTCACACCCCCGGGTCAGGTTTTATACACGTCGTTTGCGTCGAAAATTTTCTCAGCGATGATCTTCCACTCTCCGTTTTCCAGCCTGCGGTAGAAACACGAGCGGTAGCCCTCATGGCAGGCGGCGACATGTTGTTTGACCCGTATCAGCAGGCAGTCCCTGTCGCAGTCCGTATGGATGGCGCGCACCTCCTGGGTATGGCCCGAGGACTCACCCTTGAGCCAGTATTTTTTTCGCGAGCGGCTCCAGAAATGGGTTTTGCCGGTTTCCACGGTTGAGGCGAGCGAGTCCCTGTTCATGTAGGCGACCATGAGCACGTCGCCGTTTTCGTCGTCCTGGATTACGGCCGGGATAAGGCCGTTTTCATCGTATTTGAGATCGTCAAACATAGTGTCTCCTTTGCGTGTGCGGGTGTTACGGTTCGGTCATGGCGATGCATTCCGCCAGGTCAAGGTCGCCGGTGTAGAGCGCGCGTCCGGTTATGGCGCCCATGATGCCGCAGCTCTCGACCGCGAGCAGGCGGCGGATATCGTCGATCGAGGCAATACCGCCTGAAGCGATAACCGGAATCCGGGTCGAGTGCGCCAGCGCGACCGTGCTGTCGATGTTGGGGCCGGTGAGCATGCCGTCGCGGCTGATGTCGGTGAAAATAATCGCCGCGACCGTATCGGGGTCGAGCTCGGCTGCAAAATCGATTGCGCTTGTGGCGGTATCTTCGGTCCAGCCCTGTACGCTGACCATGCCGCCGCGCGCGTCGATGCCGATGATGATGCGGCCCGGATAGCGCTTGCAGGCTTGTTTCCGCAGGCCGGGATTTTTGATCGCAGCGGTCCCGAGAATGACGCTGTCGATGCCGGCGTCGATACAGGCCGCGATGGTGTCCAGGTCCCGGATGCCGCCGCCGAGTTCGATGTGCATGTCGACCGCGGCGCGTATCTGCCTGATGGCCTCACGGTTGTGCTGCATTCCGTGAACAGCGCCGTCGAGGTCGACGATGTGCAGTCGGCGTGCACCCAGTGCGCGCCACTTCAGCGCGGTTGCGGCCGGGTCGTCGCTGTAGACGGTCTCACGGTGCATTTCGCCCTGGCTGAGACGTACGCATTTTCCGTCTTTGAGATCGATCGCAGGGATAATGATCATGCTGTCAGTAGTCCTGTGCGCAGAGGAGTCTCGCGTGCAGCCGTATCCGCAGAGCCGCTCAGAGCGTGCCCTTGGTCGAGCGGATACCGCCCCCGCGCGGATCGATGCGGGTTGCGCTGTCCAGCGCACGGGCAAAGGACTTGAACACGGCCTCGATGATATGATGCGCATTTTTGCCCGAAAGCACACGGATGTGCAGGTTGCAGGCGCTGTTGTTGACGAAAGCCTGGAAAAATTCGGCCACCAGTTCCAGGTCGAAGTCCCCCACCTTCTGCGGCATATCCGGTGCCTGGAAGGACAAAAACGGACGGCCTCCCAGGTCGATGCAGGTCTGGGCTGCGGCTTCATCCATGGGGATGGTCGCCTCGCCGTAGCGGGAGATGTCCCGTTTATCGCCCAGCGCGCTGCGCAGTGCCTGACCAAGGCAGATGCCGATATCCTCGACGGTGTGGTGATAGTCGACCGCGACGTCGCCGCTGGCCTTGAGGGTCAGGTCGAACATGCCGTGACGGGTGAACAGTTCGAGCATGTGCGTCAGGAACGGTACCGGCGTGTCGATGGCGTACTGGCCGGTTCCGTCGATCGTGAGGCTGAGCGTGATGTCGGTTTCGGTGGTTGTGCGCGTAACCGGCGCTGATCGTTTGTTCATGCTGGTCTCTCGCCTGCTGGTTGTGGGTTATGTGCGTCCGGACATGCTAGCACCGGGCGCGACCGCTGTCAATCGCTGCATGCGCGCAGGGGCGGATTTTTTGCGTGCGCCCGGGCCGCTGTGCAGCCGTTTTGTCGGGCGCATAGGTGCGCTGTTTGCGGCCGATTATTTCTGTTGACAACAATCCGACAATTGGATATATAACTCACTGTTTCAATTAGTTGTAATCTCTTATGTTTTGAGAAACGGGGAGGATGGGCGTATTCATGGTAAAATCCGAGCTCATACAGAAACTGTCTGAAGATGCGAGCATACCGCCGAAAATAGCTGAAATTGCCGTCAATACGGTGTTTACAGCGATGACTGACGCCCTGATCCGCGGCGAGGGTATTGAGATACGGGGCTTCGGCAGCTTCAAGGTCCGCCAGTACCGTGGACGGACGGGCAATCATCCGCGTACCGGTACGGCGATAGAGATCGCGCCGAAAAAACGCCCCTTTTTCAAGGTCGGCAAGGAATTGCGCGAACGCATCAACGGGGGTGCTTCGACCGGGCCTGCACCCGAACCCGAACGGTCTGAAGGAGGGTGACGCGCATGTCCGTCAGCCGGTAAAAACTTCGCGCGGCTACCGGCACACGAACTGCTGCCAATCAGACCCTGAAAGCCCCAGTGGATTTCAGGGTTTTTTTATGTGCTGCACAGAGGCTGTGCAGGGGTCCGGGACGCTGGAGCATGTTCTTTTTTATGGGGACCCTTTCCGTTCGTGGTGGGTATGTTGAACCATGAACGGTTCCACACAGGGCACACGGAACGTTCGTCCTTTGACAGGTTCAGGGCGAACGGACGGCATTTTTTTCAGGATATACCATTTATGCTCTAACAGCTTACAGGTTGCACGGGCTCGATGAAGCGTCTGTATCGAATTGCGGGAACATGCGTTATTTTGCTCTGGCTGGTGATGGTGGTGCTGCTGGTTGCCAGACAGCAGCGCAGCCGCGCTCCCCTGAGCTTTGACGCTGATTTCATGGGGGGTTCTGTCGAGAGCAGCGATGAGTGGGCCGGTGTCTATTTCCAGGGGCGCAAGATCGGCTACACCCATACTTCCCTCAAACGTACTGAAGACGGCTATCAGTTTAATCACACCATCATGCTCGACATGGTCATGATGGGGGTCGCCCAGAGGACCAGGGCCCAGGTCAATACGGTCACCGACCATGCATTCAATTTGCAGGTGTTCAGCCTGCGCATCACTACCGGCGCAGTCAGTTTTATAGCCTACGGTGAGGTCGGTCCCGACAATGTCATGACGTTTTCCGTGACCAGCGGCGGTACAACCAGTGAAAAAAGACTGAAGCTCAACCGGGCGCCCGTTATAAGCGCCGCGCTCAAGTACAGCATCATGAAGGACGGGCTGCGGCCCGGTCGCGTGTATGAACGGGCCGTGTTCGATCCAATGACCATGAGCAACCGTACGGCCACGGTCGAGGTGCTGGACCGCGAGCCGGTCAGCGCGGCAGGGCGCGAGTACGACTGCTACCGCATGCGGGTCACCTATATGGGCGTTACGATGACGGCCTGGCTCGATGAGCAGGGCAGGACCGTCAAGGAGGAAAGCCCCGGCGGCATGGTGCTGGTTATGGAGGACCGCGAGCAGGCTTTGCACGGCGGATGGGGCGAGAAGCTCGACATGACCGAGGCTGCCGCCATAGAAGTCGACGCCCCGTTTTCCAGCAGCGGGCTGCGTTCCCTGACGCTGCGACTGAAGGATGTCGAGCTCGACGGCTTCGAGCTCGATGGCGGTCGTCAGAGCCTGCAGGGCAACCTGGTCAGGATCGAGCACCAGGAGATCGGACGGAAAAATTCCTACACATTGCCGTTTGACCGGGACGGCTTCGAGGCATGGCTGGCGCCGTCGCTGCTGATCCAGAGCGATCGCGCCGAATTCTCACGCCTGGTGGAGACCGTCGGCGGCGGAGAGAACCGTGCATTGAAACTGGCGTTTCGCCTGCATGACTGGGCATATAAAAACATTGCCAAGCGTCCCACCATGGGCATGCCGAGCGCGCTTGACGTGCTCGCCTCCGGGCAGGGCGACTGCAACGAGCATGCCGTCCTGCTGGCCGCGCTGTGCCGCGCCGCGGGCATTCCGGCACGTGTCGCGGCCGGGCTTGTCTATTTGCGCGGCCGTTTTTATTACCATGCGTGGAACGAACTGTACCTCAACGAATGGATCGCGGTGGATGCCACCCTGGGCCAGTTCCCTGCCGATGTCACGCATGTCAAGTTCGTGGAGGGTGACATGGAGGAGCAGGTCAGGGTACTGAATCTTATCAACAGACTGAGGATCGAGGTGGTTGACTATCAATGATACGGCTTGAAAAACTTACGAAACATTACGGCAGCCTTGTTGCCGTAGACGCGCTTGATCTCGAGGTGCCCGCGGGCGAGTTGTTCGGCTTCCTGGGGCCCAACGGAGCGGGCAAAACCACCACCATCCGCATGATGGCGGGGCTGCTGAAACCTACGGCCGGTGAGGCCTTTATCGACGGTATCAGCGTGCTGCGCGAACCTGAAAAGGCCAAGCGTATCTGCGGCTTCATTCCCGACCGTCCGTTCGTGTACGGCAAGTTGACCGGCCGGGAGTTCATGCGGTTTTGCGGTGGGCTTTATGATGTGCCCGCGTCCGCGCTCGAGCCTGCCATCGAGGGCCTGATCCGGCTTTTTCACATGGAGGAGTACGCCGGTGAGCTTATCGAGAGTTATTCACACGGGATGAAGCAGCGTCTTGTCATGGCTGCTGCCCTGATACACCGGCCGCGCGCCATTATCGTGGATGAACCCATGGTCGGGCTCGACCCGCGCGGCGCCAAGCTGGTCAAACGCGTGTTCCGCGAACTGTGCGATCACGGCATCACGGTGTTCATGTCGATTCACACGCTGGAGATCGCCGAGGAGATGTGCGACCGTATCGGCATTATCCAGCAGGGGCGTCTCGTGGCCGTGGGAACCATGGCCGAGCTGAAGGAACGCAGCGGGGATGTTGGCGGCGGGCTGGAGTCGATTTTTTTCAGGCTTACGGGAGACGAGGACATGCAGGAAGTGATCACCGCGCTGAGGCTGTAGCATGCTGCCGCATACTTCTCTTTTCTATCCGCGGGCGGCGCAGACGGCGAACCGGATCAGCAGGGCCGGCCGCGGGGGCAGGGTGCGCGCCCTCGTCGTGGCAGTGGTGGGCCTGGTGTTCTGGGCGGCCGTGTTCGTGGGCGTGTACCGCGTGCTGCAGTATTTCAACAGCGTGCCGGCCTTCGGTTCGTTCCTGGCCGCGAAGCTGCTCGGCATGGCGCTGCTGACGTTTTTTTCGATTCTGATCTTCAGTACGGTCATCGCGGCCATCTCCTCGTTTTTCATCTCCGATGAACTGCAGCTTCTGGTCGCCGCCCCGTTTGACAGCGATGAACTTTATTACGTGAAGCTGTGCGAGACAGTGCTTACCAGCTCATGGATGGTGCTGCTGTTCAGCCTGCCGGTTTTCGTGGCCTACGGAGTCGTGTTCGAACAGGGAATCGCCTACTACGCCGTCATGGCGACCTCCCTGCTGCCGTTTGTCCTGATCGCCTCCGCGATCGGCATTGCCATAGCCCTGTGCCTGGTCAGGAGTTTTCCGGCGCAGCGCCTCAAGGATGTGCTGTTTTTGTTCACGTTGTTTCTCGTGATCGGCCTGTACGTGCTGTTCCGAATGCTGAAGCCCGAGCGGCTGGTGGATCCCGACGCTTTTTTCACGGTGATCGATTACCTCAGCTCGCTCGAGGCGCCGACCTCGGCCTACCTGCCGAGCCAGTGGCTGGCCGATATCCTGGGGGTGTTCCTGTTCGGCCATGACGCCGCCGGCCTGGTGTTCAACCTGCTGCTGCTGTGGAGCACCGCGGCAGCCCTTGTCGTGCTGTTGAACCGGTTCTTCAACCGGGTGTTTTTCGCGGCATGGTCAAAGGCGCAGGAATCGCGCCCGGCCCGGGCGACCCTCTCTCGCGTGTTCGACCGCGTGGTACGGCTGTTCACGCTGCCGTTCGGCAGGCGCATGCGCATGGTGATCGACAAGGATTTCAGGACGTTCTTCCGGGATACGGCCCAGTGGTCGCAGCTGTTCCTGCTGTGCGCCATTATCGGTATCTATTTGTATAATTTCAGCGTGCTGCCGCTCGAGAAAAGCCCCATTCCCACCCAGCAGCTGCGCAGCATTTTCGCCTTCCTGAACATGGGTCTCGCAGGCTTCGTCATTGCGGCCGTTGCGGTCCGCTTTTCCTATCCGGCAATCAGCCTTGAGGGCCTTTCCTTCTGGATCATCCGCTCCTCTCCCATGGGGCTGCGCGGGCTGCTGTGGTGCAAGTTCTGGGTCAATTTTGCCTTCCTTGCCCTGCTGTCCGTGATACTGACCGTGTGTTCGAACTATTTCCTCAGGGTCGAGCCGTATATGATGGTTTTGTCGACGCTGACGGTGCTGCTTATGACCCTGGGCCTGACCAGCCTCAGTATCGGGTTTGGGGCCATGTATCCGCGGTTCAGGTACGAAAATGTCGCCCAGATCCCGACCGGCTTCGGCGGACTGATGTACATGATGTGCGCCATGCTGTTCGTCGGCGCGGTCGTCGTGCTGGAGGCCCTGCCGGTGCATTTGCTGGTCACGGCCGCGTTTCACAACCACGTGCTGACCGGCCCTGAGCGGGCCGGGGCCGCAGTGTCCTTCGGCCTGATCCTGATCGTGTGCGCGGTGGTGTTCGTGCTGCCGATGCGCGCGGGCCTGCGCAGGCTGAGCGAGATGGAAACGCTGTAACAACGGACAATAAAAAAGGGGCGCTGCCGCCCTTTTGTTTGTCAAATATGCAGACCCCGCTAGTCCGCTGCATTTCTTTGTCTTGAATCCTTTACAGCCCGAAGAATGTTGTTTGTGGTGGCTTTGGTCTTTATGCCGGGTATTGCAAAAGGAGACCGGGGCGCTTTTTTGCAGGTAATTGTAAATACTTCGCCTCCGCCTCTTTGGATAATCACCTCTTCCTCGCGTGCGATATTGAGAATCTCGGCAAAACGCTGCCGTGCTTCCGAATAGGTATATACTTTCGTAATCTCACCCCATAATTTTTACGCCGATTTTTGCGGCAATTTTTTTTAGTTGCTTTTTAAATAACTCTTAAGATCACGATAATAATTTTCATGCGGGCCGATCATGATCAGTTCCAGATTAGCGCCTGTTTTTCTGTATGACAGCAGGAATACATGTGTCTTGAGTTTAAATTTGTGGACGAAAACACCTTTTAGATCGCCTTTTTTCTCTTCGCCGACATTCGGGTTTTCGGCAATACGTCTTACTTCACGATCCAAAGCGCCCTTGTCGGCCTTAGACATTTTCTTTACTTTTTTCTCGAATATTCTTGATTGGTAGATTTTCATTTCAACCTATCCAAACGTGTATTCCGTTTTCTCGCCCTGATTTAATTCATCAAGTCCGAGCAGGATTTCCTTAATGAGAGAATATGATAGATCGGGATTCTCTTCAGCGCATTTTCCCAGACGCGCCCAATGTTCAATCTGACCAGCCAGGGATCGATGGTCGATCCGGCTGAATCGTTTGGCTTCATCAACAAGTCGTTCTGATATTCTCACCGCTGTAGCCATACTGTTTCCTCCATATATGTATGCGACATTATATTTACATTATATTGCAAAAAGCAACATATTGCAACTATTTGTTGCATCGCGGAAGCAGAGGATAAAGTGACAGACAAAATTCTACGGGCTGTTGGGCAAACAGGGTATAAAAATTTAACAGACTATGTTTTGAGTTGGGTTGCATAGCTTGCCTCTCATGGTTCTTATGCCTGCTGTACATGCTGTAATAGTCGCAAAGCAGAAATTTTTATTCCAACAGAAAAGGGTGCTGTTGTACTGTATATCGTCATGATTTCGATCGTGTGCGCGGTTGTGTTCGTGCTGCCGATGCGCGCGGGCCTGCGCAGGCTGAGCGAGATGGAAACGCTATAGCCGGGGGTGGGCGGGGGTGCAGTACATCAGTATGGACGTCCCCGGATTTCCCTGGCGCGGAGAGTTGCCGGGGTGTCGCGCGCCGGGCGGTTTTCAAGCCCCCTTTGGCAAAGGGGGTTGGGGGATTTGCCGGAAGAGTCACATCCCCCTGTATCCCCTGCTTCGGCTGCGCTCAGCACATGCTTTTTAAAAGGGGGAAATTATCTCATGCCGCGTCATGGCAGTCATGGAAACTTCTCAAAACGTATCTTGTCGCAAAGCGCCCGTATTTTTGCCGTATAGATTGGCACTCGTTTTTTATGCACAAAAGTGTCAGAAGACCCGTAAAAAATAACCGTGCGTTTTTATAATGTTAGATAGTATGTGCCTGGTCCGGCCCCGATACTTTCTTTTCACCCGTCTCATCTCGGGCGCGTTCCTGCGAACGGCCGATCCGGTACGAATCGGCGATACCCAGCAGCCATACTGCGAGAAGCGCAATCGTTGCGATGCTGGTCAATTGCGCGGTGCCTTGCGACTGTTGGGTTACCAGGTCGGTGATAGCCGTAACATCGAGGGGTACAGTACCGTTTTCAATTTTTCCCACAATGTCGAGCGCTGTGTGAACGGCCGTGGCAACAAGGAAATAGATTGCCACAGCAGCGCCGACAGCCAGCGCCATGCCGTGCAGATACCGCCTCAGGTAGAAGTGTCCGAGACCGGGGAATACCAGTCCTGACAGTAACGCGGCTTTCATTGACCTTTGCATGAGGTGTCTCGATTGGTATGCGGAACGATTAAGCAGAGACGCGCGCAAACGCGCCAGCGTTTGCCGCGTCGATTCTCAAGCATGTAGTTATGTCAATTTATAATTTTTAACCCGGAAGGCGGTAACGGTGGAAGAGTTCCCTTAATGTGCTCCATATTTTTTCCAGTTAATTTTGAAATTGTACTTTTGACATTATTAATTTCTTGGTCCTTCTCTTCCATTTTCAGCCTTTCCCTTTGAAGATCAAAACTTCCAAGGGAGTGCCCCTTGTGAATAAGTGCGGTATACGCATCGTAATTTTGTCTTTGCTCGGCTAGCAATGCGCTGAGTTTCTCAAACATAGCGACTGATTTTTCTTGCTTTTCAATTGATAACTTTTCTTTTTCTATCTCAAGTTTTAAGTTCTCGATTTTTCCTTGTTGTAAATTCCAAACTACATATGGAGCAATTATAGTAGTAAATATTAGGCTGATTATTATCCATGTATTGCTTTCATTTAATTTCATTTGTTCTCCTCATTTTAAGACGTTATGGATGAGGGGCGCGGCGCGATTTTTTGCCGCGTCCCTCTCAAACCGATTGTTGGGCTTTTTATTTATGAGGTGGAATGCCTTTTACCATTGTAAGGAACTCTAATTTTGTGCCTTTTCGTCGATGTTCTGACAAGACCTGATATTCTGGGTCTGCATACCAGCCCTTAGCCGCTTTTTCGGAAGGAAAGCTTAATAATATCATCCTGCCACCACGAGGGGATTCACCCTCAAAAGTCTCAGCATTGTCATCGTAGGTAATAAAGCTACCACCATGCTTTTTGAGGAGGCCAAAAAAACCTTTTTCATAGGTGCGATATTCATTTTTGTTTGTAATGATCAAATTGGCGACCATGTACACAGGTAAATTATCCATTTATTACTCCTGGATTTTAAAAATAAATTTATTTATCTGCCCAACGCCCAAGCTAAGCGGCGCGCGTTAGCGCGTCCGTGCTTGAGCGCCTTGTTAGGTTTGATACTATTACCATGGCTGTAACAACACCCATAGCACTAAACCTCCAAAACCATGAAAAGCCAAAAACCATACAGAACCCCCAACTTGCAGTTGTTACAAAGGCAACTAACAGGGCAGCTCTGTGGCGAAGTGTGAAGCCTAAAAGCGGCTGAATTAAAAGAGCAAAGACTAGAGCGTTTAAAAAAGTAATAGCAAACGCTGTTATGTGTACTAATGCTGAGAGGCTGCTTATTTTTTCCATCGCCAATAAGCCGCAAACTGTTATCAAATATTGAGTAACAACATAGGCTAATGAGAATTTTATAACACCACTTACGCCATTCCCGTTTGCCCCCTTGTAGATCATTGCCACTGTCGAAAACAGCATGGCAAGAATACCGGGTACGAGCGAGGCGACCAGGTACTTGGGCAAGAGTGGTAGATCATACCTTGATAATTCTTTGATCAACGGCACTACAAACATGGGGCAAAAAGAAGCGACAGATAAACATACCAATAACAAGAACGATTTATTCTTAGCCATAATGAGATTGCCGTTATTAAGGGGGGCAGGGTAATTTTTTTGAGCCTCAGGTAACCCTGCTGTGGCGCTTTTGCATGGGATGAATTTCAACATCCCACAGCCAACCAGACAAACTATTAATGCAACAAAATGTATCACGTCAAAAACAAATTTAAGGTTGCTATCTGGTTTTGAGGGCAAACCAGTTATCAAATCAAAAAAGGTCGGAAGCCATGCTACTGAAAAGCCAACGACAATCAATAAGTATGATTTTTTTTCTGCAGTTAATTTTGTCTGGCATTCTGGACAGGCAATAGGCTTGTTAAGAATGTTAATGCGACTGAAACTTAGGCGGCCATTGCATGACGGGCATCTAAGTTTTATTTTGCCGCCATTGAAGAACAAACGTGACGTGTAGAATAACAATATCCCCGCGCTTATTACTAAAATCGGATTAATCATAAATAATCATACCTAACAATTAATATACGAACTTCCGGTTTGGTTGATTTTGGCTGATGATTATGGTCGGACGATATAGTTAAAGTATATAGAAGTCAATAAAATTTACATTATTGTTTCGTATAATAGGGGTATTTCCATGTTATGCGAAGTTCGTAAAATGTGGGTTTTTTGGCAAAGGGGGGAGGGGGGGCACTTTGCTGTAACAACGAAAAACTTGTCGCCGTCATTCCGGGCAAGCGTCCGTCCTCCGCAGTAGCCTGCTACGGAGGATTGACAGCGCGACCCGGAATCCATTGGCACAGCAGGAAAAGAATGGACCCCGCATCACGTGCGGGGTGACATGCCCCGTTTTATGATGCACCGTAACTCTCCTGAAGACTGTCACCCTGAGCGCAGCGAAGGGTCTCGGGAGATTCTTCATCCCGCTCAAGCGGGATTCAGAATGACAGTGTTTTTTGGCGGTTGGCACCCGCCCTGCGTTGTATAGCTGAGCGCAGTCGAGAATCCACGGCGGCCCTTCGCTTCGCTCAGCGTGACAGGCGTGCGCTCAGGGTGACAGGCGAATTAAAAACGGCTGTGGGGATTTTTAAGAGAGCTTATTCCCACTCAATAGTGCTGGGCGGTTTGGAGGAGATGTCGTAGACCACGCGGTTGATGCCCTTGACTTCGTTGATGATGCGGTTGGAAATGGTGCTGAGCAGCTCGCGGGGCAGGTCTGTCCAGTCGGCGGTCATGGCGTCGCGGCTGTCGACCACGCGCAGGGCGATGACGCTTTCATAGGTGCGCTTGTCGCCCATGACGCCGACGGTCTTGAGCGGCAGCAGCACGGCGAACGACTGCCAGACCCTTGTGTACCAGCCGCTTTTTTTGAATTCCTCGAGTATGATCGCGTCGCTTTCACGCACCAGCTCGAGGTCGGCTTCATTGACCGGCCCGACAATGCGCACGGCAAGCCCCGGGCCCGGAAACGGTTGGCGAATGATGGCTTCCTCGGGTATGCCCAGCTCGCGGCCGATTTCGCGCACTTCGTCCTTGAACAGTTCGCGGAAGGGCTCGAGCAGCTTCATGTGCATACGCTCGGGCAGGCCGCCGACATTGTGATGGCTTTTGATGGTCACCGCGGGGCCCTTGACCGACACGCTTTCGATCACGTCGGGGTACAGGGTGCCCTGGGCAAGAAAGTCGATGGTGCCGAGCCTGGCCGCTTCCTCCTCGAACACGGCGATGAACTCGTGCCCGATGATTTTGCGTTTTTTCTCGGGATCGCCGACGCCGGCCAGGCGTGAGAGGAAGCGCTGCGAGGCATCGACCGGAATCAGGTTGACATTGAAGGCGTCGCGCAGCAGGCGCGTGACGGACGCGAATTCGTTTTTGCGCAGCAGGCCGTTGTTGACGAAAATACCGGTCAGCTGTTTGCCGATGGCCCGGTCGATCAGCACGGCCGCGACGGTTGAATCAACGCCGCCGCTGCAGCCGCACAGCACTTTCTTGTCCCCGACGGTTTCGCGGATATGCTCGATTGAAAAGTCGATGAATGAGCGCATGGTCCAGGTCGGTTTGCATCCGCAGATCGTGAAAACGAAGTTTTCAAGGATCTGCGTGCCCTGCGGCGTGTGCACGACCTCGGGGTGGAACTGGACGCCGAAAATACGCCGCTTTCTGTGTCGTATGGCGGCGCAGTGCGCGTTTGCGCTGTGGGCGATGATTTCAAAGCCGGGCGGCATTGCCTCCACGCGGTCGCCGTGGCTCATCCATACCGGGATGCTCTCCCCCTGCGTGAAGCAGTTGAAAAGGTCCTCGGCATTGTCGATGATCAGGTCGGCCCGGCCGTATTCGCGCTTTTCGTGGGCCGCGACCCTGCCCTGCAAAATGTGGCTTGTCAGCTGCATGCCGTAGCAGATGCCCAGAATCGGCACGCCCAGTTCGAACACTGCGGGATCGATCAGGGGGGCATCTGTATCGTAGACGCTGGCAGGGGCGCCGGAAAGAATAATGCCGTCAGGCTCGAACGCGCGCACCGTCTCCAGCGAGACAGTGCAGGGATGGATCTCGGAATAGACCCGGCTTTCGCGGATGCGCCGGGCGATCAGCTGGGTGTACTGCGAGCCGAAATCTACAACAATGATTTTATGCTGGGCAGGCTGCATTCCTGGTTTATTCAACCTGGTAGTTGGGCGCTTCACGCGTTATGATGATGTTGTGCACGTGGCTTTCCTTCAGGCCCGACGGGGTGATCTTCACGAACCGGGCCTTCGTGCGCAGGTCTTCGATGGTTGTGCAGCCGACGTAGCCCATGCCGGACCGCAGGCCGCCGATAAGCTGGAAGATATTGGCCGACAGGCTGCCGCGGTAGGGTATGCGGCCCTCGATGCCTTCGGGCACCAGCTTGGCGTCGTCGCTGACGCCGCCCTGGAAATAGCGGTCGCGGCTGCCGTCCTTCATGGCGCTGAGCGAGCCCATGCCACGGTATACCTTGTAGGTGCGGCCCTGGAACAGGATGGTCTCGCCCGGGCTTTCGTCCGTGCCGGCGAACAGGTTGCCGATCATGACGCAGTGGGCCCCGGCCGCGATGGCCTTGGTGATATCGCCGGAATACTTGATGCCGCCGTCGGCGATCAGGGGCACGCCTTCGGCTTCGGCCGCGCCGCGGCATTCCATGATGGCGCTGATCTGGGGTACGCCCACGCCCGCCACGATGCGCGTGGTACAGATGGAACCGGGTCCGATCCCCACCTTGATCGCGTCGGCACCCGCCTTGATAACGGCGCGGGCTGCCTCTTCGGTTGCGAGGTTGCCGGCGATGAGCTGGCAGTCGGGATAGTTCTTTTTCGTGTCACGGATGGCGTCGAGTACCGAGCGCGAATGCGCGTGGGCCGTGTCGATGACGATGACGTCGACCCCGGCGGCCACGATTGCCTCGGTGCGCTGCTCGCGGTCTGCGCCCGGGCTGATGGCGGCCCCGACCCGCAAACGGCCACGGCTGTCCTTGCAGGCATTGGGGAAGGCAACCGCTTTTTCGATGTCCTTGACCGTGATCAGGCCGGTAAGGTTGTTGTGGTCGTCGACAACCAGCAGTTTTTCTATCCGGTTCTTGTGCAGGATCTTTTTTGCCTGTTCGAGCGTTGTTTCGGGCCCGACGGTGATGAGGTTGTCCTTTGTCATGACTGCGCTGATGCTCTGGGCATAGTCGGTTTCGAAGCGCAGATCTCGGTTGGTCAGAATGCCGACCAGCTTGCCGTCCTTGACGACCGGAAAGCCCGAAATGCGGTATTTTTGCATCAGTTCGAGGGCGTGATGGATCTTCTGGTCAGGGTCAACAGTTATGGGATTGACGACCATACCGCTTTCCGATTTTTTGACTGCCTCGACCTCGATCGCCTGGTCGGCGACCGGCAGATTTTTGTGGACAATGCCGATACCGCCCTCGCGGGCCATGGTGATGGCGGTCTGGGATTCGGTGACCGTGTCCATTGCAGCGCTTAGCAGCGGTATTTTCAGGGTTATTTCGCGCGTGAGCCGCGTGTTCAATTCGGTATCGCCGGGCAGGATTTCCGAGTGCTGCGGGATCAGCAGCACGTCGTCAAAGGTAAGGCTTGAGGCTATGTCCGTACGGCTCATGGGGGTTCCTTCCGTTTGTCCGGGAAGCGGTTTGGTATGACTGCTCAACCTACACAAAAAAGGAAGTACTGTCAAGAAGGATGTGAAATAGCGTTTGAATAGCAGTGCCAGTCATAGTACAATGGCCGGACCGTAGAGAAAACAGCACCCAACGCCGCAGTGCGGCCGGCGAGCGGCCGCACCGGACGGTACTTCGGGAACGTGACGGGCACGCATGGAACCGAGCACCCGCGAAGCACAGAAGCAGGAAAAACAGCGCCGCCGGCGTGAGCGCACGGCAATCATCGTCATCATTGTGCTGGTCATCATGCTGACGTCGCTGCTGCTGTATGTGTCCGGCAGCCGCGGCGAGGCCCTGGTGCCGCAGAACCTGATGGTGTTCCTGCTGATCAACGTCAACGCCATCCTGCTGCTGCTGCTTATCTACCTGGTGGTGCGCAATGTGGTCAAGCTCGTGTTCGAGCGGCGGCGCGGCATCCTGGGCTCGAAGCTGCGCACCAAGCTGGTCATCGCCTTTGTCGGGCTGTCGCTGGTGCCGACGCTGCTTCTGTTCTGGGTGTCGATCGGATTCATCACCAATACGATCGAGAACTGGTTCAGCTTCAAGGTGGAAACCACGCTCGAGGAGGCCTTCAGCGTTACCGAGGCCTATTACAACAATTCCTCCTCAAACGCGCTGTATTACGCCAAGCGGCTCTCCAGCCACATAACCGACAACAAGCTGCTCTCGCAGATGAACCTGGACATCCTGCGTGATTTCATCAACGAGAAACAGGCCGAGTACAATCTCGGCGTGGTCGAGGTCTATTCCTCCCAGAAGGAGGAACTGGTCAAGGCCATGAATCCGCAGGTGCCCGACTCGACGTTCATCAGCGCCGAATCGGCCCTGGTGCAGCAGGCGCTTGACGGCCGCGAGATCATCCGTATCCAGCCTGCGGGCGAGAGCGATATCATCCGGGGCGTGGTGCCGGTCTATTCGAGCTGGTCGCGCAAGGACGTCGTGGGCGTGATCGTTGTCAATTACTACGTGCCCCGCAGCCTTGTGTCCAAAATGGACAGCATTGCCAAGGCCTTCCAGGACTACAAGCAGCTCAAGCTCTACAAGAACCCGATCAAGTACCTGTACGTGATCCTGCTGTCGGTCGTGACCCTGCTGATCATTTTTTCGGCCACCTGGTTCGGCTTCCATCTTTCAAAGGTTATCGCGGTGCCGATCAGTTCGCTTGCCAGCGCCACCGAGCGGATCGCGCAGGGCAACCTCGATTTCCAGATCGAACCGGCCGCAGACGACGAAATCGGGGTGCTGGTTGATTCGTTCAACAAGATGACCTGTGATTTGCGCGTGAGCCAGGAGCAGGTCGAGCAGACCACGCGCCATTTGCGCGACATGGTCACCGAACTCGACCATCGCCGTATCTACATGGAGACGCTGCTTGAGAATGTCGCCGCTGTGGTCATTTCCGTCGACCGCGCGGGCATTGTCACGAATTTTAATATTTCAGCCCAGGCCATGTTCGGCCTGCCTCTGCAGGCCGCCCTCAGGCATCCCTACACCGAGGTGTTCGACACCGACGAGCTGCGGCCCCTGAAACTGCTGATCGACGAGGTAACGCGCCTCGGCCTCGGGGCGGTTGAGCGCCAGATAACTTTTCCGTTCGCCCAGCGCACGGCCTATGTCTACGTCCGGTCGAACATGCTGTTTGACAATGAAGGCAAGTACATGGGCCTGGTTGTAGTCGGTGAGGACCTGACCCAGATCCAGCAGGCGCAGCGCGCCTATGCCTGGCGTGAGGTCGCGCGCCGCATAGCGCACGAGATCAAGAATCCGCTCACGCCCATCAAGCTGAACGCCCAGCGCGTGCTGAAGAAATTTTCTCCCCAGATCAGCCGCGAGCAGGGGGTTTTCATGGACTGCCTGGGTACGATCGTGGCGCAGGTCGATGAACTCAAGAAGCTCGTGAATGAATTTTCCAGCTTCGCGAAGATGCCGGCTACGCAGCCCAAGGCCAACGATATCCACGAGATCATCGAGGAGACCCTCACCCTGTACCGCGAGGCCCACAAGGATATCGGTTTCGTGTTCGAACCCGGCCGCAACGTGGGGCGGCTCAGCCTTGACCGGGGCCAGATCAAGCGGGTGCTGATTAATCTGCTTGACAATGCGGTTGCCTCGTTGGACAATGACGGACTGATCGCGGTACGTACGGAATATAAATCGAAAATGAACATGGTGACGGTAGAGGTCGCCGATAACGGCTGCGGTGTTCCGCCCGAGCTGAAACCCAAGATATTTGACCCCTATTTTTCCACTAAAAAAGACAGCACCGGCCTGGGTCTGGCGATCGTCAGCACGATCATTGCCGACCATGGCGGCTACATCAGGGTCCGCGACAACCGGCCCCGCGGAACCTGCTTCGTGGTCGAACTGCCCGTGACCCGGCCCGCCGCTGTCGGAAAGGTATCTTCCGCATGAAAACACCGGTTATCCTTCTGGTAGACGATGAACCGAGCATTATCAATTCGCTTGCCGGCAGTCTCGGTGACGAGGGGTTCAGCCTGCTGAGTGCTTCAGACGGCACGCAGGCCATGCGTATCATCAAGTCTCAGCCGGTTGATATCGTGTTTCTGGACATCTGGCTGCCCGGCAAGGACGGCATGGAAACGCTCAAGTGCATCAAGGATTTCAATTCCGAAATCGAGGTGGTCATGATGACCGGGCACGGCACGGTCAATACGGCCGTACAGGCGGTGAAGCAGGGGGCGTTCGATTTTCTCGAAAAGCCGTTTTCGCTCGATGTCGTGCTCAATACGGTCAGGCGCATTACCGAGAAATGGCAGGCAGCCTCCCAGTCCAAGGATGAGTCCGAGGCGGACAGGGAGCCCGCCCGGCTGACCGGCGAGGCACCTGAGATCATCGATATTCGCAAGCGGATCGAAAAGATAGTCGCGGGCACATCCCCTGTGTTTTTTTGCGGCGAGGTCGGCACCGGCAAGGAGATCGCGGCGCGGATGCTGCGGACCGGCAGGAAGGGTGCCCGTGCCGCGGCGTTTCACCGTTTGAACTGCCCGCTCTACGATGCCGCGGAGGCGTCCCTGGAGCTTTTCGGCGACAGTGCAGGCCGTTCCGGCAAGGCCGGACTGCTGGCTCAGTCCGGCCCCGGGATCGTGTACCTGGGCTCGGTTGAAGCGCTTGACACTGCTTTGCAGGATCGCATTGCCGCCCTCCTGCAGGAACACGCAGCTGATGCGTCGCTGCGCGTTGTCGCCGCATCCACGCTCGATGTCGAGGCCGCAGTGGCGTCAGGTGCGCTTTCGTCCGGGTTTGCGGCCTGTTTTACGGAGCGCATCAGCCTGCCGCCGCTGCGCAGGCGCCGGGGCGATATCCCGCTGCTGCTGCAGCATTTCATGGCATTTTACTGCCGCGAGTACGGGATGCGCGAAAAGAATTTCGATGATGAAGCCCTTGAAATGCTCATGAATTACGACTGGCCCGCCAATGTCAAGGAGCTGAAAAACCTTGTTGAAAAGATCGTCGTGTCGGTGCACACAACGATGGTTACGCCGCATGATATTCCCCTGTCGATGCGTGATGACATGCAGTACAGCTTTGCCCGCAGCCATGAGCGTTACGCCACCATGCAGGAGGCCGAGGATGCGTGGCGCAAGAATTTTCTGCTTCATCACCTGCGCCGCAACGACCGTGACGTGAAGCGCACCGCCAAGCAGATCGGTATCAGTGCAAAGCAGCTTAAAAAATATGTCAGCACCTACGGTATCATCCTGAAAGGGCCGAAACGCGAGGCGCGGCGCACGCAGCGTACCCTGAAGCGCAGCATGGTGCTGAGCGGCCGCGGGCTGCATTCCGGTGACAAGACCGGGCTTATTTTGACGCCGCTGCCCCCGGGCAGCGGGATCGTGTTCGGCAATATTTCAAGCGGGCAGACGATACCCGCCGATATCGATCATGTCGTATCGACCGATTACGCGACCAGCCTGCAGCATAACGGGGCGGCAGCCCGCACCATAGAGCATTTCCTTGCCGTCCTGCACGCATACCGGATCACGAACCTGATGATCAAGATCAACAACGAGGTCCCCATCATGGACGGCTCCGCGGTCGATTTCTGCCAGATGGTCGAGGACGCGGGTATCGAAGAGCAGGATGCGCCCCTTGACGAACTCATTGTCGAAAAGCGCCACAGCGTGGGGGAGGCCGGCAGCAAGCAGAAGTTCATGACGATTGAGCCTGCCGAAACGTTTTCGGTGCACTACACGCTGGATTACCCCCGACCGGTCGGCCGCCAGGAATATACGTTCGTCATGACCGATGCCGATGATTTCAAGCGCGAGATCGCCCCGGCGCGTACGTTCGGTTTTTTGAAGGACATCGAGGCGCTCAACGAGCGGGGACTGGCAAGCGGCGGGAGGCTCAATAATTTTATCCTGATAGATGACGAGAAGATCGTCAATACCGATCTGCGGTTTCCGGACGAGTTCGTGCGGCACAAGATCCTCGATATGGTCGGTGACCTGTACCTGCTCGGCCGTCCCCTCAGGGCGAAGATCACCGCCAGCATGACCGGGCATTCCGATAATATAGCCCTGGTCAGGCTGCTGCACGAGATCTACAGCCCCTAAATCGTTTTTTTTGCACGGCGTCTTCATGGTATCCGATCAAGGCCCTATATCCGAAGCGCTGAAAGCGGCCGCCCGTTCCAGTGTACAGCAGGATGTTTCCGATATCGCCCGCACGCGGCTGTGCCTGGTGCGCCACGGAGCGCTTGTTACATCCCGGGAGTGGCGCTATGTGGGCCACTGCGATGTGGCCCTGAGCGACGAGGGGCGCGCGCAGATCAGCGCGCTTGCCGACCGGCTCAGGCAGGTGCCGATCGATGCGGTCTACTGCAGCGACCTGGCGCGCACGGTGGAGTCGGCACGGCTGCTTTCGGATGCGCGCGGCCTTGCGCCTGTTGCCTGTCCGGAATTTCGCGAGATCGATCTCGGCCACTGGGAAGGGTTGACGCTTGATGATATTCTCGAGCGGTTCCCGGATGAATTCAGCGCACGGTCCCGCGTCATAGCTTCGTTTCGCATCGAGGGCGGAGAAAGTTTTGTTGATGTGCGTGCGCGTGCGCTTCCGCGCCTCGAGCGGATGCTGAGTGATCATGCCGGAGGAACGGTTTTGTTGGTTGCGCACGGGGGACTGAACCGCGTTATCCTGTGCGAGGCGCTGGGGCTTGATCTGAACAGCCTGGTGAGGATCGAGCAGGCCTATGCCTGCCTGAATATTATCGACTATTTCGACGACTACCCCGTTGTGCAGCTGGTGAACGAAACCGCCTATCAGCGTTAGGCTCATCCCTGCAGGAAAGGCTGCCCAATGTCAGAAGAACGCACCTATATCGTCATTATGGCCGGGGGACGCGGCACGCGTTTCTGGCCGCGCAGTCGCGCGGAGGAGCCCAAGCAGCTGCTCGATATTCTCGGCGGCCGGACCATGCTGCAGGAAACCTGCGCGCGCGTGAGCGGTTTCGTGCCGGACGAGCGGCTGTTGGTCGTTACCGGCAGCCCGCATGCCGCCCCTGTCCGCGAGCAGCTGCCCTGGCTGCCGCCGGGCAATATTATCAGCGAGCCGGTGGGGCGCGACACCGCGGCATGCATATGCCTGGCCGCCACCCGCATTCAGCGCGAGGATCCCGGGGCGGTTATGTGCGTGCTGCCCGCGGATCATCACATTGCCGATGCGGAGCGTTTCCGGGCTGTGCTGCGCATGGCATGCGCTGCTGCCCGGGCCGGCGAGGCGCTTGTTACCATCGGTATTGTTCCGCGCGGTCCCGAAACCGGCTACGGCTACATTCAGTACGACCGCGGCAGCGAAAAGGACGGCGTGTTCAGGGTGCGGCGTTTTCACGAGAAACCCGGTCTCGAAGATGCACAACGCTATATTGCCGGCAGTGACTGTGTCTGGAACAGCGGCATGTTTGCCTGGAAAAACTCGGTGATCATGCAGGAACTCGCCGACCGCCTTCCCGATATCCATGGAGCCGTGCTGCCGGTTGCTGAAGCCTGGGGCACCGCGCGCATCGATGCTGCGATCGCGGATGCCTATGCGTGCGTGCCTTCGATTTCGATCGACCGCGGCGTGCTCGAAAAAGCGGACACTGTGTGTATGGTCAGGGGCGATTTCGGCTGGAACGACATCGGCAGCTGGTCGGCAGTCTATGACACATGCCCGAAGGATGCATGCGGAAACGTGCTGCAGGGTGATGTCTATACATGTAACGCACGCGGCTGTCTTGTGCAGACCGCAGGTACGACCGTTGCCGTCGTGGGGCTTGATGACGTGGTGGTCGTGCAGACCGGCGACGCGCTGCTCGTCTGCCGCAGGGACTGCTGCCAGGATGTGCGCAAGATCGTTGAACAGCTCGATAAACAGGGGCGCAGCGAGCTGCTGTGACCCGGCCGCAGAGCGGTGCGTTTTGCATTTATTTGTTGACAAAATCGATATGATGGCTATAATCTGCTGGATACTGAGCGGGAATAACTCAGTGGTAGAGTACGACCTTGCCAAGGTCGGAGTCGCGGGTTCAAATCCCGTTTCCCGCTCCATTTTTTTTGGCGGCGTAGCCAAGTGGTAAGGCAGAGGTCTGCAAAACCTTTATTCACCGGTTCGAATCCGGTCGCCGCCTCCATTCGCACGCATGAGTTTGCCGGTGTTTTTGAGCCCGCAAACTTTTTTTTATTCAGCCGTAATTTTTTCCGCAGCGACGTTTGTCACAGCCGTCCGGAGCCGCGCCCGCGGATGCTCACACGTGCCTGCGCTGTGAGCAGTGCACCAGCCTGCATGGTTGAAAAGTAATCCATAAACGGTTAGGATTGTACCGGCATGGCCGGGAACGGTCCCGGGCTGTGACGAGCACAGGAGGATAGGACATGAAACTCATGGCGTTTGTCGGAAGCCCCCGCAAGGGCTCAAATACCGATATACTTGTCGATCAGGTGATCGCGGGAGCGGCCGACGCGGCAGCGGTCGAGGCCGAAAAACTCTATCTGTACGATCTGGATATCAAGTATTGTACTGCCTGCGGCGCGCATACATTTTTCCAGGGGGAGAAAGACTGTCCGCTTCGTGATGACATGGCGTCGATCCTGGCGCGCATGCAGCAGGCTGATGCGTTTATTTTCGCAACTCCCAATCACGGCCGGACCGTTTCGGCGGCCATGACCAATTTTTTCGCGCGCATGATGCCCCTTTTGAAAATGCATGTCGAGCATGATGCACAGGGAACAATCGTGCATGCCGAGGCCCGGCCGCTGATCAAGGGGAAGAAGGCGGTCAGCATCGTCAGCCAGGGTGATTTTTCGCCTTCGTCATCCGCGCTGGCACTGATGGTGCTGGACGCGAACATCCGTGATTTTCATCTGCAGAAGGTCGGGGAACTGCTCAGTACCGGCAACCTGCAGCGGGCGCAGGTGCGTGAAAAACCGGCAGATCTCTCGCAGGCCTTTGATATCGGCGTGCGTCTGGCGCAGGCCTGCGGTTAAGCGCCGGTCGGGTTGTTGCCGAGGACGACCAGACATGATACCGTGCGATGACGGTATTGTTCCCGGCCAGGGATATGGTGACGAGCTGCGCGGCCTGTATCAACGGCCATTGAGGCAGCGTCTGTTCGTTGTACGGTTATTTTCGGCAAGAATATGATTGACCTGCATGTGCATACGACAGCATCCGACGGGACCCTGAGCCCTGCTGCAACCGTGCAGCATGCCCGGCGCAGGGGCGTGAGCGCGGTTGCCATCACCGACCATGATACGGTCGACGGGGTGGCCGCAGCCCTCGCGGCCGGGGCGGATGTCGGTATTGACGTTGTGCCGGGGATCGAGATCAGTGCCGAGCATCATCTGGGCACACTGCATGTGCTGGGGTATTATATCGGCCATGATGATACGCGGTTTCGGGAGCGTATCGCCGTGCTGCAGCGGGCGCGCAACGAGCGCAATCCGCGCATTGTCGAGAAGCTGCGCCAACTGGGTATCTCCATAACCCTTGAGCAGGTTGAACGGGAGGCAGGCACCGGACAGGTAGGCCGTCCGCATTTCGCCAAGGTTCTGGTCCGACAGGGGGTTGTGCGCACGGTCGGCGAGGCCTTTACACGCTATTTGAAAAAAGGCGCGCGGGCCTATGTCGACAAATACCGGTTTCCGCCCCACGAGGCTATCAGGTGCATCCGTGAGGCCGGGGGTGTGGCCGTGCTGGCCCATCCGGCCATTATCGGCCGCCATAGCAGGGCGGTGCTGCAGAATCTGGTGGCGGAACTGACGGCCTGCGGGCTGCAGGGCATCGAGGTGTATTATCCCGAGCATTCGCCCCGGCAGCAGCAGCTGTATAAGGGGTTTGCGCGCAGGTTCGACCTGGTGGAAACAGGGGGAAGCGACTTTCACGGTACGAACGTGAACGGTATCGAGATCGGCATTGGCCGCGGTACCCTGTATGTGCCGGACGAGCTGCTGCAGACCCTGAAGGAGCGGTGCGCATCTGCTGCATCAAGCGACACGGCTGGCGTAGGGTCTATCCCGGGAGTATGAATCCAGACAGCACATACTAAAACGTACCAGACTCAGGCGGCTGCCCGGCGTCTGAGTGAATGCTTGACGCCTGTTTGAAAATTCGCTACAACTTTATAAATTTAGTGTGCCGTTTTTGCGTCGGGGATATCGAGCAGGCGGCTTTTAGGTACAACGGGGAGCTGGCATGGATCATTTAGAGCAGCTGGAGAGTTTGAGTGTACATATACTGCGCGAGGCATATGCCGGTTTCAAGAACCTGTGCATGCTGTGGTCGATCGGCAAGGACAGCACGGTCCTGCTGTGGCTTGCGCGCAAGGCTTTTTACGGGCACGTACCGTTTCCGCTGGTGCATATCGATACGAATTTCAAGATACCCGAGATGATCGAGTACCGCGACCGTCTTGCGCGCGAGTGGGGTCTCGAGATGGTGTACGGCATGAACGAGGAGGCGCTGCGCACAAAGCAGACCTTCCCGGACGGTGCGGTCGACAGGATAGCCTGCTGCCGCAATCTCAAGACTATCGCCCTTGCCAATACGCTCAGCGGCAAGTGGCCGCGCTTCGTACTCAATCACACGACCGGCAAGTATGACGTCTATAAGAACACCGAGCCCTATACCGGGGTGATCGTGGGCGTGCGTGCCGATGAAGAGGGTTCGCGTTCCAAGGAGCGCTACTTTTCACCGCGTGACCGGGAGAATGCCTGGGACCTGGGCGATCAGCCGCCGGAATTCTGGAATCAGTTCAAGACGGATTTTCCGCCCGGCACACACCTGCGCGTACATCCCCTGCTCGACTGGACCGAGCTGAATATCTGGGAGTACATCGAACGCGAGAATATTCCCACGGTGTCGCTGTACTACAATCAGGGCGACGGGAAGCGGTATCGTTCCCTGGGCTGTTATCCGTGCACGTCGCCGATCAAGTCCTCTTCCCGCAATGTTGCGGAGATCATCGACGAGCTGAAAAGCGGTGGTTTGAAAAATATTGCCGAGCGCTCCGGCCGCGAGCAGGACAAGGATGACGGCGGCGGGCTGGAGACGCTGCGCCGCGACGGCTATATGTAGACACGCATGATGGATATTTCGATACGGATCACAGGCTGAGAGACATCGGACATGACGGAAAAACTTGAAAAGCAGAAAATGAATATCGTGATCGCCGGACACGTCGACCACGGCAAGAGCACGGTCATCGGACGGCTGCTGGCCGATACGGGCTCGCTTCCCGAGGGTAAGCTTGAGCAGGTGCAGGAGAACTGCCGGCGCACCTCCAAGCCGTTTGAGTACGCTTTTTTGATCGACGCGCTCAAGGACGAGCAGTCGCAGGGCATCACCATCGATACCGCCCGGGTGTTTTTCAAGACGGCCAGGCGCAATTACATCATCCTTGACGCACCGGGCCATATCGAGTTTTTGAAGAATATGGTCACGGGCGCGGCGCGGGCCGAGGCCGCGCTGCTGGTCATCGACGCGGCGGAAGGTGTGCGCGAGAATTCGCGGCGCCACGGCTACATGATGTCCATGCTCGGCATCCGCCAGATCGCCGTGCTGGTCAACAAGATGGATCTGAAGGAGTACAGCCGTGAGGTTTTCGAGAGCATCGCCGCGGAGTACACTGCGTTCCTGAAAAATATCGATATCGTCCCGGCCTGCTTTATCCCGGTGAGCGGCATGCAGGGTGATAACATCGCCGCGCTTTCGCCGGACACCATGCCGTGGTACAGCGGTAAAACGGTGCTTGACATGCTGGACGCCTTCACCAAAGAAGCGCCGCCCGTTGACAAGCCCTTCCGGATGCCGGTGCAGGACGTCTACAAGTTTACGCGTTTCGGGGACAACCGGCGCGTCGTCGCCGGGACGATCGACACCGGAAGCCTGACGGTCGGCGACGAGGTGGTGTTTTACCCTTCGGGCAAGAAGAGCAGGGTCAAAACCGTCGAGCGTTTCAATGCGCCTGTTCAGACCCGCGCCGTGTGCGGGGAGGCGGCAGGCTTCACGCTCGAGGAGCAGATCTACGTGACCCGGGGCGAGCTGGCCACAAAGGCCGCTGAAGCCAAGCCGCTGGTCTCATCCCGGATCCGGGCCAATCTTTTCTGGCTCGGCCGTGATCCGCTCGTACAGAAAAAGGACTATATTTTCAAGCTGGGTACCGCGCGCGTGACAGCGCGCCTGGAAGAGGTGCGCCGTGTTATCGACGCCTCGGACCTGCATGCCGCGAGCAAGCACCAGGTCGAGCGTCACGATGTGGCCGAGTGTGTTTTCAAGCTGAACCGCGCCATAGCGTTCGATCCCACAGCTGAGATCGGCGCCACGGGCCGTTTCGTGATCGTGGATAATTACGAGATACGGGGCGGGGGTATCATCGCAGAGGCGATGGATGACCGCCAGACGTGGCTGCGCGAAACCGTGATGCTGCGCAACTACAAATGGGAAAAGAGCATCATTTCCCCTGAGCAGCGCGCCGAGAAGTATAACCAGAAATCAACCCTGCTGGTGCTCACCGGCGAGAAACAGCTGGACCGTAAGTCCATAGCCAAGCAGCTGGAAGACCGGCTGTTCGAGGACGGCAAGGTCGTGTACTTCCTGGGCATCGGCAATGTGCTCTACGGTATCGACGCCGATATCAAGGGGCGCGACGGCAGCCAGCACCGGGAGCATATGCGCAGACTTTCCGAGGTGGCCAACATACTGCTCGATGCCGGCATTATCCTGCTGCTCACCGCTGCAGAGCTGACGCAGGAGGATCTGGAGATCATGAAGACGACGGTGAGCCCCGAGAAGATCGAGACCGTGTGGATCGGGGAAAATGTCACCACCGACATTACCTACGACCTCCAGCTCCTGCCGCACGAAAACCTGGATGAGTCGGTCGATATCCTCAAGGCCTACCTGCAGGACAAGGGTATTATCTTTCGGCCCTGGTAGAGCGAGCCGGGAGTCGGGAGCAGAAAATGATATTTGGGAACATGCCCTGGCAGGGGCAGCCCCCTGTGGCTGCCCTTTTTTTATGGCCGGCGCGTGTCCGCTCAGTCCGCAGCGTCTTCTCTGTCCACCGGTCCTGTGTTGTCCTTTTTGCCCCTGCCGCCGAAGAAGTGCATGGTCTCACGGTACACCACGTAGCTGAGGCCCAGCAGGCCCACCAGGTTGGGGATGGCCATGGCCCCGTTGGTTATGTCCGAGAATGTCCAGACGAAGGTTACTTCCTTTAGTGCGCCGACAATCACGAGCAGGCAGAATATGATTCGATACGGCAAGCGTGCCCTCAGGCCCAGCAGGAATTCAATGCATTCCTCCCCGTAGTACGACCAGCCCACCAGCGTTGAATACGCGAAAAAACACAAACCGATGGCGACGACGTATTTACCCACTCCCGGCAGGCAGGTTTCGAACGCGCCGGCGGTGAGGCTCGAGCTTTGCAAGCCGCTGTGCCAGGCTTCGGGTGCGAGCAGGATGACGAAGGCCGTCATCGAACAGATGACCAGGGTGTCGATAAACACTTCGGTCATGGCGATCAGGCCCTGGCGCACCGGGCTGTCGGTCCGGGCGGCTGCATGCGCGATCGGAGAGCTGCCCAGGCCGGCTTCGTTTGAAAAAACACCGCGTGCGAAACCGAAGCGTATCGCCTGGGCGACAGTCGCTCCCAGGAACCCGCCGCCGGCCGCGCAGGGAGTGAAAGCATGGGTAATGATCAGCCTCAGGACCGACGGAAGGGAGCCAAGGTTGGTTATGATAATGAAAGCCGCAAAACCGATGTAAAAAACCGCCATGACGGGCACTATCTTTGATGTAACGCTGCCGATGCGCCTGATGCCGCCGATGATGACCAGTGCGGTCAGCGCGGCCAGTATAAGGCCGGTGTGCAGCCGGGGTATGTTGAAGGCTTCATGCAGGGCCAGCGAGACCGAGTTGGCCTGCACCATGTTGCCGATGCCGAACGAGGCCAGCACGCCGAAAAACGAAAAAAGAAGGCCCAGCCATTTCAGGCCCAGGCCCCGTGTCAAATAATGCATGGGGCCGCCGCAAATGGTGCCGTCCGGCAGGTGGCGCCGATATTTGACCGCCAGCACGGCTTCGCTGTATTTGGTGGCCATGCCAAAGAAAGCGCATACCCACATCCAGAAAATCGCTCCAGGGCCGCCCAGAGAGATGGCGGTCGCCACGCCCGCAATATTGCCGGTTCCGACCGTGGCTGACAGGGCGGTTGTCAGCGCCTGGAAGGGGCTGATATCGCCCTCGGCGGTTTTTTTGCCGGGGGTGAACGCCAGTTTGATGGCCGCCGGGAGTTTGCGTACATTGATGAAACGCAGGATAATCGACAGGATGCATCCGGTGCCGACCAGCAGCATCAGCATGTATGGTCCCCAGACCAGGTCGCTCAGCGAGTTCAGAAACGTCTGTAGTGTCTGCATCGGTCAGCCCGTCCTGTGCCCGTTTCCGGTTCGATGCCCGGAAGTGTTGGCATATGCGTATCCGTCCGGCATGCCGGGCCGCGTGTCAGTCCAGCACGGGCAGCGGGGTTGTTTTCGTCGGCGGCGGCAGGACCGGATAGGCGATCTGCGGCTGGATGCCGGTGGTCGTCTTGAGAAACGCTTCGATGTTCAGCACATCGTCTTCGCTCAGGCTGATGCCCAGCTGCGCCGAGCCCATGATCGCGACCGCTTCCTTCAGGCACCAGACCTTGCCGGAGTGAAAGTAGGGGGTCGTCAGTGCGATGTTGCGCAGCGACGGTGACTTGAAAACATACTGGTCGGCAGCCGAACCCGTGAACGTGAAGCGTCCCTTGTCGCCGGCGGTGATGGCCTCTTTCGGCCGCTCGATTACGCCGAAGGGGAAATAGCCCGATCCGCCCATGTTGACGCCGCCGTGGCATGAGGCGCAGCCTTTGTCGATAAAGGTCCGCAAACCCGCCAGATCTTCTTTGCCGAGTGCATTCGCATCACCGAGCAGAAACCGGTCGAACGGCGATCCGGGCGTGTTCAGGGTCGCCTCGAATGCCTCGATCGCCCGGGCCATGTTGTCGAACGTGACCGGGTCCTTTTCGCCCGGGAACGCGCTTGCAAAGCGGGCGACATATTCGGGCATGCTTGTGAGGGTTTTCACCACCTGCTCGGGGGTGTTGTTCATCTCGACGCCGGCCTGCACAGGCCCCTTGGCCTGCTGCAGGAGGTCTTCAGCACGGCCGTCCCAGAACTGGGCGATATTGTAGACCGAGTTGAGGACAGTGGGCGAATTGCGCGCACCCCGCTGCCAGCCGTGCCCGGTCGAGGTTTCCTGAAAGTCGGAGCCGCCCAGGCCGAGGTTGTGGCAGGTGTTGCAGCTGATCAGTGCGCTTTTTGACAAGCGCGGCTCGAAAAAAAGCATTGTGCCGAGTTCGACTTTTTCCGGTGTTACAGGGTTGCGGGTGAGTGTGGGCGGCGCCTCCGGGATTGGCTTGAAGACCTTGAGCGCCCGCTGGCGCAGGGCCTCGTCGGCAGCGGCCGGAGCGGCCGTGAGCGCAGCTATAGCGAGCACCACGAGTAAATGCTGAACATGTTTCATGGCATACCTCCTTTGCGTGCGACGCGGTTGTTTTTGCTGCAGCGCCCGGGCGGGCGCCCTGTTTGTGTCGGCTATAATGCCCATTTAGGGGCGATATGTCAAGGTACTGTCGTTGATGGATGCTCTGCGTGCCTTGGGCGGATATGCGGTCGACGACGCGCTCGCCGCGGAAGAGTGCAAGCGAGTAAAACCCCGTTTCGACGGCAGCTGCGCTTTGCGCGCGTAAGCGCTCCCATGCGCCGTCGTGTAGTGATGAACGGCATGAGGGCCTGTTTTTACGCATCGTCCGCACGTATTTTGGAAAACAGCTATAAAATAAACTGCGGCTGTATTATAATCGCGTCATGTCCGAAGCACGTGAAATCATTATACGTGGCGCCCGTGTCCATAACCTGAAAGATATTTCGGTTGCAATCCCCAAGGGACGCCTGGTCGTCATTACCGGCAAGAGCGGTTCGGGCAAGTCGTCGCTGGCTTTTGATACGATATACGCCGAAGGCCAGCGCCGATATGTTGAATCGCTGTCCGCCTATGCCCGTCAGTTTCTCGACCAGATGCAGAAGCCCGATGTCGACGTTCTGGAAGGGCTTTCACCTGCGATCGCGATCGAACAGCGGACGCTCGGCCGTAATCCCCGTTCGACCGTCGCCACCATCACGGAAATATACGATTACCTCAGGGTGCTGTTCGCGCGCGCGGGCACACCCTTTTGCTGGAGCTGCGGCCGCGAGATCAGCTCACAGACCGTACAGGAAATGGTCGACCAGGTCATGCGGCTGGAACAGGGCGCCGGGATCGTCGTACTGGCCCCGATCGTGCGCGGGCGTAAGGGCGCATTCAAAAAGGAACTGCGCGAGCTTCGCGCCGACGGCTTCATCCGCGCCCGCATCGACGGGCAGCAGGTCGACCTGGCCGATGACGTCATCCTTGAGAAGAACAGGGCCCACACCATCGAGGTGGTGGTCGACCGTCTTGTGCTGAAGGAAACCATTGCGCGCCGCCTGGCCGACTCGCTGCAGACCGCCGCGGCCCTGAGCGGCGGCCTTGTCGTCGTTGCGCCCCTTGAAGGGACGGAACTGCTGTTCAGTGAAACGCTGGCCTGTCCCGAGTGCGCGGTAAACTATCCCGAACTGAGCCCGCGTTCCTTCTCATTCAACAGTCCCTACGGCGCGTGCGAAACCTGTTCGGGTCTGGGTACCTGTTCCGAGCTCGATCCGGCCCTGATCATTCCCGACGGCAGCCTTTCGATCAATCAGGGTGCCATCGCGCCCTGGGGCAATCCGGATTCCTTTTACGTGTCCTACCTGTGCCGGGGCCTCGCGGACCACTACGGCTTTTCACTTGACACCCCGTTTGACAAACTGCCGCGGCGCGTCAAATCCATACTGCTGAACGGCAGCGGAACAGAACCCGTTGTCTTTGAATTCCGCGATGAAAAACGCCTATACAAGTCCGAAAAGCCGTTTCAGGGCATTGTGGCGATGCTCAACAGGCGTTATCATGCAACCGGCTCGGAACAGGTGCGTGATGATATCAGTCGGTATATGAACCAACAGCCCTGCCCTGCATGCGGGGGCGCCCGGCTGAAGAAGGAAAGCCTGCATATCAGGATCGGGGGCAGCTCGATCGCGGATGTCTGCGCGCTGTGTGTCAGCGACGCGCTGGCGTTTATGGGCGGCCTGGCCTTTAGGCCCGCGCGGCAGACGATTGCCGAACCGCTGGTGCGCGAAATTACGCAGCGTCTGGGTTTTCTGGAGTACCTCGGTCTGGGCTATCTCACTCTTGACCGCGCTGCCGGCACTCTTTCAGGAGGCGAGGCGCATCGCATCAGCCTTGGAGCCCAGCTCGGCACCCGGCTCACCGGGGTTGTGTACGTGCTGGACGAGCCCAGCGTGGGCCTGCACGCGCGCGATTCCGAGCGGTTGCTGCATATCCTGCGCGAGCTGCGCGATATCGGCAACAGCGTGCTGGTCGTCGAGCATGACGAGGCAAGCATACGTTCGGCCGACCATGTGATCGATCTGGGGCCCGGCGCGGGCACTGAAGGGGGGCACGTCGTTGCCGTCGGCACCCCGCAGGACGTCGCGGCTGACCCCGGCTCGCTTACCGGCAGGTACCTCGCGGGCAGGGAGAAGATCACGGTGCCCGCCGTGCGCCGTGAAGCCGGGCGTGTGCTTCGTCTCCACGGGGCTTCGAGAAATAATTTGAAGAATATTGATGTCAGTATACCGCTCGGTGTGCTGACCTGCGTGACCGGCGTGTCCGGTTCAGGCAAGAGCACGTTCGTGTTTGATTGCCTGCTTGAAGCGCTCAGGCAGCCCTCAGCCGGCAGCAGGGCGGCGGGCCCGGGCCGTGTTTCCGGCGCGTCGTATATCGACAAGATCATCCATGTCGATCAATCGCCCATCGGACGCACACCCCGCTCCAATCCGGCGACGTTTACCGGTATATTCAACCATATCCGCGATATTTTCGCCCAGTTGCCCGAAGCCAGGCTGCGCGGGTACAAGCCCGGCCGCTTCAGCTTTAACCTCCGGGGCGGCCGCTGTGAGGCCTGCCAGGGTGACGGGGCGCTGAAAATAGAGATGCATTTCCTGCCCGACATGTACGTTACCTGCGATGTGTGCCGCGGCAGGCGCTACAACCGGGAAACGCTCGATGTGCGCTACCGGGGCAAGAATATCGCCGACGTTCTTGACATGACCGTGCATGAAGCCCTTGTTTTTTTTGAAAACATTCCGGCGCTGTACTCTCGGCTGCAGGTGCTTTGCGATGTGGGGCTCGGCTACATCGCGCTGGGGCAGCCGGCCACAACGCTTTCCGGGGGCGAGGCGCAGCGCATAAAGCTTTCGCGGGAGCTCGCCCAGAAGAGCAGGGGCCATACGCTGTATGTGCTTGATGAGCCGACAACGGGCCTGCATTTCGCCGATGTGGCCCGGCTGTTGGAGGTTTTGGCCGGCCTGGTCGAGCGCGGCAGCAGTGTGCTGGTGATCGAGCACAACATGGATGTCATCAAAAGCGCCGATCACGTTATCGATCTCGGGCCCGAGGGCGGTGACGCCGGCGGGTATCTCGTCGCTGCCGGAACGCCCGAGGACATCGCGCACAATGAAAAATCCATAACAGGGGCATTCCTTAAAAAATATCTTCAGAAGGGGTGACCCTGTCCGCCGTAGCGGTCGAAATTCCGGTCAAGTACGATTGGATGCCGCACAGCGCCGTGCCGGGAGCCGCCGGCGCAGCCGGCATTTTTTTGTTGCTGGTCTTTTGTGCCCCGATGATATATAAATAATCATATATGACCGGCGTGACTGTGTTGGGAGCAGGCGATGCGTCGCCGATAAAAACTGTTGTGGAATCAATTGGACAATGAATGTAGTTTTTATATCCTCCTGTGAAGAAACCCTTGCCATTGAGTATCTTTCGGCTGCCCTCAAGGCAGCCGGGCACAGCTGCCGGCTGAGCTTCGACCCGCAGCTTTTCGATGACACCTATCTCAAGTACGGATCGGCGAGCCGCCTGTTTGATTATTCCGATATACTCGTGGATGAAGTGGCGTCCTGCAAACCCGACCTCGTGGCATTTTCGGTTGTTTCCGACAATTTTCCCTGGGCGGCGCGCCTGTCGGCAAAAGTCAAAAAGGCGGTTGACGTGCCGATCGTTTTCGGCGGTGTGCACCCCACGTCCGTTCCCGACTACGCCCTCAGGTATTCCGCTGCAGACTATGTCGTCATGGGAGAGGGCGAGGGAGCCCTGGTCGATCTTGCCGACAATATCGGCAACGAGGCCGTGTGCCGGACCATCCCCAATGTCTGCACCTATGACGGCGACGTCTTTGTTCACAACGAGGTGCGTCCGCTCATAGAAGATCTCGATCAGTTGCCCTTTCCCGACAAGGAGATCTTCTATGAAAAGCTCCCGTTCATCCGTAACGGGTATATATCTCTTTCAAGCCGGGGTTGTGTCAACAAGTGTACGTTTTGCAACAACTCCCTGTACAAGGACAGGATTTACGCCGGCAAGGGCAGGTTTTTTCGCAGGCGGAGCGCACAGAACGTTCTTGATGAACTGGTCCATGCCAAGCAAAAGTATGATTACCGTGCCGTTCATTTCTGGGACGAGATTTTCATCAGTGACCGCGCATGGCTGTTTGAATTCCTTGAGGGGTACCGCCGGGCGATCAATGTACCGTTCACGTGCTGTATTCATGTTAATTTCATCGACAGGGAAGTCGTCGACCTGCTGAAACAGAGTAACTGCTGGCAGGCCATAATGGGTGTTCAGTCCCTGAACGAGGAATTGAAACGCACTGTTTTGAACAGGCGCGAAACCAACGAGAAGGTAAAAAATGCCATAACACTTCTCAGGCAGCAGGATATCATGGCGATTTGCGAGAATATGCTGGGTCTGCCGACACAGACCGAAGACGATGTCGTGAACATGCTCAGATTCTATAATGAAACCCGGCCCAGCCGTTTGAGCGTATATTTCCTGCGCTACTACCCGCAGACACAGATCATAGAAACGGCACTTGAACATAAGATTCTCACGCCCGAGGATGTCGAAGAGATCAATATCGGTTTGAAAGCCCGCTCATTCATCCAGGGAGGCACGGTTGCCGTTAAAAGTTTTGCCCGTATCCAGAGCTATCTTGTGCTGCTGCTGGTGCTGCCGAAATGGCTGAACAGGCTGCTTATACGGGTCAAGTTTTACAAGGTTATGCCGGTATTCGGGATGCTCGCGCACAGTTTTGCGAGGCTGCTTGACAGGAACAAGGACTATGACGTGGATGCTGAGCGCTTTGTCAAGCGCTACCGGCTGTATGCCCCGAAGCGCATAGCCGTTGGGCTCAAGCGTATGTTCGGTAAGCATTGAGAGTTTTTTGACGGACGGACAATGAAGATCGTACTCGTTTCCACCCTTCCCACCACGGAAAATTTCGGCATCAAATACCTGCACGCCTATCTGCTGCGCGCGGGGCATGATTCTTCCGTTGTTTTTCTGCCGCGGCATACTCCGAAGACGCTCGCGGCGTTCGTGGATTTTATCGCTGTCTTCAAACCCGATGCCGTCGGGTGCGGATTCATGACGTTCGAAGCCTCCTTTGTGCGCCAGATCGGCATTGCGGTAAAGAAAAAATTTCCGGGTGTGCTGTTTATGGTCGGGGGAATTCATCCCACGATTAATCCGGAAGAGTGCCTCGAATATGCCGACGTCGTCTTCAGGGGGGAAAGCGAGGGTGCGCTGCTTGAGTTCGCAGACGGCTTCGACCGCGACAGCGGATTCGGGACACTTCACAATATCGCCTATCGGGCTGATGATCATATTGTCATGAACCCGCTGCGACCGCTCATCGACGATCTTGATGCATTGCCCTTTCCTGAGCATCTGCCCCAAAAATCCTATGTCTGCCACAACGCTCGCATTGTGCCGCTCAATGGCGCTCTTTTCAGGATCTACACCCGCTACGACGGCAAAGCCTACAATATTATCAGCTCGCGCGGCTGTCCCTTCTCCTGCTCTTACTGCTGCAACTCGTTTCTCTCAAAGCTCTATGATTCTAAAAAGATACGCAAGCGCTCTCCTGGAAATGTCATCGAGGAGCTCAAGACGGTTGTGCTGCAATTCCCCGATCTTATCCTGGTTAATATCCATGATGACTGTTTTCTGGCGCAGACCGCAGACTGGCACAGGGCCTTCGCATCCGACTACCGCCGGTATATCGCGCGGCCGTTTATCGTCCGGTCGACACCCCTGCACCTGACCGAGGAGAAGATCGCGATTTTAAGGGACGCCGGACTCGCATGGGTTACGATGGGGCTGCAGTCAGGCAGTGAGAGAACGAATCAGGACGTGTTTCTGCGGCGGGTCTCGAATGAAATGTTCCTCGAAGCGACACGGCTGGTCAAGAAGTATGATATCAGCGGGTATTACGACGTGATACTCGATAATCCTTTTGAAACGGATGCGGATCTTATCGAAACGATCAATGTCCTGAAACAGGTGCCCAAGCCCTTCCAGCTGCAGCTGTTTTCTCTCACCTTTTACAAGGGCACCGATATTTTCGAGATGTTCAAACAGCGTTTCGGCCCCGAGGCCGAGCCTGAAGTGAGGAATTATTTCGGTTATAAAACGACGTTTCTGAACAAGGTCGTTCGGATATCCCCGCTGCTGCCCGGGAAGTGGGTCGACTTTTTTGTCTCAAGCCGGTCACGCAAACCGGCCCGCTGTGCCTTCGCTATCCTCTATGGCGTGCTTGCATGGTTCGTCGAGCCGCTGTCGTTTTTTCATCTGATGCTGAAATCGTTTAGAAACAATCTGGCTCTGACGCTCAAGTTTTCCCTGCCCACCTTTAAAACCAAGATACGCGAACGGCTGATTAATTTCTGACGGCGCCCGTTCTGCGCGGGTATGCATCGACGCCCGTGAGCCGGCTTTTAAAGGGCCTAACCGTGCGCCGCAGAGTCCGTGACAGGCTGTTTGCCGTCGTGTCGATATCGCCCTGCATTACCGTGCCGGGCTTTTTTATTGACATGCACGGATGCCTCCGCCTATACTTTTTATACAGCGACAGTTTCGGTACACCCCTGCTCTTCCTGAACAGCACACGGATGTGCCGGGCAGCTTGAAAGCTTTTTTTTGCTGCGGGATCGAACGTATCGATGCCGCAGCATGATGAACCCAGCCGCACGGTACGGTATGCATCCTGCTGTTTGCCTTCGCCGTTTATTCCCAGTATCCGCCATTGCGTTGTGTGCGCTGTGGACGTTTTGCTGTCCTGCCCGGAGCTCCGCAGGCGGCATTGCCGTGCTCACCCGTGACGATATCGTTCCGTACACTGTTTTTTTGAAGGCATTTCAGGCGGCGGCCGGCGATGAAGGCCCGCGGGCGGTCGAGGTGCGGACGTTCACGGTGCACGGCCTGAGCGACGCCGGCCGCACGCAGGTTGTCGACAGCATAACAGGTTTCGCGCCGTCGCTGCTGGTGTGTATCGGTTCGGGCGCATTCAGTTTTGCCTGCACGCATTTCAGCACGGTGCCCCGCGTCTGCTCTCTGGTCGTAAATCCAGCGCTGCTGCAGTCAGCCGCCGGGTCGAATGCCGCATGCCTGCGCATGGAACTCAGCCCGTTCGCCAAACTCAGTATGCTCAAGCAGATACTTCCGGACGTGCAGCGTGTCGGCGCGGTCTATGACCCGCAGCAGTGTGAAGAGCAGGTGCGTCTGCTGCAGGCGGCCGCTTCCCGGCTGGGAATCGTTGTTGATGCGCGCCCGGTCTCCTCGTCAGCCAGGGCTATACATGTATTTGAAAATATCATGACCGAGGTTGATGCCCTGGTCATGTTCTACGACAAAACCGTTCTGGCGCCGCAGTCGCTGCAACATATGTACCGGCTTTCTTTCAGGCACAAGGTCCCGATCGTCGGCCTTTCCGAGAAATACGTGCGTCTCGGCGCGCTGTTTTCACTTGATGTCGATATCGCCGATCTCGGCCGCATGGCCTGGGAGTTGTCATGCAGGTGCATGCGCGATACGGCCGCATGTACGGGCGTGCATTATCCGGACGCACAGAGGATTCTGTATGTGAATGCAACGGTAGCGCCTAAAATGAGCATCACCGTGCCGCAGAGCGTGCTGCGGCAGGCGGTGATGATTGAATAAAGCGGCACGTCCGCGGGAGGTCGTCATGAAGCATATCATGCGATTGATGCGATGCGTTATGCTGGCTTTTCTGGTCCAGGGCACGGCATTGTCCGTGTCGCCGGCCGAAGAGTTCTACGACGCAGAGCTTGAGGAACTGGCCCTTTTCTATCCCGAACAGGACCTGATTTATTCTGCATCGAAGCGGGATGAGCCCTTCATGCAGGCGCCTTCGGCCGTCTATACGCTGACAGCCGACGATATCAAGTACTCCGGCGCGAAAAAGATCACCGATGCACTGCGGATGGTTCCCGGGCTTGACGTGGCTTCAGTCAACAATTTTTATACAGGGGTGCAGGCCCGCGGCTTTTCCTTCTTTCCGAAATATGCCCGCCAGATGCTCGTGCTGGTCGATGGGCGTTCGGTGTATTCGCCGCAGATAAACGCGACGTTCTGGGACCAGATTCCGCTGTTCATCGAGGATATCGAGCGCATCGAGGTCATCCACGGCCCCAACGCCGCGCTGTACGGCGCTAACGCCTTTAACGGCGTCATCAATATCATTACAAAGCCGCCTGATGCCACTGAAGGTGTTTTTGCGTCGCTGGCGGCAGGCAACCGCTCCTCGCGCCGCGGCGTGCTGCGTTACGGCGGCAGCCTCGACAGGCTTTCCTTCCGGGTCACCGGCGGCTATCAGGAAAGCGAAGGATTCTACAAGGTGAGCGATCACATGCGCAGCCCCATGGTCAGCGTCCGGGGCGACTACAGCATCGATGAAAGCTCGCGCCTGCTTTTCCAGGGCGGGTATGCCGGCGGGGAGCGCGAGCTTTCCCGTACCGTGCAGCCGTCGCTGACATCGTTTTTCGCGATGCTCAGGTATGAAAAACAGCTCAATGCGAACAACGGTTTTTCACTGCAGGTCTATCATGATTACCGCAGGAGCGAACTGACTTTCGGTATGCCCGACAGGTTGTGGGAGGATGACGTCGAGGTGCAGTTCAACCATACTGCTAAACGCTACGACCTGGTGCTGGGTGGGGGATTCCGCCGCGATCACGTCCGGCACGGTTTTATTTCCGGACGCCGGTATGATGAGTTCGCGCTCAGGGGCACCAGCGGCCTGCCCAGGGGAACGAAGACCAATAATATCTACAAGGTCTTCACGAACTGTACCTGGCGCCTGCTCGACAACCTGCTCCTGACCGGGGCGCTCATGTACGAAAACAATGATTTCGTCGGCAGCATGGTTTCCCCCAAGGTCGCGCTCGTGTACCTTCCCGTTGAGCGTCACTCGCTGCGCCTGAGCTTTGCCCGGGCCTACCGGACACCTTCGTTCATCGAACGCTATGCCGATTTTTCCGTGCCGGCTCCGGCCTTTGTTCCTCCCTATATCGGCCAGGCCGGCAACCGACATCTCGATCCGGAGCGGATGACCGCCTATGAGTTCGGCTACCGCGGCACATTTTTCGACAATGCGCTGCTGCTGAACCTTGAAACGTTTTATCACAGTATCGACGATATCATCGTGTACCTCGAGGACGATCCCGGCATATACCGTTACCGTAATTACACCAGCAATCATGTGCGCGGCGCAACGGCAGCATGTGTCTGGCAGGTACGTCCCTGGTGGCGGCTGACCATGTCCTATACCCGGCAGCAGGGTTCGGATGATTACCTGCGCGGGCTGGTGGTGAAGAATAAATGGAATTGCGGATCACGTTTCATGCTGCCCCGCGGATTTTCGGCCAATATTCAGGCGTTCTATGTTGATGATTTTTCGTTCAAGCAGGAGGCCTGGGTGCAACCCGGCACGGTCGACGACTATGTGCGCGTTGATGTGCGCCTTGCAAAAACGTTTATGCGTGACAGGGCCGAGATCGCTGTTGTCGGCCAGAACCTGTTCGACCGGCGGCATTATGAGTACCCGATGGCCCTGAGTTCCGGCGAAGTGCCGCGGACGTTTTATGTTGAATTCATCGTGCGCTATGGAAAACAGGCGGCACAGTCCCAATGAATGCGCTGATGGCATGCTGATACGACAGGACAATGCAACCGGAGCCCCGACGTGGGGCTACCGTACACGGCTGATCGCCGTCATTGCCGGGCTTCTGGTGTTGGTGTTCGTGCCGCTGGTAATCTACGGTATTGTTACCGACCGCACCATTTTGCGCAGCCATGTTGAACAGACCGGCGCTTACCTTGTCAAAAACCTGGCCCGCAACAGTGAGACCGGCGTTTTTTCGGAGAGTGCTGCATTCCTGCGTGTGCCGCTTGCGGCGATCGCCGACAGGAAGGACGTGGTCTGGGCGGCGGTGTATGCCGCCGATGGATCGCTCATACAGGCGGCCGGATTCTCCGCTGCCATGATGGACCCGCTTCCGGCAGATATGCAGCAATGGGTGCGCACGGCCGGTGCCGGCAGTTCGTTGTGCGAGGTTCATGACACGGGCGGCAGTCCCGTGCTTGAATTTTATGCCCCGATCGTCTTGCAGCAGGCAGGAGCTGATGATTTCGATCTTGAGCCTGCAGCCGGCCTATCCGTTCAAAGCCCTGAAGTTATCGGCCTGGCGCGGGTGGGTATATCGCTCGCCGCGCTCGACCAGCGCACGGGTGATATCCTGAGAACGTCCCTGCTGCTTGCGGGCATCTATTTTGTCGTGGCGTGCGGGGCCCTGTTTTTCATACAGCGTGCGATCAGGCGGCCGATGCTCACCCTTGCCGAAGGCGCGCGCGCGATCGGCGGCGGTGATCTGACACGGCGTATCCACGTACACACACGCGATGAGATCGAAGAACTGGCGGCGGCATTCAATCACATGGCTGCCCGGCTGCAGCGGGCCGTCGAAGAACGCCGCCAGGATGAACAGCAGCGCGAAAAACTGCTTGAGGACATTGAAAACAAGAACAGGGAGCTTGAAAATCTTGTGTACGTTGTGTCGCACGACCTGCGTTCTCCGCTGGTAAATATCCAGGGGTTCAGCCAGATCCTGCAGCAGCAGGCCTCCGCGCTTGTCGCGGAAGTCGAGAAGCTGTTGTCGGATGGGCGCCATGATGCGGAGGCGCGGGCCGCGCTTGACGCGTTCGCGAACTCAGAGATGCCCGAGTCCATCGGTTTTATCACCGCCGGAGCCGCCAAAATGGATTCGCTGCTCAGCGGACTGCTTGCCGTGTCGCGGACCGGCCGCTCACCGATGAACGTCCGGGAGCTCGATGCCGGGCGCCTGTTCGCCGACATTTGTGCGGCCCAGCAGTATCAGCTTTCCGCGATCGACGCCTGCGTGCGTCGGGCTGAACTGCCGCACTGCTACGGTGACGAACATTTGCTCAATCAGATATTTTCCAATATCATCAGCAATGCGATCAGGTACCGTGACCCGCGGCGTCCGCTCGTGATCGAGATCAGTGCAATAGAGCGGGAACACACGGTTGTGTATTGCGTCCGGGATAACGGGCAGGGCATTGACGAACGTCACCTCGCCAGGATATGGAATGCGTTTTACCGTGTTGATGGCGCACGTTCCGATGCGGGCGAGGGACTGGGCCTGGCCATTGTCAAGCGTATTGTCGAGAGGCATCAGGGCCGTGTGTGGGCTGAATCCGAATCGGAACACGGCAGCGTATTTTATGTGGAACTGCAGAAAAAAATGTTTACGGTTTAGCAGGGTGATATATACGACCAGTTGTCTGCAATGGTTTTCGCAGGTGTATGAGGGGCTGTACGTATGTTTTTCAGGCGGTCGAAAAACGTGATGATGCCCTGTGTGCGTCGTATGTACCGGGAGGCATGCTATGGGCGATGACGGGGAGTTCACGATCCTGATCGCCGAGGACGACGACGGCCACGCTACGTTGATCCGGCGTGCCCTGCGGGGCACCGGGTTAACCAACCCTGTGCAGCGGTTTGTCAACGGCGAGGAGCTGTGGGGATTTCTTTCCGGCACGGCGGGCACTGCAGGCGGCGGGGGCTTCGACCCCCGCACGCCCTATATTATCCTGATGGATATCAATATGCCGCGCATGAACGGCATTGAAGTGTTGCAGCGCATCAGGTCCGAGGATGATTTGAAGGGGCTGCTGGTCATCATGCTGACCACTACCGACGATCCGCGCGAGGTGCGCAGATGCTACCAACTGGGCTGCAATGCCTATATGACCAAGCCGTCCTCTTTTCCTGCCTTTACCGAGGCCTTTGAGCGGCTTGGTTCATTTTTAAAGGTGATCGAAGTCTGAGCCGGAAGGACATGCTATGCTGCTGTTTATCGTTGAAGACGACAGGGGAACCGCAAAGCTTATTCAGAGGCAGTCAGAGACGGCAGGTTTTGAAACCGCCTGCGTGTACACCGGTGCCGAGGCCGTTGAGTGGCTCAGCGCGCAGACGCCGCACATGGCGATTTTCGACTACACGCTGCCCGACATGAATGCCGAGAAACTGCTGGCCGCCCTTGAGGCCCGTGACATTGCGATACCGCCGTTCATCGTTGCCACGGGACGGGGCGACGAGCAGATTGCCGTCGATATGATGAAACTCGGCGCCAGGGATTATATCGTCAAGGACGGTATTTTTCTGGAAATGCTGCCGACGGTTGTGCGGCGCGTCAGCCGCGAAGTGCAAAACGAGAGAGACCACAGGCGGGCCGAAGAGGCGCGCCTGCTTCTGGAGCGGCAGATGCAGCACGCGCAGAAGCTTGAAAGCCTGGGAGTGCTGGCGGGCGGTATTGCCCATGATTTTAATAATCTGCTCATGGTCATCCTGGGAAACGCCGAAATGGCCCTGAGCTCGCTTGAACCGGCCTCCCCGGTCCGCGCAAGCGTCCAGGCCATTGAGACGGCGACATACCGTGCGGCATCATTGGTCAAGCAGCTTCTCGCCTATGCCGGGCAGTCCCTTGTTGCCCTCGAGCAGGTTGACGCCCGTGCGCTGGTCAGTGAGATGAGGTCGCTGCTCAGGGAGCTGATCCCGGGGCGTATCGTATTCAGCTGTGATCTTGAGCCGGACCTGCCGACGTTTGCCGCCGATCCGGGGCAGGTACGCCAGGTCCTGACGAGCCTGATCACCAACGCCGCGGAGGCCATCGCGGGCATTCAGGGAGCCATTGTACTGTCGGTCGGCGCCATGTATTGTGAGCGTGAGTATCTTGAAAGCTGCAGTGAGATCGTTCGTGCCGGTTCGGATCCGCTGGCGGAGGGCAGGTATGTGTATTTCGAGGTCGTTGACAACGGCTGCGGCATGGACAGCCAGACCCTGGCGCGGGTGTTTGACCCGTTTTTTTCTACCAAGTTCACCGGTCGCGGACTCGGCATGTCCGCGGTCCTGGGCATCGTGCGCGCGCACAATGGGGCGATCAGGATCGACAGCACGCCCGGCACAGGCACCACTTTCAGGCTGCTGTTCCCGGTAGAGCAGCCCGACCGGGAGAAGCGCACCTGATCCGGTCCGCGCTGCACATGCACCCGTGTACATTTTTTGACAGTTCCGGGCATGCCGTGCGGGGGTTTTTATTGACAGGTAATTGTGCTCCTGCGTGTGGTTGCCGCATTTCGTCAGCGGTGTTTATACGTCCATAGAGGGGGTATGGGGATGTCTGGCAAAAACCAGCATGCAGCATCCGGTGCGGCCAGGTTTTCACTGGCGGCGAACTATGACTCTGATCTTGTTCCCGAGATCGCACAGTATCCGGTTGATGAGGTCTACGGCAAGCTGCCTGATGACGGTATCAGCGGCGGCCGCCCCCGTTACCTGGCTACGCCGCTTTCTTCGGGAGCAATGGGGCGTTACATCCGTCAGCTGGACCGCTATGGCATAGCCTTCAATTACCTTTTGAACGGTGCGTGTTTCGGCAATCGGGAATGGACGCGCCCGTGGCAGAAAAGGGTCACGGCCCTGCTTGAAAGACTTGCGGAGTTGGGGGTGCGCAGGCTTACGGTCTCAACACCTTTTTTGTTGGAGCTGGTTAAACGGCGGTTCCCGGAGTTCAAGGTCAAGGTCGGCATCTATGCCCAGGTCGACACCCCCCGGCGCGCGCGCTTTTGGGAGGACCTCGGGGCGGATGCCATTACACTCGAGAGCTTTTCGATTAATCGTAATTTTGCAAGGTTGGCTGCTATTCGTTCTTCGGTCAGCTGCGACCTGCAACTCATAGTTAACCACCTCTGCCTCGCCAACTGCCCGCTGCAGAGCTATCACCAGAACGGATTTGCGCACGCCTCCGACGGCAGCGGCACGCTGTTTATCGACTACTGCCTGCTGCGCTGCTCGCGGATGCGGCTGGCCGATCCTTCCCTGTTTATCAAGGCGGCCTGGATCAGGCCGGAAGACATAGCGGTATATGAGGCGATGGGCTACACGTCATTCAAGCTTCTGGAACGGGGTATCCCTTCGGCAGAGCTTTTGCGGCGCGTCAGGGCCTATGGCGTGCGCCGTTTCGATGGCAATCTGGCAGAGTTGCTGCTCTCCTACGGGTTCAAGGAACCTCTCCGCAGGGAGCGCTTCTGGTCGCTGCGGCATTTTTGGAAGCCGCGTCAGCTGAATCCGTTGCGCCTGGAGCCGCTGTTGGAGCTGGCGCAACTGCAGGGCATGCTCTCACCCATACCGGAATGCCCGGTTCGGATTGATACCTCGCAGATACCTGAACATTTCCTTGATGGATTCCGTGACCGGGATTGCGCTTCGCTGGACTGTGCGTCATGCGGCTACTGTGAACGGATTGCCGGTCGGGCTGTGTCTGTCGCAGCAGAATATCGAACGGCGGTGCTGAGACAATACAGAGACGCGGACAAGGCCATGATTGGAGGCGGACTCTGGAATGTTTGAGCGGCGCGCTACGGATCAGGAGCTGATTGACCGGGCCGACTGCGAGCCGGAGCTCGCCGCAGCCAGTTATCGTTTCATGGAAAGGGTCAACCGTCACTTCGGTGGCATACGGATAGTGCGGCGTTTCCTTACAGCCGAGACGGCCCGGCGGCGCGCCGGCATGCCCTTTCGCATGCTTGATATCGGTTCGGGCAGCTGTGACATTCCGCTGCGTATGAGCCGCTGGGCCCGGGCGAACGGCATTCGGCTGCATATTACCTGTCTGGAGGCTGCAGAAAACGCTTTTGAAATCGCGCGCAGGCGTCTTGAACAGGCCGCTGAACAAGGTGTGCACCTGTTGCGGCAGGATGCCTTTGACCACCTGCCTGATGAGCCCTATGACTGTGCCGTGGCCTCGATGTGTTTTCACCATTTCAGCGATGAGCGGATACTTGATCTGGTGCACAGGTTGCGCCCCTTTGTCCGCGGCAGCCTGCTGATCAACGATCTGCGGCGCTCCTTTCTTGCCGCGTGCGGGGCAGGGCTGCTGCTTGGCATGTGCGGTGCACCGGCGGGGGTACGGCATGACGCCCTGCTGTCCGTCCGGCGTGGTTTTAATGTCATCGAGCTGGGCCGTCTGCTGCGGAGGCTGCAGGGCGTTACGGTCTGCGTCACGCCGGAGCGCTGGTTTCGTATCGCTGCCGTCATTGATTTTAATTCTGGGGATACAGTATGAATATTGTTGTTACTGGTGTCGGCACTGCCAATCCTCCGCTGTATGTCACGCAGGAGGAGGCCTATGATTTTTTTTCCACACAGTTTATCCTCAAGCCGGAGGAGCACGCCCTGTATCGCCGCATCCTGCTCGACGGTAAAATCAGGGGCCGCTACGTCGGCATGGATGACACGGCCGAAGCACTTGAAACCGATCCGGACAGGCTTCTGGCGCGTTTTTTGAAATTTGGCCGCGCCACGGCAGTCACTGCTGCCCTTCGCGCCCTGTCAGAGGCGGGCGCTGAAGCGTCGGACATAGCAGGCCTGGTCGTCAATACCTGCACCGGTTACCTGTGCCCCGGCCTTTCTTCGTATATCGCTGAAGACCTTGGTCTTTCTTCTTCAATTCGTTATCAGGATTTGATGGGAATGGGATGCGGGGCGGCAGTTCCCAATCTTGAGGCCGCAGCGGGGATGCTGGCCCGCGGCGCCCGGGGGCCGGTACTCTGCATCGCCGTGGAAATTTGCACGGCAACGATTTTCCCCGCGCATTCGCCCGATCTGGTGGTGAGCAACGCAATTTTCGGTGACGGCGCGGCCGCTGCCGTGCTGGATCTGTCTGCGGAGAGCCGGCCGCACGGGCTTGTGAGTATGATAGACTTCGAGGCCGGCCTTATGCCCCGGCATCGTGAGAGCCTGTGTTACCGCAGCGAAGGCGGCCTGCTGCGCAACCAGCTGAGCAGGCGGGTGCCGGTCATCGGTGCGCGCACTGCCCGCGAAGTTGCCACCCGCCTTTTGGATCGCCATGGCCTTTGCCGGGATGATATTGCCTGGTGGGCGGTCCACCCCGGCGGTACGCTCGTGCTGGAGCAGGTCGCACGGCAGTTCGGCCTTGCTGAGGATGACCTGCGCTTTTCATATCGTGTTTTCAAGAACTACGGCAATATGTCTTCGCCCTCGGTCTTGTTCGTTTTGCGGGACATCCTTGATACAGGGCGGCCGCAGCCCGGTCAGAAAGGCCTGCTTCTGGCCTTTGGCGCCGGATTTTCCGCTTTCGCCGGGCTTATGGAATTTGGGGGTTCGTGAGGGCGGGCACGTTGTGTCCGCCCATGTGAGCCCGCAGTTCAGGGGCATTGCACAGGATGGCAACGGAAGTTTTTCTGCGTATGGGGCAGGGCATCCTGTTGATTAGGCTGCGGGCTGAGAGCGGATGACCAGGGTTACTTCGTTGCCCGTGTCGTTGAACAGTACCTCGTCGATCGCGAATTTGACAAGGATCAGGCCGTGTCCGACATGGTCGGAGGGGACCTCGGTATCCCGGGAGTCGAGAAACGGGCGCACGCTGTCGACATCGAAGCCGGGGCCCTGGTCAGTGATGTGCACCCTGGTCTCTTCGTTCTGGCACTGGTAGCGTATGGTGACGGTGCGCTCGGCGTAGCGGGCCGTGTTGAGCCGCTCGGCCCGGAGTTCGGAAATCGATTCGCGGTTTTCGCCGTCCGGATTTTCCAGGAAATAGTTGACCGGCAGCTCGAGGTTGCCGTGCTCGACAGCGTTGGTGATGGCCTCGTTGAAGGCCAGTGCCACCATGCTGATGCGGCGGGGTTCGATGAACCCCATTTCGCCGAGGTGGGTCGCGAGATAGAGCGACATTTTATCCGGTTCCACGTCACTGGTTTTGAACACGAACTCCATGCCGCCCTGTTTTACGAACGGTATGATGGGGCCCAGCTCTTTCTTGCTCGCGGATGAATGCAGCACGAGCCGCAGGCTTTTGAGTACGTCCCTGAGGCTGAAGGGTTTTTTGATAAAGCCGATCGCGCCCAGCCTGAGGGCTTCGAGCGTGTTTTCACGGGTGCGGTAGCCGCTGATCATCATAACGGGAAGGTTCGGGTCTATGTCGCGCACGGCCGCGAGGAATTCGAGTCCGTTCATCTTCGGCATGACGAAATCAAGCAGCACCATGTCGTAGCGGGTGCCCTTGCGCACCCGTTCGAGCGCTTCAAGCCCGTTGTCGGCGGTTTCGCACAGATATCCCTCGTCGTCGAGAAAATTATAGAGCAACAGGGAAATGTACTTGTCGTCGTCGACGATCAGGATTTTTTCTTTCATGCAGCCGATGCCCTCTCGCAGCGTTGATGCAATTTACATTGACAGACCCCGGTAAACACTATATAAAACGCAGATACTGTTATAGCATAGTATTTTTTGCTTGAAAATGATTAATTGAATTAAAAAGAAAAGCGTTGAAATGACACAAAAACTGCGGATAATTGTCGACGCCATGGGCGGTGACCATGCCCCGAATGCAACAGTTGCGGGCTCGGTCGCGGCCTGCCGCGATTTCGACGCCGATGTGGTGCTGGTCGGACGCGAGGATATCATTGCCCGTGAGCTCAGCGGCCATGACATCGAGGGCCTTCACCTGAGCATAAAGCATGCGAACGAAGTTGTCGGCATGTCGGACAGTCCGATAGATGTCGTCAGGAAAAAGAAGGATTCCTCGATCAGCGTGGGCATGCAGCTGCTGGCCGATGGCCAGGGTGACGCATTTGTGAGTGCGGGTAATTCGGGCGCGATGGTGTCGGGCGCGCTGTTTATCGTCAAGCGTCTGCCGGGCATCGACCGACCGGCCATCGGAACTTTTATTCCGAGCCTCACCGGCCAGGTGCTGGTGGTCGACGCCGGCGCCAACACCGTGTGCAAGTCTCATAACATCAGCCAGTTCGCTTTGATGGGCGCGGTCTATTACCGGGCCCTCATGAAATGCCAGAATCCGCGCGTCGGTATCCTGAGCAACGGCGAGGAGGAATCCAAGGGCACTGATGTGCTCAAACAGGCCCATGCCCACCTGAAGGAAAGCAGCCTGAATTATGTCGGGTTTGTCGAGGGTAAGGATATGTTCCGCGGCAATGTCGATGTTGTTGCCTGCGACGGATTCACCGGCAATATTGTCCTGAAAACCGCCGAAGGCGTCGCTGAAAGCATGGGCGCGGCCATCAAGCAGGAACTCAGGCGCGGCGTTGGCTCGAAGATCGGCTACCTGTTTTCGCGCAGCGCGTTTGTTCGCCTCAAAAAACGCTTCGACTATGCCGAGTACGGCGGGGCCCCGCTGCTGGGGGTCAACGGCCCGGTGCTGATCGCCCACGGCCGTTCGAACGCTTACGCAATCAGGAGCCTGATCCGCGCGGCCATTGCATGCTGCCGCCAGCGGGTCGTTGAGCATATCCTGACAGACACCGATATCCACGGCGACCTTGAGACCGTGGCCCGCAAGCCCAGCCTGCTTGACCGCATAATCCACCGGTAGCAGGGTATAATGGTGGACGGTGTGGACCCGGTGGGCAGGGTTTGACCGTATCGATCTTCGAACTCCCGGCTAGCCGTTCAGCCCCATTTTTTTGTTTCGTGCCTTTCGGTAGAGCTCAAGATAGGCCCGGGCCGACACATCCCATGAAAAATCGCATGCCATGCAGCGCTGCATAAGCGCCTGCCAGCGCCCCCCCTGATCAAAACACGCAAGGGCGCGCTGCAGCGCGTCCGCTAGGGCGCCTGGGTCATAGTCTGAAAAGACGAAACCGTTGCCGCTTGCAGGGTCGCGGTCGCAGTCGCTGATGGTGTCGGCAAGGCCTCCGGTTTCGCGCACGAGCGGAACAGTTCCGTATTTGAGGCTGTAGATCTGGGTCAGGCCGCAGGGCTCATACCTGGACGGCATCAGGAACAGATCGCATCCAGCTTCGATCTGGTGCGCGAGCCCGTTGTCGTAACCCAGCAGAACGCCAACGCGTTCCGGGTAGCGTGCGGCCATGTTTTTGAAAAAGTCATGGTAGCGCTGCTCGCCGGTCCCCAGCAGCACGAAGCCGGCGTTTGTGTTCATCAGCTCGTCGAATATGCCGGTGACGAGGTCAAAGCCTTTCTGGTCAACGAGGCGTGAGATGCTTCCGATGAGCGGGCGGTCGACGAGCTTCGGCTCCAGGTCGAAGCGTTCGATCAGTGCGCGTTTGCATGCCTGCTTGCCGGACAGGTCGCCTGCGTTGTAGCGGGCCGTGATAAGCGTGTCATGTGCCGGGTCCCAGCGGTCGTAGTCCGCGCCGTTTAAAATACCGGCCAGATTTGAAGCGCGCGCGGCAAGCACTGTGTCAAGCCCGCACCCGAACTCGGGTGTCGTGATCTCGCGGGCATAGGTCGGGCTGACGGTCGTGACCATGTCCGCGTTCACGATGCCGGCCTTGAGGAAATTCACCTGTCCCCAGAATTCGAGCTGCCCCGGGTGCCAGAAGCCGGCGCGCGGCAGGCCGGTCAGGTCGAACACCTCGGGCGGGAACAGGCCCTGGTAGGCCATGTTGTGGATGGTCATCACCGAGGCGCTGCGGTGCAGCAGCGGGTCGCGGCCGGCCTCGTGGCGCACAATAGCCGCTACCAGGGCCGCCTGCCAGTCGTGCAGGTGCAGGATGTCGGGCTGCATGCCGCGTGCGCGGCAGAAGGCCGGCACCGCCCGGCTGAAGCAGATGAAGCGCAGATAATTGTCCGCGAAGGCCCTGCCGCCGTCTTCATAGATGCCGTCGCGGTCAAAGAGTTCGTCGCAGCGCACGAAATACAGGCTGACGCCGTCGTGCTCTTCCCCGGAGAGCACCTGCATGTCGTATGTGTGTGTACCGGCCTGCACCGTGATATCGGCTGCCGCAGGGGGGGTACCCACGCGCTCGCGGGTTTCACGGTAGAACGGGGTGATGATCGCTGCGCGTGCGCCGAGCCGGGCAAGTCTGCGGGGCAGGGCGCCGCACACGTCGGCCAGCCCGCCGGTTTTCGCGAAGGGTTCCACCTCTGAGGACACAAAAAGTATATTCATGGCAGATTGAAGCTGCGCGCCCGATGCATAGCCGCTACCGCGGACCGCCACGGTGTTTTCAACTGCTTGAAATAGCTTCTTTTACATGCAGTGACGGCATGCCGGGCACATGTGATGCCGTTGTATTGCCTGATCGTCGGATGTTTCTGCACTGTAGTATAACGCCGGATGCAAGTCAACCGGAAGGCATAGGCGTATTTGATAAATACTGACCGTGGGCACAGCATATTTCTTGACTCTTTGAACTAAACTGGGTATAATTGCAAGTCCGCAAAAGGTTAGTAGTCAAATTATTTATATTGCTAACTCTTTAGGGTCGATATCCGGCGGCTTGCATACAACAAATTTTTATTTTATTACATACGGCATTGCTATTTTATTTCATCAAGGAGGCATACCATGGTACGAATCGCACGAGAAACATGTGTCGGCTGCGGCGGATGCGTTGATCTTTGCCCGCGAACAGCAATTCGCTTCATTAAAGATCGCGCTTTTATCGATGTCGCCCTGTGCCTGGAATGTAAAACATGCGTCAAGGTCTGTCCGGTTCAGGCCCCCCAGGAGATTTAACGGGCCTGTTGTAAAAACGCTTAACCACCCCATTTGCACTCTGGCTCAAGAGATGCAGACGTGAAAGGAGCAGGTTTTGGAAGCAAAGGCTAAAGTATCAAAGAAGACACTTCGGTGCATAGCTGTACAGACAGGCGCTGCTAAAGCGTACAAGCCCGGCAACCCTGTTGCCGCGCGTCCCGTTTGGGACAAGGACCGCTGTGTCCGTTGCGGTATCTGCTATATTTACTGTCCGCATGGAGCCGTCGTCCGCCAGGAAGACGGTTTTTTTGATGTACAACTCGACAGATGTTCCGGCTGCGGGGTCTGTCATCGTGAATGCTGGTTCGGTGTTATCGGCATGGTTGAGGAGGCATAACGATGGATAAATACAGCTTGATGGTCCCCAATTTCATTCCCGCGCAGGAATATTTCGATCCCAAACACAGCGAAACCTGCATCGGCTGCGGCGTTTCCCTCGCAGCGCGTCTGGTCGGCAAGGCCCTGGAAAAAGATTTCGCCCGCGCCGTGTGCGAGCGCCGCAGCGGCGACGACCTGTTCGGCGTGAAAACCGATGCTGCTTTCATGCGTATTAAAAAAGGAAACGAGCAGCTTGTTATCTGTTTCGACGATGAGCCTTCCAACAGCCTGCGGGACGCTTTTCTGAAGAAGCTGCCGGCCGTGGCCGTGGCCGAAGGCATCGCCTACGTGGCCACAGCCTGCCCCAGCTACCCGTTCGATCTGATGGAAAAAGTCAAGCGTGCCATGGAAGCCGAAGGCAGCGCCTATATTCATATCCTGACACCCTGCCCGCTGGCCTGGCAGTTCCCCACCGAAGACACCGTGAAGGTCGGTTTCAAGGCGGTTGAATCCCTGGCGTTTCCGCTCTATGAAGTCGCAAGCGGTTTTTACAACCTGACCAATACAACCCTGAAGCCCAGGGCGGTCGAGGAATACATCCGCGCGCAGGGCCGTTTTGAAAAAGCGACCGCGGCGCAGGTCAAAAACGCCGCTGCAACGGTGGAAAAAGAATATAAAAAACTGCTTGAAAAGGTCCAGCCTGAATAGCGGCTGCCTGAGGGCGAGCATCCCTGAAAGGAGAACGGGAACATGTCAGATATACAATGGTTACCTGATGGACAGAAAACGTTTGATAAGGTCATGGCAGCGGTTCCGGAAGCGATGCGCGATGCCATCAAGCCCAAGCTGCTGCAGATGCTGGCCGGCAAGGCAGCCGGGCAGCCGGTCAGCGGCGATCTGGTAAAAACCTGGGTCAAGGAGGACCTGCCCGAGCCGCAGCGAAGCGCCCTTATGGCGGCCCTCGGCATGAAGGCCGAAGGCGGAGAGCAGCCCGCGGCTCCTGCAACGGCAGCTGCCGGGTGGCAGGGCAATGCCGAGGCCATGTTCGAGCGCATGCTGCAGGAAGTGCCCGACATGATGCGTGAAGTGTTCCGCGGCAAGCTGATGGGCATTGCCAATGACAAGGCCAAGGGCGGCCCGATCACCGAGGATCATATCGTGTCGATCGTCAAGGAGATCGTGCCCGATCCCTTCAAGACCAATATCCTGAAAGCATTCGCCACCATGGGCGGCGTCGACTTGAGCAACCTCGAGCAGCTTATCGAGAGCACCCCCGGCGGACAGGAAACCGTCATCGGGCTGCTGCACGCCGTTCAGGCCGAGTTCGGCTACTGTCCCCGCGAGGCGGTCGTGATGATCAGCCAGCGCAAGGGTGTGCCCATGGCCACCATGTACCGTCTGCTGACCTGCTACAGCGCCTTCCGGCTGCAGAAGCCCGGCAAGCATGTCATTACGGTATGCACCTCGACCGGTGCCTATGTGAACGGTGGCGGCGCGCTCCTGAAGCAGATCAGGGACAAGATTGCCGCAACCGGCGCCGACATCACCGTTGAAACCGCGCGTGATCTCGGGTGCGCCAACGTGGCGCCGGCCATCATGGTCGACGGTGAGATCTTCAGCGGTGTGCAGGCCCAGGCAAAGCTTGAGCAGGTTTTCAGCGAATCCAACTAATCCCTGAAAGGAGAGACGGGAAAATGGCAGATATAAAATGGTTACCCGATGGACAGGAAACATTTGACAAGGTGATCGCCGCCGTGCCTGAAGGGATGCGGGCCGCGATGAAGCCCAAGCTAACCGAGATGCTGGCTGCCAAGGCCGGCGGCAAAAAGATCAGCCGCACGGTCGTCGAGGCCTGGGTGAAGGATGACCTGCCCGAGCCGCAGAGAAGCGTGCTGATGGCCGCACTGGGGCTTGACAAGCCTGCGGCAAAGCCGGCTTCCGGGGCAGCGAAAAAGCAGGTCTGGAAGGTCAAGGGAACGGTCAGGAACGCGGCTGATCTGGAGAAGATGAAGGCCGTGGGCCGTGACCTGCTCGCGCCCAAAGGGCTCAGGATCACGGTGGCGAGCGCTTCCTGCGGGCTTGCCAAAGGCGCCGAGGCCGTGGCAGCCGCATTGCAGGCTGCGGTTAAAAAGCAGAAAGTCAGCGCCGACGTGGTGATGGTCGGCTCCAATGGTATGAGCTGGGCCGAGCCCGTGGTGAGCGTGGTCAAGGCCGGCAGGCCCTGCGTTGTGTACGGCGGTGTCACCGAGGACACGGCCGCCGATATTGTCAAGGCGGCAGCCGCAGGCCGTGTGGTGGACGATCTGGCGCTGATGCGCATTGACAACGTGGCCGTGGATGTCACCGGCGAGAAGATCACGTACGCCTCAGCCAAGGCCCCGGCAGCGATCGCAAAGCTCAAGGACGCAAAAAGGATAGATTTTTTCAAGAAGCAGCTCAAGATCGTTTCGCGCAATGCGGGCATCATCGCTCCCGGACGCATCGAGGAGTACATTGCGCTTGGCGGCTATCAGGCGCTCGCCAAGGCGCTCGGCAACATGAAGCCCGCCGAGGTTATCCGCGAGGTCAAGGCCTCCAGGCTGCGCGGCCGCGGCGGCGCAGGCTTTCCGGCAGGCATCAAGTGGGAGGCCTGCAGCAAGGCAGCGGGAGATAAGAAATATATCGTGTGTAACGGCTCTGAGGGCGATCCCGAGATCGGCCTGCACAAGAGTTTCCTCGAGTCCGACCCGCATATGCTGATCGAAGGCATGATCCTGGCCGGCTATGCCGTGGGCGCCGATGAAGGCTATGTGTATTTGAACGACCGCTACCTGCTCGCCATCGAGCGCGTGCAGACCGCGATCGCACAGGCCGAGAAGGTCGGGCTGCTCGGCACAAACATCCTCGGCAGCGGTGTTTCCTTTACCCTCAAGGTGAAACGCGGCGGCGGCGCCTACGTGTGCGGCGAGGAGACCGCGCTGCTTAATGCGCTGGAAGGCTCATTCGCCGAGCCGCGCCCGCGTCCCCCGCTGCCCGTGCACGAGGGATTGAACGGCAAGCCCACCGTTGTGAACAACCTCGAAACCCTTTCCAATATTTCCGCCATCGTGCTTAAGGGCGGCAAGTGGTTCGCCGGTATCGGCACACCCGCCAGCAAGGGCACCAAGATCATGGCACTTTCCGGCAACGTGGCCCGGCCCTGCTGGGTAGAAGTCCAGCTCGGCACGGTCATCGGAGATATTATTAATACGTTCGGCGGCGGCACCGCCAGCGGCAGGAAGGTCAAGGCCTTCCAGACCGGAGGCCCCTCGGGCGGCCTTCTGCCCGCCGCGCAACTTAAATTGAAACTCGACTACGATGCCCTCAACAAGGCCGGCAGCCTGCTGGGTTCCGGCGGCCTGCTGGTGATGGACGAGGACTGCGACGTTGTTGACGTGGCCCGCTTCCTGACCGAGTTCTTTCTTGAGGAGTCCTGCGGTAAATGCACCCCGTGCCGTGAAGGCGTCAAGCGCCTCAACGAAATCGTGACCTGCATTGCCGAAGGGCGCGGCACCAAGGCGCAGCTGGCTTTGGTGAAGAGCATGGGCGAGGCGATGAGTGCGTCCTGCTTCTGTGCGCTCGGCAAGACCGCAGCCGCCCCGATACTGACGGTGATGAAGCATTTCCCCAAGGATGTGAACGGGAAGATGCTCAAGACTATCAACTAAGATATCCATATAGAGTGGAATAGAGGAAAGGACCATGCTGAAATTAAAAATCAACGGCAAGAACGTCAAGGCAAAGGAAGGCGCGACCGTGCTCGAGGCCGCGCGCGCCAATGGAATCGACATTCCGACCCTCTGCTCGAATGATGCGCTCGCGCCCTACGGCGCCTGCCGCATGTGTATCGTTGAAATAGAGCAGAACGGCCGCACGACCATCGAAGCCTCCTGCACCTATCCGGCCGCCGACGGCATGTCGGTCAAGACCGACAGCCCCCGGGTCATCGCTGGCCGCAAGCTCGTCATCGAACTGCTGCTGTCGCGCTGCCCCAATGTGAAGGTTGTGCAGGAGCTGGCCCGTGAATACGGCATCGCCGACAGCAGTACCGAGTGGGAAAAGGACAACGAGTACTGCATCCTGTGCGGCCTGTGCGTGCGTGCCTGCAACGAGGTCGTCGGGGCCGGCGCCATCCAGTTCGCCGGCCGCGGGGCCGACAAGCTGGTCGACAGCCCGTTCCACCAGTCGGCCGAGGACTGCATCGCCTGCGGATCGTGTGCCTATGTGTGCCCGACCGGCATCATCAAGAAAAACGACCTTGAAGCTTCTGCAGTATGTTCGCCTGAAGGCGCCAAGCAGGAAGGCCCCAAGCGCGAGATTTTGAACTGGCAGGTCGAGTACGAGCTGAAAGTCTGCACCAAGTGCGGCAACCCGTTCGCTCCGGTGCAGCACCTTGACAAGCTCGGCAAACAGTTTCACGCTTTGCCCCAGTTTTTCAACCTCTGCCCCTCATGCCGCGAGTACATCACGGTCGACCGCGACAAATGCCTCGGCTGCGGCTCATGCATGGAAAACTGCCCTGTGGGCGCCCTCGAGCTCGACGACGAAGGCGGATACGAGAAGCACGCGAAGGTCTATGAGCAGAACTGCATGGCCTGCCATACCTGTGAAATCTACTGCCCGGTCGGGGCGATAAGCTAGAGAGAAGGAGGAAGTACATGGCCACAAAGTATATCTATGATCTTGCAATCGTCGGCGCGGGCCCGGGCGGTCTCTATACGGCCATCTGCGCCGCCAAAAAAGGCATGAAGGTCGTGCTCATCGAGAAGCGCAAGGACATCTCCAAGATGACGCGTTATTGCAGCGAGCACATCATCCTGGAGGAAAACTACAACGGCGACACCATGAAGCTCGACGTGGGCAAAAAGCTCAACAAGAAGGGCTGGGTCGATGCCGACAGCGTCAACAAGCTCAGCTCAACCAACAACGGCTGGGAGATCACCTTCAAGGGCGCCCTGTGTCCGGTGCGCGACAAGTATTACTATTCGCGCAACCTGAAGCACAATGCCCACTATGCCTGGGAAGACCGGCATCCTTTTGCCTGGAAGTACGACAAGGCCTATTTCCTGCAGCAGCTGCTCGACCAGGTGCTCGAGCTCGGCATCGAGTACGTGCCCGAGACCACCTGCTACGAGGCCGTCGACAATCCCGAGGGCGTGACCCTCAAGTGCGTGAAGCAGGGCAAACGTTTCCAGATATTTGCCAAGAAGCTTGTCTGCGCCGACGGCGCCAGCGCGCAGGTGCCGCAGAGCCTCGGTATGAACGAGGACCGTATCTACTTCGCCTCGGCCCTGACGCTCGCCGTGTACATGTCCAACGTGCGCGACTACAGCCCCGAGAACTGGTGCGGCTTCTGGGGCCTGTGCTACGGCTCCAATTTCGCCCCGCTGCTGGGCACCGGCCCCGCAGGCCACTTCGACTGGGCCGACCTGATCCTTATCGGCCATCCCAAGCAGATGCCTACGGAGCTGTTCGAGTTCTTTACCAAGAAGAGCCCCGTGGCCTACATGTTCGAGAACGCCAAGATCGAGCAGAAGCATTCCTGCATGACCAAGGCCTTTGCGCCCATGAAGAAGCCCTACAAGGGCAACACGCTGGTGATCGGCGATTCGGCCGCGTTCGTTGAAACGCAGATGCAGGGCGCCATCAACTGCGCGCTGTGGGCCGCCGATGCCATCGAGAAGGAGTTTGCGGGTAAGCCCGGCTTCGAGGAATACACCAAGAAATGGCTGGAGACCTTCGAATTCAACGACGACGGCATGATGCAGGTGCAGGCAGGCTACGCACTTATCCCCTTCTATACCGACGAGGAGGTCGAGTATTTGTTTTCGCTGCTTGACGGCGTGACCATGCCCGGCAACTGGAGCCAGTACGCCTCCCCGCGCATGATGTGGCACGAGATCCACAAACACGACGACCGCATCCAGAAGGAACGCCCCGAGATCTGGAAGAAGATCAACATGCAGCAGTCCAAGACCCTGAGCGACAGTATGTCCCAGTAGCAGCGGCTGCATGCATGGCATGCGACAGACAGGGCCGGCCGGAACAGTGTTTGATTCCGGCCGGCTTTTTTATTACAATGGCGCGGACGGGGTCGGCAGGCTGCGGTCAAACAGTGTCCACGATGTCCACCCAGTCCACTTTGTCCACCTGGCGAAACAACGTGTACTGCACGAAGGGCACTGGCAATGGACACCTTCGATACCCTGATTATCGGTGCCGGCGTGGTGGGGCTGGCCGTTGCGCGGGAGATCGCCGGGATGGGCACCGCGCGCAGCACGGTCGTGCTCGAACAGCACCCCCGTTTCGGGCAGGAAACCTCGAGCCGCAACAGCGAGGTCATCCACGCGGGCATATACTACCCGACGGGCAGCCTGAAGGCGCGCCTGTGCGTCGAGGGCAACCGGCTGCTGTATGAGTACTGCCGGAAGCGCGGTGTGGCTTACGAGGCTACAGGCAAGCTGGTCGCGGCACGCGACAATGCCGGGGAAACGAAGCTTGCAGCACTGCTGGTGCAGGGTCGCGCAAACGGCGTGCCGGGTCTGCGTCTGCTCGGCGCCGCCGAGGCCCGCCGCCTCGAGCCGGAGCTCAACGCCCGCAGTGCTCTTTATTCTGAAACCACCGGCGTGGTGGACAGCCATGCGCTCATGGCGTGCCTTGAAAAAGAGGCTGCGGAACGCGGGGCCGTGCTGGCCTATAATCACCGGGTCGAGTCGATCAGCATTGGCAGCGAGGGCTACGTGGTCGGCTACCGGGCCGGGGACGACGGGGCCGCTCAGAACTGCAGCGCCCGCCGTATCATTAATTGCGCCGGGTTGGGCTGTGAACAGGTGGCGGCTTTCATGGGTATCGACACGCAGGCGGCCGGCTACACTGTGCACTACTGCAAGGGCGACTATTTCCGGCTTGCGCCGTCGCAGGCGCGCCGCATCCGGCACCTGGTCTACCCGCCGCCGTTTCATGATATGCGCGGTCTGGGCATCCATGTGGTCAGGCGGCTGGACGGTTCCGTGTCGCTGGGCCCGGACGCCGAGTATGTCGACCGTATTCATTACACGGTCGACCCGGCGCGCGCACCGTACTTTTTTGAAAGCGCGCGACCCTATCTGCCGTTTATCAGGCTGCAGGACCTTCAGCCCGACATGGCCGGTATCCGTCCCAAGCTGCAGGAACCGGAAGGCCCCGTGCGCGATTTCGTCATAGCCGACGAGAGGGGGCGTGGGTTGCCGGGCGTCGTAAACCTTATGGGCATCGAGTCGCCCGGCCTGACAGCGTGCCTGAGCATCGCGCGCATGGTTGCCGCAATAATCGATACGGAAGGAGACCTCTCATGATCACCGTACCGCAGAAGTTCGTACTGGTCGAGCAGGGCCCGCTTACACTGGTGGTGCGCGAAGACCTGCGCGGGCAGCTGCTGCGCTGCGGCGTCGATGATCCCGAACGCCTGTGCGCGCAGGCGGGCCGGCCGGCACACTCCGGGCGCGGAAGCGTACCCAGGATAGAGCTTGACCCCGGCACAGGGGAGCACGTTCTTGTACGGAAATACCGCAGGGGAGGGCTGCTGCGTTTCTTGAATGCCGATATATTCTTCGGCTTCCGGCGCTCGTTCGATGAGCTGAACGTCACGCTGGCAGCCGCCCGCGCGGGCATCGACGGCGCGGACATGCTCGGCGCGGCCTGCCTGCGGGTGTGGGGCCCGCTGTATTGCCATTATATTTTTTCACGTGAATTAAGCGGCTGCTGCGACCTGCCGCAGCGTTTTCGCGAGGGCATGTCCGAGGCCGGGGCCGGTGACCTGGCGCGGGCCGTTGCCGGGCCGGTCAGGCTCATGCATGACAGCGGTTTTCATCACGCCGACCTCAATCTGAAAAATATCCTGGTGAGCCGGGAGGACCCCGTGCGGATTTTTATTATCGACTGGGACAGGTCAACCCGTGAACGGGCCGCGCTGGATACGGCCCAACGGCAGCGCAATGTGGTCCGTTTCTGCCGCTCTGCCGTGAAGCTGGCAGCGCGGGGCGTTCCGGTTCCCGAATGTTTTGTGGACGTGTTTCTCGATGCCTACTGGCGCGATTCTGCCCGTGCCGCGGAAAGCCGGCAGGCCCTGTGCCGCACCCTGCGGCGCCACAGGCCGTTCTGGTGGTTGCAATCCTGAATAATTAAAAAAATGTATTATTTGTGAATTAAAGCTTGCATTTTCTGTTTTGGTAATGTTAAATGAATATTGAGGGTTAACGGGCCGCCCGGGGGCAGGCAGCATGCGGGCGGCATTTAATGCGACGGAGCGCGCACGATGAATTCTCTGTTCGGTGTGTACCTGGTCGAGAAGGGCCTGGCAACGCCCGGTGACATCGTCAAGGCCCTCGACCGGCAGCGCGAGTTGCAGGAGCCGCTCGGCAGCCTGGCCCTGAGCAACCATTTCCTCAGCATGAAGCAGGTGTTCACCATTTTAAACACCCAGGCCGCGACCGGGCAGCGCTTCGGTGATATCGCCCTGGAGCTGGGGTACCTGACGCGGCCGCAGCTGCAGGAGCTGCTTGACCAGCAGAACCGCAAGCGGCCCATGCTTGGCCAGTTGCTCGTTGAAATGGGCGTGCTTGAAGAGCATATCATGCAGTCCCACCATGATGATTATTCGCGCCGGGCCGTCGCCAGGCGGCTTGCCGATCCGGGAGCCGAGGCCGTCGTTTCAGCCTGACGTCCACCGCGTTTATCCCGTCCACTGAGTCCACACAGTCAACCGTGACCACGTGTATTTTTATGTAATAGTCGTACGGGGGTGGACGTTGTGGACATGGTGCGTTTGTTTGAACCCCGGAAAATTTTTTGCCAGCTATTCCGGCAACTTACCGCCTGCAGTCCGAAAAATAATTTTCCAAACCGGCAGAAGATACGAAAAGGTATAAATGCGCCCGTAATACGGCGCATCGAAAGTATATGTGTTATAACAAAGCAAAGTATCAAAAGTACCACCAATAGAAAGGGGATTTATTTCTCATGCAGTACGTTGCCTCTATTCGAACCTTTGCCCTTATGACTGTTGCCGCCCTGGTGGCGGCATGTATTTTTGCAGCCCCTGCCGCCGCGGTCGATCTTGCAACCGCACCCGCAACGCCCGGGCAGGTTGAGCAGCTGAACGAGCTCGTTGAGCAGGTGTTCGGCGGCATACCCGAGCCCGGCACCAGGGCAGCTCCCGGCCTGGTTGAGAAGGTGCAGCAGAAGGGTAGGGTGCCGGTGATCGTGCGCCTGCGCGACGCTGACCTGCCGTACGGGTTTTTCGAAGACCAGACCGCTCCCCGCACCGCGGTCATCCGCGGCCTGCAGCGCGCGGTCGTTGATGATGTGCTCAGCCGGACCGGCGGCGACGAGGACGCTTTGCATGTTTCGCGCTTCAAGTTTCTTCCGGCCATGGCATTGTCAGCTGACGAGGAAACATTGGACGCCCTGCTGGACAGCCCCAATGTCATCGATATTGCCGAGGATGTGCCCGTGCCCCCAACATTGATGGACAGCGTGCCCCTGATCGGCGCCGATCCTGACGAATCGTTTGCAGGCTACACGGGCGACGGCTGGACCGTTGCCATCCTCGACACGGGCGTTGACAAGACCCACCCCTTCCTGAGCGGCAAGGTCGTGTCCGAGGCCTGTTATTCAAAGGCAGGGGGTGCCGGTTCGGGGACTTCATTGTGCCCCGGTGGTGTGTATGAGTCGACCGCAGTCGGTTCCGGGGTTCCCTGCACTATCAGCCAGTGCAATCACGGCACGCACGTTGCCGGCATCGCGGCCGGTAGCGGAGTTTCGTTTTCCGGTGTCGCGCAGGACGCGAACATCATCGCCATACAGGTGTTTACCAATAATAATGGTTCCCCAGGCTCCTATACGACCGATCAGATCAAGGCGCTGGAACGTGTGTACGCCCTGCGCAACACCTATCAGATCGCCTCGGCAAACATGAGTCTCGGCGGCGGAACCTACACAGCTCCATGTGATACTGATTATTGGAACGCACTCCTCAAAGCCGAAATTGATACCTTGCGCACAGCAGATATCGCCACGGTCATCTCGAGCGGCAATGATTATGCAACCAATGCCATCAGTTCGCCCGGCTGCATATCAACCGCGGTGAGCGTGGGCAGTACCACGAAATCCGACGTGGTTTCTTTGTTTTCCAACAGCGCGTATTTTTTGTCCCTGCTCGCGCCCGGAAGCAGCATTTATTCTTCTTTGCCGGGAACCGGTTACGGGTATATGTCGGGCACGTCCATGGCAGCGCCGCACGTGACCGGGGCCTGGGCAGTGCTCAAGCAGGCCGCTCCCGACGCGAGCGTGGCTGAAATTTTGACCGCGCTGCAGGACACGGGCGTGCCCGTGGCTGACACGCGCACAGGCGCGGGCAACCGGGTCAAGCCGCGTATCGATCTTGCGGAAGCACTAAGCGTTTTTCGCGGCACCATGGTGCTTGACAAGGTCAAGGTCAAGGAAGGCAAAACCCGGGGTGCGGACAGCATGCAGTTCTCGGGCTACCTGGACGCGACCGAAGCCGATTTGACAGCTGCGATCGGCGGTCTTGTTACCGTGACCGTATCGGCCGCATACGTGCCCGATCCTGACGCGACCACGTTCACGCTTCCGGTCGAGGCGGAATTTATCAGCAAGGGCAAGTACAAATCCCCGAAGCTCGCGACCCTGCCCCAGCTGTCGCTGCAGATCGATACCAACAAGGGCACAATAAAGTTTTCGGCGAAAAACGCGGATCTTACCGGCCTGATCTGTCCGATCACGGTCGAGATCAAGTTCGATGCTTATGCCGCAGTAACGCAGCTTGGCGAGGACGTCGTCAACGGAACCAACAAGCCCTGCCCGCTGCCGCTTTTGATGGGCGTGATGGACAGCCTCGAGGTGCTGAAAGACAAGGCCAAGAAAGGCAAGACGCCCGGCACCGACTCGCTCATGGTTTCGGGCATGTTCACGACCGGCGGGCCCATCAACACGTCCCAGCCCGTGGTCATAACCCTGGGGCCTGACATGTTCACGGTTCCGGGCGCGCTGTTCGAGGAGAAGAGCGGCAAGTACAGCTGCAAAAGTGCCGACAGCGGCAACGGGCTGGTCACGGCCAAGTTCGATACCCTGAAGTGCAAATACACGATCAAGATCAAGAACGCCGCCATTACCGGCAGCGGCACTGTCGCCTTCGGCATCAGTGTGTTCGGCAACCCCTTGACAGGGGGCACGATAACCCTGCCGCCCGAGTTTTGAGCGGCATTTTTGAGAAGGAAGTGGTGAGGCGCACCTGGTGAAGCGCCCACAATCAGGGAGCCGGAAAAACTGTGTCCATTTCGTCCACAGCGTCCACCCTGTTCACCTGCTACAATACATCAACAACCAGCAGGGCGCATCGTAATGCGCCCTTTTTTGTTGCTGCCGGAGTTCTGAATTTATCCTGAAATTGTAAATTTGCGTCATTTCCTTCTCATGAATTCGGCTGACAGGACGAAAAAATAAAGGTGATACGTACTGTTTGATGCATGCTGCGACGCAAAGCACTATACAGGCAGACAATCCAGTGAAAGGGGAATTGATTATGCATTATTTTTCAGCAGGTTACGCATCAGTCCGCACAGCGGTGATCGCCGTCTTCACGGCGGTCCTGTTCGCTTCGCCGGCCTTGGCGATTGACCTTTTGAGCGCGCCCGCAACGCCCGCGGAGATCGACAGCCTGAACGCGCTTGTTGAGCAGATATTCGGCGACATACCCGAGCCGGCGCACAAGGTGGATCCCGCCCTTGTCAGCAAGGTGCAGCAAAAGGGCAGGGTGCCTGTGATCGTGCGTTTGCGCGACGGCGACCTGCCCTACGGCTTTTTTGTTGACCAGGCAGCTGCCCGTCCCGCAGTTATCGGCGGTCTGCAGGACGAGGTCGTCGACGATGTGCTCGGCCGCACGTCGGGTGACAGGGCCGACCTGCATGTGAAGCGTTTCCAGCTGATCCCTGCCATGGGCCTGCAGGTGGATGCGGCCGGGCTCGAGGCCCTGCTGGAAAATCCCGCAGTTATCGATATCATTGAGGACGTGCCCGTGCCGCCGGTGCTCGATGACAGCGTGCCGCTGATCGGCGCTGACCCGGACGGCTCGTTTTCCGGTTTCACGGGCGACGGCTGGGCCGTTGCCGTCATTGACACGGGTGTTGACAAGGCCCATTCGTTCCTGAGCGGCAAGGTCGTGTCCGAGGCCTGTTATTCTAAAAATAATACCGAATACGGTTCCACATCGGTATGTCCCGGCGGTGCAGAGCAGTCGACCGTCTCCGGTTCAGGAACGTACTGCGATCTGGCGGTGTACGGGTGCGACCACGGCACGCATGTTGCCGGCATCTCGGCCGGCAGCGGTGCCTCATTCGCGGGCGTTGCCAAGGACGCGGACATTATCGCCATACAGGTGTTCAGTCGTTTTGATGATGTCCTCATGTGCCTGCCCCTGCCTGCACCCTGTGCGCTGTCCTGGAACACCGACCAGGTCCTGGGACTCGAGCGGGTGTATGCCTTGCGGGGCGCCTTTCAGATAGCTTCAGTGAACATGAGCCTTGGCGGGGGCAGTTATTCGGCCTACTGTAACAGTGAAATCCATAAGCCGGTCATCGACTCCTTGCGCGCGGCCGGCATAGCGACCGTTATCTCCAGCGGCAACGCAGGTGAAACGGGCGCGATAAGTTCACCCGCGTGTATCGAAACCGCGGTGAGCGTGGGCAGCACCACCAAGTCCGACGTGGTAGCATCATATTCCAACAGCGCCTCTTTCCTGTCCCTGCTCGCGCCCGGCAGCAGCATTTATTCCTCGGTGCCGGGAGGGAGCTACTCGACCAAGGACGGCACGTCCATGGCCGCTCCGCACGTTGCCGGAGCCTGGGCAGTGCTCAAGGAAGCTGCTCCGGATGCAAGCGTACCAGAGATTTTGAGCGCGCTGCAGGACACGGGCGTGCCCATCACTGACACGCGCGCCGGGGCCGGCAACCGGGTCAAGCCGAGGATCAATGTCGGTGCCGCAATGGGCGAGTTTTTCGAATGCATGGGCGATGAGGACTGCACGCCGGAAGAGCCGTTTTGCGTGGACAATCGCTGCGTTGAATGCATTGATGAAACCGACTGCGATGACGACGGGCAGTTCTGTACCGGCGATCCGCGATGCGCGGGCGGGTCCTGCGGGTTTACCGGTAATCCCTGTTCGGGAGGTACGCCGGTGTGTGATGAGGACACCGACACCTGTGTTGAATGCCTGGACAGCGGCGACTGCGACGATGGCCTGTACTGTACGGGTGTCGAGACCTGCGTTGACAACGCATGCGTCGACGGCGAGGAGCCCTGCGGCAGCGACCCGGAACGGCCCTATTGCTACGAGGAGGGCGAAAGCTGCGAGGAGTGCGTGCTGGATGAGCACTGCATCAGCGGTTACCGCTGTTACCGCAATACGTGCTCGCCCCGGGGCAGCCTGGTGGTCGAGAAGAGTATGGTCAAGGCCGGCAGGACCAGGGGCACGGACAGCCTCAAGTTTTCAGGCTACCTGAGTGCTTCGCTGCATGATATGAATTCGGCGATGGGCGGCGATATAACCGTTATCATATCGGCCCCGTACATTCCCGATACCGGGGAGATTACCTTTACGTTCCCGATCGAGCAGGAGTATTTCAAGAAGGGTAAGTACCGTTCGCCGAAAAACGTGCCCGCGGGCCCGTTCGGTTCCCGTGCGTCGCTTATGATCGATGTTCTCAAAAACGATATAAAGTTCTCATTGACCAACGCCGATCTCAGCGGTGTTGCCTGCCCGATAACCTTCTGGCTGCAGTTCGGTGATTATGCCGCCGAGCGGGTGATGGATGAATCCATCGTGAACGGTTTCACCAAACCGTGCCCGCTGCCGCTCGTAATGGGCCTTATGGACAGCCTCGATGTCGTGAAAATGAAGGCCAGGAAAGGTGCGTCGTTTTCTACCGATTCGGTCGCGATGTCGGGTACATTTACGGTTGACGGGACCATAAACCCTGCCCAGCCGGTGGTCATAACGCTGGGGCCGGACACGTTTACAGTGCCGGGCGCGCAGTTTGCCCTGAAAAACGGCAAGTACAGCTGCAAGAGCGCACCCAGCGGCAATGGTGTGGTCACGGCCACATTCGATACGGTGAAGTGCACGTTTTCTCTCAGTATCAAGAACGCGACCATTTCCGGCAGCGGCAGCGTCGCCTTCGGCATCGACGTGTTCGGTAATCCCCTGTCCGCATCAGGCACGGTAACGCTGCCGCCCGGGTTTTGAGGGTTTTTCCAAATTGAGGCACCCGAAACAGGGGGCCGGCGCAAACGCTGTCCACACCGTCTACCTCGTCCACCGGGTCCACCGTTGCAACATAGCTACATTCAGCAGGGCGCATCATTGATGCGCCCTTTTTTAGTCGGATTTCGAGGGTACCGGCCATAAGGGTCTCCTTGCCTGTCCGTGGAGAACAAGGGTTGGGTTTGTCATTCCGGCAGGAGCGTCCGTCCTTCGCAGTGGCCTGCTACGGAGGATAGACCCGTCCTCCGCAGTAGCCTGCTACGGAGGATGGAAAGCGGATAGCCGGAATCCATGTACATCGCAGTGTGCCCGGAGTACTTTCGGGATGACAGCCGGCTGCATCTGTGACGTCTCCCAAAGTGTATTCCAGGGGCAGAAAATGTAGCCTGTGCATGCTCCGACGCTTTGGTCCTGATGCCCGGGCATTGTACTTTCTTTGGCCGCCTTTTTCGTTTTTTAATTATTTGAGCCTACTTTTGATTTGAGTCTATTTTCGTTATTATATAATTTGTTTTGCGGTAGAATGCATGCCCGCAACCAAATGCCGGCGCATAATGTGCACCATAATGGAATACTACATTGCATGTTTGCCTAAAATGGGCACGACAGTGACATTTTACGGCAGTATATGCCAGCTTTGACTGCATATGTTTCTGGTATGGTCTGCGACACGGAATTTTTATGTGCGTTTTGTGTGTGTATGTGTTCAGGGCTTTTTGGGGCTCAATTAAGCGCTATACGAGCGTATTCACGTTGCTGCCCGTGCCGCCCCGGCACGCATCGTGTGAACAGGCCGCATATATCGGTTGAGCTCATTATTTTGGCATTGTTTCTGCTTTTTATAGGCACTGAGACGGAAGCGAACTGGGTTGCCCTGATATGAACAACAGTACGTTACTGCGCATGAAGAGAGGATAAGCGGCCAATTCGTTTCGTTATTATACACGTTATACGAAAAGGAGGATGTATAGTGAAATATCTACACCTGTCAGGCAGAGCCATCATGATCGTTATCGCGGCTGCCGTTATGTTCGGGCTGCCGTTGTTCGCCGCTCTTGCTGCCGCGGAGGGCGGAACCAGCGGATCGAAGGCCTCCATTGCCCTGATCGACCGTGTATATGAACAGGGCAGCGTTCCGGTGATCGTGCGCCTGGGCGACAAAAATTTGCCCTACGGCGTGTTCGCAGATGGCTCACAGGCGCGTTCAGAGGTGGTCGACGGGCTGCAGAGCGCCGTGCTCGACGATGTGTACGCGCAGACCGGCCGCAGCGCGCGTGACATGCAGGCCAGGCGTTTTCAGCTGATTCCAGCCATGGCCCTGCAGGTAGACCCGGATGAGCTCGAGGCGCTGCTCGCGCATCCCGCTGTTATCGATATCATCGAAGACGAGGTGATGACCGCGGCCCTGGATGAAAGCGTGCCGCTTATCGGGGGCGCTCCCGACGGTTCGTTCTCCGGCTACACGGGTGCCGGGCAGGTTGTGGCTGTGCTTGACACCGGTGTCGACAAGTACCACCCGTTTTTGAGCGGCAAGGTCGTGTCCGAGGCCTGCTATTCGCACGATATACCCACAAGCGGTGTCAGTTCTTTGTGCCCCGGCGGCGCAACCGAGTCAACGGAGCCGGGCTCGGGCCTGAATTGCGACGATTCCATTACGTTTTGCAATCACGGCACGATCGTCGCCGGGATCGCTGCCGGCAGGGGAGATGAGTTTTCCGGGGTGGCCAAAGACGCATCCCTCATAGCCATACAGGTGTTCAGCAGTTTTTCCGATGGTTGCGGCACGGTGCCCGCGCCCTGCGCCAAGGCCTATACCAGCGATGTGATCAGCGGCCTCGAGCGGGTATATGCGCTGCGCACCACCTATGACATCGCCGCGGTAAATTTGAGCCTCGGCGGGGGCAGCTACGAATCGGCCTGTGATGAGTCATCGTATAAACCGATCATCGATTCCTTGCGCGCTGCCGGCATCGCAACCGCGATTGCCTCGGGTAACGGCGGCGAAACCAATGCGATGTGCTCGCCTGCGTGTGTCAGCAGTTCGGTCAGCGTGGGCAATTCCACCAAATCCGACACGGTAGCAACGTCTTCCAACAGCGCCGACTTTTTGTCCCTGCTGGCGCCCGGCACCAGCATAACGACCTCATCTCCCGGCGGCGGCTACGGGACCGGCAGCGGCACATCCCTGGCCGCTCCGCATGTTGCGGGCGCCTGGGCAGTGATGAAGCAGGCCCATCCCGGAGCGGGTGTGGGCGAGATCCTTGCCGCGCTGCAAGGCACGGGTGTGCCGGTGGTCGATACGCGCGACGGTGCGGGCAACAGGGTCACGCCCAGGATCCAGGTCGATGCGGCCCTGTCCGTGATGACGAGCTGCGAGGACGATGACGACTGCGGCGGCGCACAGCCCTACTGTGTCGCGGGGACCTGCGTCGAATGCCTCGGTGACGGCGACTGCGATGATTTCTGCGTGGACGGGACCTGTGTGGAGTGCCGCAGCGGCAGCGACTGCGGCGACGGATTGTACTGCAACGGGCCTGAGGTCTGCTCCGGCGGTACCTGCGGCGCGGGTACGTACCCGTGCGGCGGGGCCACACCGGTATGTATTGAGGCGACTGACCGCTGCGTGGAATGCACGAACACGGCCCACTGCGGCGAGGGCTACACCTGCCAGGCCAATGTATGCGTCGGTGACTGCGATCTGCAGATCAAGTATAAGCCGCTCACGGCCGCCAAGCTGGTGAAGAAGGCCAAAAAAATGAAGCTGCAGATTACCGGCGGCGAGGGCTTTGACGCCTACAGCCCTGTGAGCGTGGGTCCGTTCCGGATCATCAAGAGCAAGCCCAAGGTGAAGTGGAAGAAGGGCGTGCTCAAGAAAAACGAATTGAAGCTCATCGTGCTCGTTCCCGCGGGCACGCAGCCCGGCACCTTTCAGGTCAATATGGGACCCTGCAGCGGAACCATACAGATACTGTAGGGGCTTGGCCGGACACGGCATGTGCTTTGAAAACGCAGGGGGCGCATCATGCAGATGCGCCCCTTTTGTATCGGGACCGCTATCGGAATCGGGTTCGGGAGCACATATCGAGGCCGCCCTGCAGTTCGATTACGAATCCGATACCGATAGCGATTTCGATTGCGACACTACCGCAGCCCCTGGTCAGGAATTTATTTTCGGAACGTAATGTCCGGACAGGGGAAAAATAACCCAAAAAAATATTTTTTTTATTTTCCTGGTTGATAAATATATTGTTTTATGTCTATATATATACTATATAGATACAAAATACCGCGCCGGAACAGATATTGTGCCGGGACGATCTATATGGTGAAGGCGTATTTTGTCCTTGCTTTTTGTATGGATTTGACGATATAGTTTTCAAAAATACGGGAGACAGCCGGAAAAAATTCGCGAAGATGCTTTATGTTTTCCGGCCGTAGTGACGAATAAAGTAAGTAATGTATTCAGATAAAGAATAATTCATGTGTTTGGAAGGAGGAATGATGAAGAAACTTACGGGAAGCTTGATAGCTCTGGCATTTCTGCTGTGCTTCTTCAGCGCGCAGGCCGTGTTCGCGCAGGCTGATCCCTGCGAAACAGATGCTGACTGCATTGATGAATTCTTTTGTAACGGCATAGAGGCGTGTGTGCAGTCGGCGCCCGGTGAACAGAGTGTCTGCGTTCCGGGCTCAGCTCCGTGCGAGGCCACCTCGACCACGCCCTACTGCGATGAGGAGAACGACATCTGCGTGGAATGCCTCTCCGATGACAACTGCACCGAGGGTGAGATCTGCGAAGAGGGTATTTGTGTTGAAGTTGAATGTGAGACGGATGAAGATTGTTCCGACTTTGATCCCTGCACCGGCAATGAAACCTGCGTGGACGGCTCATGCGTGGACGGAATTCCGCCCTGCGGCGCTCTGATCTGCCTTCCCTTTGATAATCCCGACGGCTATATCTGTGTCGAATGTGATAATGACACGGACTGCGATGACGGCCTGTTTTGCACGGGCTATGATTTCTGTGACAACGGCACGTGTTACTCGATGGGCGATCCCTGCACATTGCCCAACGGGCAGCCGGCAGCGTTCGGCCCGATCTGCGACGAGGAGAACGATCAGTGCGTCGAGTGCCTGACGGATGACAACTGCACCGATAATGAAACACCGTTCTGTGTTGCGAACACCTGTGTCGAGTGCCGCGATAACGAGGACTGCAGCGATCCGTTGTTCTGCAACGGCGCCGAGTTCTGCGACAACGGCACCTGCATGCAGGGCGAACCGCCCTGCGAGGGCGACAACGAGACGCCGCTGTGCAACGAGGAACTCGACCAGTGCGTTGAGTGCTTCACCGACCGCGAATGCGACAATGAGACCCCGCGCTGCGACGGCGTCATGTGCGTGGAGTGCCTCGACGAGCTCGACTGCGCCGTGGGCGAGGACTGCGTGGAAGGCTGGTGCGAGCCGCAGCAGTCCGATTGCGAAATTATCATCAAGCCCCAAAAGGTGCGCATCAAAAAGAAATTCCGGCCGGTGTTCCGCAAGTTCCGCGTCAAGCCGGCCCCGGGCAGTGAGGATTGCTACGATCCTTACGGGGCAATCGATTTCGGCCTTATCCAGGTGCAGCGGGCTATCGTGAACAAGAAGGGCAAGCTGAAGATTTTGGCCTACATACCCGCCGGCGCCGCCCTGGACAGGGGTGAATACGAAGTCTGTGTCGGTGATGCCTGCGGTATCATCATCCTCAAGTAGCACCGCCGTATCATAGATCAGAACCATCCGGTCCGGAGACTGTTTCAGTCTCCGGACTTTTTTTGTGCCCGGCAGTGCCGTGTTATGCATCAGGGTTGGATGACGGACCTGCTGCCTGGCGCCATGCATGCTGGGGACATTGTGTGGATCTGGTGGACGCAGTGGGGGCACGCTGGAAGGCAGGGCTTTGTCGCGGCCCGGGTTGCCGGCATTTGTTTTTCCGGGGTAGTAGAAAAAGTTCTGCCCGTTCGTGGTGAGCCTGTCGAACCATGAACGGGTTGTGCCCTGCGCCATGTGGACCGCTGGGCCCTTTGACAGGCTCAGGGCAGGCTTCGGAAGGAGTTCTGCACCGAACTGTCATTCTGAATGGATCTGAGAAATCCTGGTTTTAGAGTATGTTTTGTTATAGTGCAGCCATGGGCAGGCGGCAGTGGTATGTTCGTCAAGCCGGCCCCGACCAAAGTCGATGTCGGGATACACTCCAGCCGGCATCCAGAATTCTTAAAGGCATAATGACTGGACCCCGGTTTTCGAGAATGTTTTATATGACTTGCAAAGTGTCATTCTGAGAAGCCGAAGGAGCCGAAGAATCTCTGTTTTTATATAAATTGCCAGCGTATACTCAGCAAGAGATCCTTCGCGGAGTTTATCCTGAATGAAGTGAAGGACCGAGGATGACATGCGTTTTTTGAATTACGACACAGTCTCTTCACCGGGGTGTCGGTAAAAGAATGAACGGACTACAGACAATTGAGAAATTTTTTAGCGCCGGAGGCGGCCGATGATCCTGACTTTGATGTCATTGACCTCTGGTATTCCGGAGAAGCTGATGCAGGCCGCGTAAAAGAGCATGGCGCAGATGATCGACGCCAGCAGGGCCCACAGGTCGGCAAGCGGAAAGCCGGAGAGCAGGGTGAGCAGGTTCCGGTTTACCCACCAGGCCAGGGCACCCATGGCGATCGATACGGGTGCGACCTTGGCCACGCAGAGCAGCATGTAGCGGACCGGGAAACCCTGCAGGCTGCGGTACAGTATGGCGGCCAGGAACAGGAAGTTGAAGGTCGTAAACAGCGCGAACGACAGGGCGATCGCGCTGTATTGCAGCCGTCCGATGGTGCCGATGATGATGACAAGGTTCAGCCCCACTGTCAGGAACGACCCGATGACGGGCCAGCGGGTTTTGTTCAGGGCGTAGAATATCGGTATGGTTATTTTCAGGGCCGAGAAGGCGGTCAGGCTCAGCGCGTAAATGGACAGTGCCAGGGCTGTTTTCTGCGTGTCGAGCGGGCCGAATTCGCCGCGCTCGAACAGTACGCCGATAATCGGACGGGCAAGAAAGATAAGCCCGCTCATGGCCGGCAGCGAGAGAATGAACGACATGACGGTCGCGGACGTGTAGGCCTGGCGGAGGGCCGCGTAGTCACCGGTCGAGGCATGGCGTGTCATAACGGGCATGGCCGCCACGGCAAGGGAACTGCCCACGAGTCCGATGGGGAACCACAGCACGCGGTAGGCGTACTGCAGCCAGGAAAGGCTGCCGGTGCCGCATCCGGAGGCGAACCAGGTGTTGATGAAATTGTTGATCTGCGGGGCAGCGAAACCGATCACCGCCGGCAGCATCAGCATCAGGATACGGCGCAGCCCGGGGTCGGAGAAATCGAGCAGCGGCCGGTAGCTGAACCCCTCACGGCGCAGGCTGGGTATCTGTATGACCACCTGCAGCATGCCGCCCGCGATGACCCCCCACGCCATGCCCACGATGGGTTCACAGCCGAAGTGCGGCGCGGCAAGGGTCAGGGCCACGCCTGCGATGATGGAGCCGAGGTTGAAGAAACAGGAGGCCATTGAGGGGACAAAGAATTTCCCCATCGTGTTGAGCATGCCCATTGAAACCGCTGACAGTGCGACCAGCAGAAGAAAGGGGAACATGATCACGGTCATCATCGTGGTCAGATCGAGCTGGCCGGGAATGGCGTAATAGCTTTCGGCGGTCAGCAGCATGACGATGCCGCGCGAGCACAGCATGCCTGCAAGACAGATGGCCCCGACAATGAGAATGACCGTGGTGATGACGTTGCGGGCAAGGCGCCAGGTCAGCTCGCGTCCCAGTCGTGTTTTGAAATCGGTGAAGACCGTTACGAAGGCCGCGCTCAGAGCTCCTTCGGCGAACAGGTCGCGCAGCAGGTTGGGTATGCGGTAGGCGACAACGAACGCGTCATAGGCAAGGCCGGCGCCGAACAGGCCTGCGAATACCTGCTCGCGCACAAGCCCCAGGATGCGGCTTGCCATGACGGCAATGCCGACGATGCCCGCTGAACGCGCTATGGTGCCGGTCTGTTGAGAACGTGTCGTCATGCGTGGCCTGAAGGGTTCAGTTGCTGTGGCGAAGGATGTATTCCCGGAGACAGGCTGCAGTGCTGGACTGCGTGAGAGCGCCGGAGGTGATGTCCTCTGGTGAGCCGCGGACTTCCACTAGCCCTCCGTCATCCCCGCCTTCGGGTCCCAGGTCGATAATATAGTCCGCCTGGCGCATAACTTCAAGATTGTGTTCGATAATAATGACCGTATTGCCCAGATCGACCAGCTGCTGCACGAGGCGCATGAGCTTCAGCACATCGGCCGGGTGCAGCCCCGTGGTGGGTTCATCGAGCACGTACAGAGTCCTGCCCTGTGTGGGCTTGCTGAGTTCGGCGGCTATTTTTATACGCTGGGCCTCGCCGCCGGAAAGCGTCGGGCTGGGCTGGCCCAGGCCCAGGTATCCGAGGCCCATGTCGCACAGGAACTTGAGCGGTTTTTCGATCGACGGCACATCGCTGAAAAATCCGTGGGCTTCCTCGATGCTCATGGCCAGGACCTGCGCGATATTCCTGTCGCGATAGCATATTTGGCACGTCTCTTCGTTGAAGCGCATGCCTGAGCAGGTTTCGCACTCGACGTACATGTCGGGCATGAAGCTCATAGCTATTTTTATTTCTCCCTGCCCGGCACATGTCTCGCAGCGGCCGCCGCTGAGGTTGAATGAAAAACGCCCCGGTGAATATCCACGCACCCGTGATTCGGGCAGCCGGGCGAACAGGGCACGGATAGCGTCATAGATGCCCATGTAGGTTGCCGGGATCGAGCGGGGGGTTTTGCCAATGGGGCTTTGGTCTATTTCAACCGCTTTTTTGAGGCTTTCAGGCACGCGCAGGCTGCTGTGGCGTCCTGCCGGGCCGTGGTAGCGGCCGAAGTGCCGTTGCAAAGCCTTGTACAGGGTTTCACGCACAAGGGTTGTCTTGCCTGCGCCGGAAACGCCGGTCACGACGCTCAAACGGCCCAGCGGGAAGCCGACCGAAATATTTTTGAGGTTGTGGGCCGCGGCATTGCGCAGCTGCACGCGCTCGCATCCCGCAAGCGGCCGGGTACGGCTGAGGCCCTCACACGCGATGCGTCCCGCAAGGTGCGCGCCGGTCAGTGATTTCGTGTCCGCCATCAGTTCCTGCAGTGTCCCGCTTGCGATAACGGTTCCCCCGTGCCGTCCGCCCCCGGGTCCCAGGTCGATAATATGATCGGCCTGGCGTATGGTGTCCTCGTCATGCTCTACGACGATAACGCTGTTGCCCCGGGCCTGCAGCTCGCGGATAATGGCCAGCATCCGACGGGTATCATGCGGATGCAGTCCGATGGTCGGTTCGTCCAGCACGTAGAGCGCGCCGCGCAGGTTCGAGGCCGCCTGGGCCGCAAGGCGCATGCGCTGCGCTTCTCCGCCGGAGAGGGTGTCGGCGCTGCGGTCAAGCGTCAGGTATGAAAGGCCTGCCTTTTCGAGCAGCTCCAGTTTCGGGATGAGCTCCTGCATGATCGGTGTCGCGATCTGCAGACTGCGTCCGCTGTATGCGAGTTCCCTGAGAAATTGCAGCAGGGCCGGGGCGGTCATGGCGGTCAGGTCGAAGATGGCTTTGCCGCTGATGCGCACGGAGCGGGCTTCGGCATTGATACGCGCGCCCCCGCAGGACTCACAGGCGCTCTCAACATGGAACTGTTCAAGGTATTCCTGCCAGCCCGATTTCTTTAGCAGCGCAGGAGTGCTTACCAGCGCTGCCAGGCCCTCGAATTTCTTGTTGCCCTGCATAAGCGTGCGTTGTCGGGTACGGGTGATTTTCCTGAAGGGGATATCCATGGGGATGCCTGCCTGTTCGATGCGCTGCATCAGCCTGGAGCGCACTGCGGCGCTCAGCAGGGCGGATTCGAGCGGCGCGAGTGCGCCGCCGGCAATGCTTTTTGAACGGTCCGTCAGCATCAGTTCGGGGTCAAGGCTGCCGGTGGTACCGTGTCCGCCGCAGTCGGGGCAGGCCCCGGCGCGGCTGTTGAACGAAAACATTCGCGGGTCGGGCTGTGCCACGCTCAGCCGACATTCGGGACAAAAGAAACGGGTGCTGAAAAATTGTTCTGTCTGGTCGGGGGTGATGATGAGCATTTCGCCGTGTCCGATCGCGAGTGCGCGTTCAACCTCCATATGCAGACGCTCGCTGCCGGTGCGGCCCGGCACCAGCGCGGCGGTTACCAGCTCAATTTTGTGCTCATGATACCGCTTGACCGCGAAAATGTTTTTGAGCATGACCAGGTGCCCGTCGATGCGGATCTCATCGAATCCGTCCTGGCGGGCTTTCTGGATAATGTCATGATGGTGCCCCTTGCGGCCGCGCACCAGCGGAGCCAGTATCCTGACAGGGGTTTTCTGGTATTCCTTTGACAGGGCGGCGGCGATATCCTCGGCGGTGCGTGATGTGAGCAGGCGGCCGCAGCCGGGACAGTGCAGGTCGCCCAGACGGGCGAATAGCAGCCTGAGATAGTGATAGATCTCGGTGACGGTCGCTACGGTTGATTTTTTGCCGCCGCGCGAAAGGAGCTGGTCGATAGCCACGGCGGGCGGCAGGCCGCGCACCGAATCGACATCAGGGCGCTTGAGCTGGGTGATATACTGCCGTGCGTACGGGGAAAGTGTTTCCAGAAAACGGCGCTGTCCCTCGGCGAACAGGATGTCGAAGGCAAGGGTTGATTTCCCGGAACCGCTCAGGCCGGTGATGGCAACAAGACGGTCGCGGGGTATTGCAAGCGAGATATTGTGCAGGTTGTGCTCGCGTGCGCCTTCAACCACGATCGCGTCCGCCGGCGGAGGTTCATCGCTCACAGGCGTCGTATCTTCGGTGGCGTCAGCCCCCAGGTTTTTTTTGAGGAATCGCCCGGTATGCGACTGCTCGCAGCGCATGATATCCTCCGGCGTACCCGCGGCGACGATGCGGCCGCCGTCGTTGCCGCCTTCAGGACCCAGGTCGATGATATGGTCGGCGCGATGGATCAGGTCGGGATTGTGTTCGACAACGATGATCGAATGGCCCTGGCCGATCAGGTAGTCGAATGTTTTGAGCAAATTGGCGATGTCTTCGGCGTGCAGGCCGGTGGTAGGTTCATCGAACAGGAATAACGTTTTTTCTGAAGCCCCCTGCCGGACGAATGCGGCCAGCTTGAGCCGCTGGGATTCGCCGCCTGAAAGGGTGGTCGCCGGCTGTCCCAGGCGCAGGTATCCCAGACCGACCATTTCAAGCAGGCGCAGCGGATATTCGATCTTTGGGGTGTCGGCAAAAAACGCGCGGGCCTGCGCCACGGTCATCTGCAGCACGTCGTAGATCGTTTTGCCCTGATAGGTTACATCCAGCACGTGCGGCGCGTAGCGCGTGCCGCCGCATACCGAGCAGCTGACATACATGTCGGCCAGGAACTGCATCTCGATTTTTTCGAACCCTTCGCCCTGGCAGTTTTCACATCTTCCGCCCCGGGCGTTGAACGAGAAGGTGGAAGCGGTGTAGCCCCGTTCGGCGGCAAGCTGTGTTGCGGCGAACAAGGCCCGGATAGTGTCGAATATTTTTATGTAGGTCGCAGGATTCGAGCGCGGGGTTTTGCCGATCGGGGCCTGGTCCATGCAGACAACGGCGCGCGGGGCGTTGCTGCCTTCGAGCCGGCACGCGCGGCGGCGTTCACCCGGAGCGGTCAGGTCGCGGTGGATGATTTCTTCCAGCAGTGTCGACTTGCCCGAGCCCGATACGCCTGTTATGCAGGTGAATATACCGAGCGGGACATCAAGATCCAGGCCGCGCAGGTTGTTGCAGGTCGCATCGCGGATGCGCACGCGCGCGGCCTCATCAGGGCTGCGACGTCCGTGCCGTTGCACGATGCTGCGCCGCCCGGAGATATAGTCGCCGGTCAGGGACTTTGGGGCGCCTCCTATGCCGCCCGGGCAACCCGCGTACATGATGCTGCCGCCGTTTTCTCCGGAGAGTGGTCCCAGGTCGATCACGTGGTCCGCACGGGCGATGATATCAGGATCATGTTCGACGATCACGATCGTGTTGCCCAGATCGCGCAGCGCCTGCAAAACGTCGAGCAGCAGGTGCGTGTCGCGGGGATGCAGGCCGACGCTCGGTTCGTCCAGAACGTACAGGGTGTTGACCAGGGATGCGCCCAGGGCGCAGGTCAGGCTTGCCCGAGCCACCTCGCCGCCGGAAAGCGTACGCGACTGGCGGTCGAGCGTCAGGTATCCAAGCCCTACTTTTTCGAGGTAGCCGAGGCGGCCGGTAACTTCGCGGAGCAGGAGTGTAATGGTGTCATCGCCGTGTTTCTTCCCGGCAAGGCCGGTAAAGAAGCTCGCGGCTTCTGTAATGCTCATGCGGTGAACGTCGGCGATCGAGCGGCCAGCGATGCGGTAGAGCAGTGTTTCGGGCTTGAAGCGCGTGCCCTCGCAGCCCGGACAGGTCGCATACGCCCGGTATTTGGAGAGCATGACGCGGATATGCATTTTATAGGTTTTGGTTTCGAGCCAGTTGAAAAAGCCCTGTACGCCGTAGAAGTCGCCGTTGCCGTCGATAATGGCTCGTTTCTGCCTGCTGCTAAGCGTACGGAACGGGACGTCGACCGGGATGTTCTTTGTGCGGCAGTATGCCATCAGGTCCCGGTATGCTTCGCGGTAGGCCGGCGTCGACCACGGTTTGATCGCATTGTCCTTCAGTGAACGGCTGTGGTCGGGAATGACGGCATCGATATCCAGCACGATCGTTTTGCCGAACCCGTTGCATTCTTCGCAGGCGCCCAGGGGGTTGTTGAACGAGAACATGGCGGCCGTTGCCGCGCGGTAGCGGGTGTCGCAATGCGGACAGTGCAGGGCGCTGGAAAATTTGTGCGGACCGCCGGCCTTGTCGGGAAAGTACGCGCTGCACAGGCCCTTGCCGAACCTCAGGGCTGATTCGAGCGAATCTGTCAGGCGGGAGCGCTGTTCCCCGCTGATGATCAGGCGGTCGGCGACCAGTTCGCAGGCGGGGTGCGCGGCGATGAAATCGCGTGACAGTTCGATGACCTCACCCTCATGAAGCGCACGGAAGAAGGCCTGGCCTTTGAGGCCGTGCTCGATCTCCTCCGGGCTGATGCCTGTTGCCGGATCGAACGAAAACGGGAACGTCACGATGCAGCGCAGGCCGGTATGGTCTTTCAGCAGTCGCTCCGCGATGGACGCGGCCGAATCTTTCCGGACAATGCGGCCGCAGCATTCACAGTGCAGGGAGGCCATGCGGGGAAAGAGCAACTTCAGGTAGTCGTTGATCTCGGTCAGTGTGCCGAGCGTTGAGCGCGATGTTTTGATCGGGTTGCTCTGGGTGACTGCGATCGCCGGCAGGATGCCGTCAATGTGCTCAACGGCCGGTTTGTCCATCCGGTCCATGAATTGCCGGGCATAGGTGGAAAAGCTTTCGATATAGCGGCGCTGCCCCTCGGCATAGAGCGTGTCAAAGGCCAGGCTTGATTTGCCGGATCCGCTCAGGCCCGTGATGACGGTGATCCGGTTGAGCGCGATCGAGACATCGAGGTCCTTGAGGTTGTTCTGGCATGCTCCCCGGATGTGTATTGAGGTCTTCATACGGTTGCGCGGCTGCGCGCGGCAGCCTGTCAAACTGGTTATGCGACTGCGGGCCGGACATGTGTACGGCCGGCCGGAGGCCGCGTTGGTGCAACGGGTTCGGGAACAGGGCGAATGTACAGGGCTGAAATACGCATTCAGATAATCGAAAAAGTATACGATTGAAACAGCGCCCGTGCAAGTGTTTTCTTGGCAGGGGTGTCAGGCTGGAATCGGGGGGGCAGAACGATACCGTGTCCACAATGTCCACTGCGTCAACCATAAAAAAAGCCCCGCCGGTTGCGGGGCGGGGCGGATATGCTGATTGTTTCGTCGGCCGGATTGCGGCCTAAAACGGCACATCGCTGTCCGGTATATCGCCGGGCAGCGGCTGATAGGGATCGCTTCCCCCTGAAGCTGACTGGGATGAACCATTTTGTGCATCCTGCATGTTATTTCCCCGGCTGTCCAGCATGCGCATGGCGTCGGTGATGACTTCAGTTGTCCAGCGGTCGTTGCCGTCCTTGTCCTGCCATTTGCGGGTTTGCAAACGGCCTTCGATGTATATCTGGCTGCCTTTTTTCAGGTATTCTCCGCATATTTCAGCAGTACGGCCGAATGCTACCACCCGGTGCCATTCGGTCTCATCCTTACGTTCGCCCTGCTTGTCCTTGTAGGTGCGGCTGGTTGCCATCGTGAAGTTGCATACGGCGGTGCCGCTGCTGGCATAGCGAACTTCGGGATCTCTTCCAAGACGTCCGATCAGGATTACCTTATTGATTGACATGGATACCCTCCGTGGTTTGAATTGGTACAGGTGTCTGTTTGTACTATTGTGGACGGGTAAAGTCAAGCGGATAAAAAACAATATGGACACAGCATGAGGAGAGAGGTGCCCGCCAGCGTTGTGTATATCGCCATCGATACCGGGAGCGAATGTTCGGCCTCAGGATGTTTGACATTTCGATACCGATTCGTGCAATAGCGGACTATTGTTTCTGTACCGGCCGGCCCTGCTCGTCAAAGTGTTTTTCGCTTTGCAGTACTCCTTTCGTATAGGTGAATTCCCACTGCAGGGTGCCGTCCGGATAATATACCTTGGCCGTGCCTTCGAGCAGGTCGTTTGTATAGGCGCGCTCCGCCTTGAGCGCTCCATCCTCATAATATTCGCGGCAGGGTCCGTCAAGCAGGCCGTTTTTAAAAACGAGCTCATGCTTGACCTTGCCGCTTTCGTAGTATTCGGCAACTTTGCCGTCAACAAGGCCTTTGTTGAATGTCCGTTGTGCCAGCAGCTTTCCCGATGCTGTGTACTCATAGGCCGGTCCGTGCAGCCGGTCGTTTTCCATGCGGGCCTTGATGCGCAGGATGCCGTTTTCGTCCCAGGCCTTGCTTTCTCCGTTTTGACGGCCTGCGACATAGTTGACGGATTCCATCATCTTGCCGTTTTCATGGTAGGTTGTACCGCTTCCTTCCAGCAGGCCGTTTTTATACTGCATTTTTGCTTTCAGCTTGCCGTTTTCATAATACACGCGCGAAGGTCCGTGCAGAACGCCGTCAACGTAGTTTTCCTCGAGCTGCAAATTGCCTGATTTGAAATACCAGCGGGTGGGGCCGTTTTGTTTGCCGTTTTTGAAGGTTTTTTCGACTTTCGGCATGCCGTTGGCAAAGTATTTCGTCTTGACCTCGGCACGGGCCGGTGCGGCCAGCAGCAGGATACAGCACAGGGTGGTGATAATTCGTGTATTCATAAGGGGCCGGTAAAGGATTGTTGCCGCTGCAACAGCGGATCGTTTTTTTTAAGAGTACTGTAAATGCCGTCGTTTGTCCAGACATTCAGGCGCCGGGCGTATCCGGGACAGGACTCGGATTCAGGGGGGGCTTGACAAATTAAAACAAATGTTTTAAACATATGTTTAAAATGGTTGTTTGAACCCTGGGGGAGAATAGTTATGCATTACCAGCACGCGGGAGAAGAGGCCGGCGCGCGCGAACGTCTGCTGCAGGCGGCATTTGAGGTGTTTGCCGAGTTGGGGTTCAAAGAAACAACCGTCCGGGATATCTGCAGCCGGGCGAATGTAAACCTTGCGGCGGTCAATTATTATTTTGGCAGCAAGCAGGGGCTGTATGAAGAGGTGTGCCGCTACTCCTGCGGTGCGGCAGGGGAATTCCCGCCGGTTTTTCCGATCGATGAAAAGGCCCCACCCGCTGACAAGCTTGCCCGTTTTGTTCACCAGTTTATGGGAACCGTCATGCTGCACGGCAGTTCGTCGCTGCAGGGCAAGATCATGGCGCGCGAGATGGTCGAGCCCACGCCCGCAATCAAGATCATCGTGAAGGAGATAATCCGTCCGCGTCAGGAGCAGCTCTCATCCATCATCAGGGAAATACTGGGCGGCACGCCCGATGAGGCGCTGGTGCGGCGCTGCTGTTTCAGCATTGTCGGGCAGTGCCTGTATTACCGGTTTGCCCGGGTCGTCGCCATGGAACTGCAGCCGGGGCTTGTCTTTGATGAGCAGGCGGTGGGCGCGATAGCGCAGCATATAACTTTTTTTACATTGCAGGCCCTGCGGGGCTTTGCGCGGGAAGCATAACTATGCCGAAGGGAAGACACCTGATTGTAGCGCTTGTGGCCCTGGGTATTCTGGTGACAGGTTTTGCGGGAATGATCCTGCTGTCCGCGCTGCGGGAAGAGCCGCCGAAGAAGGAGCCCGAATTGCGCCAGGTCGTGGTAAACGCTGAAACGGTTGAGCCCGGCGCGGTCGTTGCGCGGATCACCGCCTACGGCCGGCTTCGCTCAGCCCAGCCGGTTGTGATCAACAGCGAGGTGAACGGTACTCTGGAGGCGGGCGAGCTCAGCTTCAGGCCCGGCCAGCGTTTCCGGCGCAACCAGCTGCTGATCAAGGTCGACACCCGCCAGATCGACCTTGATATTCTTTCGGCCAAAAGCGATTTGCTCAAGGCGCTGGCCTCGGTGCTGCCCGAGATCAGGGTCGACTTCCCGGACGAGTATGCGGTGTGGCAGGATTATTTTAACCGCTGTTCCTTCGAACGGCCCGTGCCGCGCCTGCCCGAGGCGGCCAACAACAATATTAAGCTCTACCTGTCGCGTTTTGATGTGTATAACATTTATTTCGCCATCCGCGATCTTGAGATCATGCATGAGAAGCATTTCATCCGGGCGCCGTTCGCCGGCTCGATAGTCGCGGCCGACCTGCGTCCCGGATCGAACGTTCGCAGCGGCACGCGTATAGGCGAGATCATCAATCTCGAGGAGCTCGAGATGGTCGTGCCGCTGCCGGTTGAGGATGTGCAGTGGATCGATCCCGATTCCCCCGTTGTGCTGAGCTCGGAGGAGATCAGGGGCGAATGGCACGGCAGCATCCGCCGCATCGGCAAGACCGTTGACCAGCAGACCCAGACTATCCAGGCATACATCACGGTTGACAACGGCGATGAACTCTACGACGGCATCCTGCTGAAGGCCAGCATACCGGGCAGCACGATCGACGGAGCCGTACGCGTACCGCGCAGGGCCCTGTATAACCAGCGCAATGTGTACCTGATACAGGACAGCGTGCTCGTGTTTCGGCAGGTCGAGGTCGCCCGCAGGGAGCCCGAATCGGTTATCGTTACCGGCGGGCTCTCGCGTGGCGATGTGGTCGTGACCGATGTGCTGCAGGGTGTTTCACCCGGCATGCCGGCACGGATTAAAAACGCTCAGGAGCGGTCGCAGGAAACGCCATGAAGCAGGTTCTTGCTTTTTTTGTCCGTGTCCCCGTGCTGGCCAATGTGCTGATGGCCAGCATTATCGGTTTCGGGCTGCTTTCGCAAAGCCAGCTCAAGTCCTCATTTTTCCCCGAGGTCTCCCCGGATATCATTTTTATCCAGGTTGAATATATCGGCGGCTCTCCCGAGGAAGTGGAAGAGGGTATTGTCCTGAAAATAGAGGAGAATTTGGAGGGACTGGAGGGCATCGAGCGTGTTACCTCGGTGTCTCGCGAGAACTTCGCGCAGGTGACGGTCGAGGTCATCAAGGGTGAAGATACCGACAAGGTGCTGCAGGATGTCAAGAACGCAATTGATAAGATAGGGTCGTTTCCCGCCAGCAGCGAGCGTCCGGTTATTTTTGAACGGAAATTCCGTTCGGAGGTGCTGACCGTTCTGCTCTGCGGCGAGCCCGATCTGTTCAACCTGCGGCATATGGCCGAGGTGCTGCGCGATCAGCTGCTTGATGTCGAAGGTATTTCCCAGGTCACGCTTACCGGCGTGCCCGATATAGAATTTTCGATCGAAGTGAACGAGGAGACCCTGCGCCGCTTTCGCATGACGTTTCAGGAAATCGCCGCCGCCGTTGCGGCTGCCAACGTGAACATCTCCGGCGGCAAGGTCGAAACCAAAAGCGAGGAAATGCTGATCCGCTCCTGGGGCCGCCGCTACCACGCCTACGAGTTGCACGATGTTCCCGTGCGGGGCAGCGACGACGGCACGGTCATCAGGTTGGGCGATATCGCCGTGTTGACCGAGCGCTGGCAGGATATACCCGACCGCACCTATTACAACGGCAGCAATGCCGCCATGCTCATCATCGAAAAGACCAAACAGGAGGACATCCTCGATATCGCCCGGAAGGCCAAGGTCCTGATCGATGAATTCAATACCAGCCATGAGGGCGTCACGGCGCTTGAGATGGACGACCGCACCGTCCCGCTGCAGCAGCGCCTCGATCTGCTGATACGCAACGGACTGATGGGCCTGGCACTGGTGCTGCTGCTGCTGTCGTTTTTTCTCAACACTCGTATGGCGTTCTGGGTGTCGATCGGTATTCCATTCTCGTTCATGGGCATGTTTATCGTTATTTATCTCGTCGGCATCACGATCAACGTCATTTCGCTGTTCGGCATGATCATCGTGGTCGGCATTTTGGTGGACGACGCGATCGTGGTCGGTGAAAATATCTACGCCCACTTCGAGCGCGGCAAGCCGCCCCTGCAGGCGGCCATTGACGGATCGTTCGAGATGATCGCCCCGGTATGTACGTCGGTCTCCACCACGATTATTGTTTTTCTGCCGTTCTTTTTTCTCGACGGTATTCTGGGAAAATTCATCTGGCACCTGGCCCTGGTGGTCATCGCCTCATTGACGTTTTCACTCGTCGAGGCGTTCCTGATTTTGCCGGCCCACCTGGCGCATTCAAAAGGACTGCACACCCACCAGCAGGACAACCGCCTGCGCCGCTCGATCGATTATGCCATAAATTTCTTTACACACCGTGTCTACGGCCCCATCTTACGCCTTGCCATGGACTACAAGTGGCTGACCGTGATCACGCCGGCCGCCGTGGTCATGATCACGGTCGGGCTGCTGCGCGGCGGCGTTATCAAGGCGACGTTTTTTCCTGATATCGACGGCGACACAATGCCCGTCAGCCTGAGCCTGACCGCCGGCGCACAGGAGCGGGAAACCACCCGTCATCTCGAGCGTATCGAGGCTGTGTGCCGGCAGGTCAATGAAGAGCTGGCCCGCGAGCGCGTCGACGGCCGCGATGTCGTTCTGGGCATCAAGCGCCAGATCGGGGTCAATGATTTCGGCGATACCGGCAGCCACGCAGGCCGCGTCACCCTGCAGCTGCTCGACGGCGAAACCCGGGATATGTCGACCTCGCAGATTGCAGCGCGGGTGCGCGACGCCGTGGGGCCCATTCCCGAGGCACAGAAACTGTCGTTCGGTCGCGTGAGTATGTTCGGCAAGCCGGTGTCGGTCAGCCTGCTGGGGAATAATCTCAAAGAGCTCAAGCGGGCCCGTGACCTCTTGGTCGCGGAGCTGAACAATTTTGCCAGCCTCAAGGACGTGGTCGATTCCGAGCAGGAGGGACGCCGTGAGATCGATATTACCCTGAAGCCGCGCGCCTATGCCCTGGGGCTTACGGCGCGGGATGTCGTCGGCCAGGTCCGGCAGGGATTTTTCGGCTACGAGGCCCAGCGTATCCAGCGCGGCCAGGACGAAATACGCGTGTGGATACGCTATCCCGAGCAGGATCGTGCCTCGCTCGGCCTGCTTGAACAGATGCGCATCCGCACTTCCCAGGCTGAATATCCCTTCAGCGAACTGGCGACCTATGAGGTCAGGCGCGGCATCAGCCAGATCAACCACCTGAACCGCCGCCGTGAGATTACGGTCGAGGCTGCGCTGGCCGATGAAAGCTTCGACCTGCCGCCCATTCTGGACGAGATCCGCGAGCAGGTCATGCCGCGTGTTCTTTCGCAGGTGCACGGTGTGGCCGTTTCCTACGAGGGCCAGTCACGCGAGACGAATAAGGTTACCGCCTCGATTCGCCGGGCGTTTCCTCTTGCCCTGGTCGGCATGTTCATCATGATCGTGGTGGTGTTCCGATCGGTGATGCAGGCGGCATTAGTTTTTGCCCTGATCCCCCTGGGGCTGGTAGGCGCGGCATGGGGGCACGGCATCCAGGGCCTTCAGATCAACATGCTTTCGATCTACGGCATCATCGCCCTGACCGGCATTGTCGTCAATGACAGCATCGTCTTTATCGATCAGATCAACCGCAATCTCAAAAGCGGTCTGACAGTCTACGACGCGGTATACCAGTCGGGTCTGTCGCGTCTGCGCCCCATTTTGCTCACGACGCTCACCACGGCTATCGGCCTGGCGCCGTTAATGTTCGAAGGCAGCCGTCAGGCCCAGTTCCTGATCCCGATGGCCGTTTCGGTCGCCTACGGTTTGATGTTCGGCACCTTCATCATGCTCATCGTGCTGCCGGCAGGTTTTCTGGTCCTGAACGTCGTTCGCAGGATTGCCGCGCGGCTGCGGGGCAAAGGCATGCCGGCGCCCGAGGACGTCGAGCCGGCGGTCAGGGAGCTTGAGGCTGACAGGCAGTTTGCCGGCCAGATTTCATAAGGTGAGAGCTATGCATACCTGTATGTGTATCAAATTATTGCGCGCTGGCGTTTGGCTGCTTGCGTTGGCTGTCTGGCCGATATCCGGAGTCTGGGCAGCAGATGATCTCATGACCCTTGAAGAGGCGGTCAGCATCGGCCTGCGCAATAATTTTGATATTCAGATTGCGCGTAATACGGCTGAGGCGGCCTCGAACGATACCGGGAAAGGCACGGCCGGTTTCTTGCCGACATTGGATTCGGAAGGAAGCCTGGGCTATGATACCACCTTTTATCATGGGAGCACGACTCCTCCGGGCGGGAATCAGGACTATCGTACCTACGGTTCCCTTCTCAGCCTGCAGTGGACCCTGTTTGACGGTTTCAGGATGTTTGCCGATAACCGGCGCTACCGGGAACTCGCGCTGCAGGGAGAGGAGGAAGCCCGCGACATTATCGAAACAACCGTGGTGTCGATCATGCGCGCCTATCTTGATCTCGTGCGCCAGGAGCAGCTGCTCGATGTTGCCGCGACAAACCGGGACATTTCCAAAGACCGCCTGGAGCGTGAGGAGATACGCCGCAGCCTTGGCGGCGCCTCGTCGACCGATTTGCTCAATGCGCGGGTGAATTTCAATACCGACCAGACCCTGTTGCTTGACCAGGAATTGCGTGTGAACATCGCGCGCAAGGAGCTCAATATCCTGCTTGTGCGCGAGCCCGATGAAGGCTTGAACGTCAGAAAAGAAATCGACGTGCCGCTGCTTGAACTTTCACTGGATGAGCTGCAGCAGCGCGGCCGTGATGCCAGTGCGACCCTGCAGGCTGCGCACCACCGTATGCTGGCGACGCAGGAGCAGGTGAAGATAGCTGATGCTTCGTTCTGGCCGCAGGTGCTCCTGGGCGGGCAGTACGGATATACAGATCGCAGTTTGCGCGAGAGCGGCAAGAGCGCCGCACTACCCTTCGGCGACACCCGGACGCGGGACGCCGCAGCAACGCTGCAGTTGCGTTTCAACCTGTTTAACGGCAACATCGACCGGATCAACGCGCAGAATGCCCGCCTGAGCGCCAGGAGCGCTGCCCTGTCACGTGCCGATATCCAGCAGCGTCTTGCCGGGAGCATGTATGAGCTGTATAAAACGTTCGTGCAGCAGGTAGAGGTCGTTGGTCTCGAAACCCAGAACGTTGTTACCGCCGAGCAGAACATGCAGCTGCAGAAGGAGCGTTACATGACCGGGGCGGCAGATTCGCTCGATTTTCGCGACGCACAGGTGAACGTGCTGCGGGCCCAGTCGGCCCTGATCACCGCGCGGTATCAGGCGCGCATCGCCCTTATCAATATCCAGCAGCTGATCGGCGTGATCGCCATCAACTGATACAGGCTGTTGAGAAAGCCCCGCCTGCGGCGTTGCGCAGCGTCCTCAGTCACTGCGGCGTACAGAACAGTACGCCTCATTCCTTCGGACGTGCGCGCCTTGCATTCAGAACTTTTTGAACAGCCTGTCAGCTATTCCGAGGGCAGGGGCGGTTGGCGAAGCGCCCTTCCATCCGTCCGATCGGTCCGATCCGGCGAATTCGACCGATACCGATCCAGGAAAAACAGGGACAGCTGTCCCTGTTTTTGAACGGGTTGTGTTCCCTGTCAGAGCGGCAAATGACCTGCGTCGGTTTTTGAAGCGCTCTGCGTGTTTGATTCCATGTACACCGTACGGTGCGGGAACGGGATGCATATGCCGCGTTCGTCGAATGCCCTTTTCACGCGCTTGCGGAACTCGCGGGCCACGTCCCACTGGCGTATGGGCAGGGTCTTGAAGAACACCCTGATATTGACCGATGAGTCGCCGAAAGAATCCAGCCCCAGCACGGTCATGGGCTCGAGGATCAGGTCCTTGAAATCGGGATCGGCGCGCAGCTCTTCGCCGACGTCTTTCAGCACGTCAATGACCCTGTCAACGTCCTCCTTGTAGGCCACGCCTATGTCGACAAGCGCGCGCGACCACTCGCGCGTGAAGTTGGTCGCGACCTCGACAAGGCCGTTCGGGACGATATGCACGCGGCCCTCAAGGTCGCGCAGCCGGGTCGTGCGCAGATTGACGGCTTCCACGATCCCGGCGACGCCGGCAATGGTGACCACGTCGCCTACCCGGATCTGGTCTTCCAGGATCATGAAAAAGCCGCTGATGATATCCTTGACGAGACTCTGCGCGCCGAAGCCGATCGCAAGGCCGACAATGCCTGCGCCGGCAAGCAGCGGGCCGATGGCAATACCGCATTCCGCGATGATCATGATGGCCGCGGCGGTATATACGGTCACCTTGACAGCGGTGCTGATGATGCCGCTGAGGGTCTTGATGCGTTTTGCCTTTTCAGAAACGGCACTGTCACCGAAACGTTTTTCAAAGCGGCTGACGGCCAGCCTGAGAGCCGTGATCAGGATCCAGGCGCCAAGGATGATAATCAGTATCCTGATGCCGTGTTCTCCAAACCACTGTTGTGCTGTCTGGACAAAGTCGTTCATCGGAGTTTCCCCCATGCTAAGGTTGTGCGGCTGAATAATTTTTAAGTTTAGGATGATGCGGACGATATGTCAACCAGGCGCAGAAAACGCAGTACGCGGGCCGGCGATGTTTTTCAGAACCAAAAAAATATCTGGACTTGGCGTGTCTGGATGTTACACTTTAAGAGTTTTAGACCGGTTTCTTCGTTCCTGTTCAACGGGCCGGCAGCCTGCACAAAAATGTGACGGTCCCGTAACGCCCGAATCGGGAGTACAGCCTATGATACACCCGTCCTGCTTTCGTTTTCGCATACGCAGTGTGCTGCTCATGAGCGCATTTTTGTTGTTCACTGTACCTGCCGTGGCGGCAGCCGAAGATCTTGTCGCCGTGTGGGTGCCGGAGTCCGGCGACCGGGCCGTTTTTGCGGCCCCGGATCCTTCCTTTGCCGAGCCGGGCGCGGAAGCGCAGCGGATCGGACGTGATTTTTATGATTTTTGTTCCCGCTGGATCGGCAACAAAAACGGCTACTCCCTGCAGCATATGCGCAGCCAGACAATCGACGCCTGCCGCTTCAAGGAATACAGCCAGTGCATGGACACGCAGGAGATCCGGATAACAAAAACACCGGGCAGTCCGGTCTATGTCGGCACGTTGAAATATATTGAGAAGGTGTTCCGGGCTGTCGAGGCCCCGTCCGCCTACGGGCAGGAACAATCCTTTGTCGTTGCCGAGGAACGGCCGGTCACGGAATTTTTCATGTATATCGACGGCCAGTGGTGCTACTGAGCGCTGAGTGCCTGATGAACGTCTGCATCCTGCCTGTGCATGCCGTTTGATTTTTCAGGGGGCGCGGGTCTTGCCGTATCGCCGGGGCAGTATCTATGGTCACAACCGTAATCCGTGGATGGAAATCGTACCGGGGCATGCTGCCGGCCCTTGCAGCCCTGCTGCTGGCGTGTTCGGCCCCTGCAGGCGCGCAGGACAGCGGCGATGCCATGCGCACACAGCCGGGAGCCGTTTTTGTTTGCGCTGCGGTCGAATCCGGCAGGCCGCTCGGGCGCTCGGTGGTCTTTCCATCCGCACAGGGTACGCTGTACTGCTACAGCGATTTTGTGCAAGTTGCTGCTCCGGAGCAGATAACACACCGCTGGTTTTTCCGGGACCGTGAAGTTGCGCACTTCAAGCTGGTTATACAGCCTCCCCGGTGGTCCTCCTACAGCAGCCTGAACATCCCCGCCCGGGACACCGGACCATGGAGGGTTGACGTGGTTGGTGAGGACGGGGTGGTGTATGGGACGGCTCGTTTCAGCATCGTTGAGTAGAAGGCTGCCCCAAAACGCCCGTCTGCGGCGGTGCGCTGCGTCCTTGGTCACTGCGGCACAGGAGAATTTTTGTTTAAACCGGTGTTGTTACGGCAGGTCATATCGGATCATTGCAGCTCGGTTTTCGGGTATTTGTCATGCCGGCCTCCGAGCCGGCATCCAAGGTGTTTAATGGACCCCGGATCAAGTCCGGGGTGACATTTTCAGATTCGCATGCGCAGTGGAACTCGCGGGCATACTGACGTAGCATGCACCGCGGGTATTTTTTAATAGTACACGGACGTTTTTTGAACCATGTTCTTCCCGTTTGAACTTCGCTGGCAGGATATTGTCGATATCCTGCTCAACAGCTACATCCTGTTCCGGCTCTACGTGGTGTTTCGCGGCACGAACGCTTTTCGTGTCTTTCTCGGCATCATGGGCCTGCTGTTCCTGCAGCGCATCGCTGTCGCCGCAGGGTTGATTCTGACCAGCTGGGCTTTGCAGGGCATTACCGCGGTCGCTGCCCTGATCGTCGTCGTGGTGTTTCGCAATGAGATAAGGGCCGCGCTGCAGGCGCGCAATCTCAAAACATTTTTCTGGGGAAACCCGAGGCCGCCGGAGCGGACCTCGTATGACTGTATTGCCGGGGCGGCATTCGGCCTTGCTGAAAAACGTATCGGCGGCCTGATACTCCTGCCCGGCGACAGCGACGCCAGTATCGAGATCAGCAGCAGTGTTGCTGTCGACTGCCGTTTGTCGCGTGAAATGCTCATGAGCATTTTCTGGCCCGACAATCCGCTGCATGACGGGGCGGCGGTTGTTTGCGGAGATCGTATCGGGGAGGTTGCGGCTGTTTTGCCGCTGTCAAAAAGGGACGACCTGCCTTCATATTTCGGCATGCGCCACCGTGCGGCAGCCGGTATCGCCGAAGGCACGGATGCGGTCGCGGTCGTCATATCGGAGCAGCGCGGTACGGTAAGCGCGTTTTACGGACGGAAATTTAAAGTGTTGAGCGATGCGGCCGCTCTTGAGCGCTATCTTGAGCGTGTGCGACCGCTCGCTTCGTCGGCAGATGCCGGTCGCCGTGAAACCCTCACCATGGCCGTTGCCGGGGCTGTATCGCTGCTGTTCATTACCTCGGTGTGGTTCAGCTTCGCGCGCCGCGACGCCACGCTCGTGAACATGGACGTGCCGCTGGAATACGTGCGCCGTGATACGAATTTCAGCTACGTCGATGCCGAAGTCGACACGGTGCGCCTGCAGCTCAGCGGGGCGGCCGCGCTGCTCAAGAACCTCACGCCGTCCCAGCTCAACGCGCGTGTGGAGCTGAAGGGCGGTGTGGTCGGGGAGAATGTCTTCAAGCTGAAACCGGTAAATTTCAGCCTGCCGCCGGGCGTTTCGCTGCGCAAGGTGAAACCTGAAACGGTAACCCTTGTGTTGGATGTCGATGTTGCCCGCAGCCTGCCGGTCCAGGTTGACTGGACGGGTGCGCTGCCGCCGGGTATGCGGATCGAGTCCTGTACAATCAGTCCGGAGCGTGTGCGGGTCAGGGGCCCCAGCCTGCAGATGGCGGTTCTTGCAACGGTCTATACGCAGGCTGTCGATGTGGCCGCGCTGCCGCCCGGTCCGCTTGGCGATGTCCGCCTTGTCGTACCGGAGGCTGCCAGGGCGATTGCATCCGAGACAGTATCCATCAGCTATGTTACGGTGCGCAGGGCCCCGTAGCCTGTGTGCATGGTGCGCATGGCTCATCCTGAGGGGCTGGCGGTTTCGGCAACGGCCGGATCCTGCGGATAGGCCGGATGGACCGTCGAATTTTGAACGGGTTCCCCAACAACGAAATCAGGGCAGCCACAGGTGGCTGCCCCTGCGGCACACGATCCCGATAGCGATATCGACCCCGATATTGATATCAGACGACGGATATCATTTAAGCGTTTTGCAATATATTATTTTGCCGTCACCGGAAGCGTAGAAATCCGGCAGGAAAGCGGCCTGCCAATAGCCGAGCTTTTCATAGAAGCTGCGTGTGGGCAGGTACAGCGTACGCGATGAGGTGTCTACATAAACCCGCGTTCCACCGCGTTCCCTGATGGTTTCTTCTGCGGTCGCAATCAGGCGGCGCCCGAGGCCGGCGCACTGACTGTCCGGCATGACCGCGATCCAGTACAGGTCGAAACTTTCCCGCGTGAGCGGGACTGGACCAAAACAGCAGTATCCGGCAAGCACACCTTCGCGTT
>Ga0272442_10000195_pt1 | contig 100692 bp, 85 predicted proteins | sample SSMForm2O_FD_200262 | JGI IMG/M metagenome (GOLD analysis project Ga0272442, IMG submission 200262) | Marine sediment archaeal communities from Little Sippewissett salt marsh, Falmouth, MA, United States - SSM-Form-2O | ecosystem: Environmental > Aquatic > Marine > Wetlands > Sediment ...
AGCGCAACTGTGTGCCAAGCTCCCGCCGCGATAGCGATTATGTCCTCGATGTTTCCGATGTCGTCTTCGCCGTGAACCTGAACCGGCGTGTGTCTGTCGGTAGTAGTGTTGTCGCCGAGCTGACCAGACCAATTATCTCCAAAAGTCCACACTGTGCCGTCGGCTCTCAGCGCGACTGTGTGATATCCTCCCGCCGCGATAGCGCTCATGTCCTCGATGAAACCGATATCACCTTCGCCGTGAACCTGAACCGGCGTGTGTCTGTCGGTAGAAGTGTTGTCGCCGAGCTGACCGTCGCCATTATCTCCCCATGCCCACACTGTGCCGTCGGATTTCAGCGCGATTGTATGCAAATAACCGCCTGCGATAGCGGCTTCAGGGCACACATCCGGATCCCATCCCATCATCGCGGCGGCGACGATTATCTGAATCCTGTCGGTGTAGAACTCGCGATTGGGCTGGTCGAGTCCGATGTTCCAGAGGATATGCTTGATACCGGGACCATGGACTGTGCCGGTGTCGCCGGAGAATGTGCCCCAGGTTGTATCGGGCAGGCAGAACGCCAATATCTCGTTGGATTGCGTAACCGCCCAGACGAAGATGTTGACCGAATCTGTCCCGCCGAGGTCGGTTAATTCGTATGTGATGTCGAATAGCTTTGTGCCGTCGCGGCGCTGACCGGAGGCATCATGGTGATAGCGCAGTTCGAATGCGAATGAGCTACTCATTACAAATAATACGATGATGAGAATAGATATCTTTGCAGTTCTTTTCATAGTGATAATATATCTAATGCAGAATTTGGTTTTTGTCAAGAAATGTTTTCCCGTTCCCTTCGACAAGTAGGAACGATTCGCTAATCGCCCCTACCGATGGAACAATCGGTATCTTTGCCGACAAAAAAGGTCGGTCAAAGATGACCGACCTATTTCAATAACGCTTGAATATGTAAATGGAATTACATATTGCTGACTATTGCCTTGCCGTATTCGGAGCATTTGAGCAATGTTGCGCCTTCCATTTGCCTTTCGAGGTCGTAAGTAACGCGCTTCTGCCCGATAGTCGTCTCGATAGCATTAACAATCATATCGGCGGCTTCCTGCCAGCCCATGTATTCGAACATCATCACACCGGATAGAATCAGTGAACTCGGATTCACTTTATCCATTCCGGTATATTTGGGGGCTGTTCCGTGAGTCGCCTCGAACAGAGCCACTTCATCGCCAATATTAGCTCCGGGGGCGAGACCGAGTCCACCGACTTGCGCAGCGCAAGCATCGGATATATAATCACCATTCAGATTAGGTGTAGCCAGAACACTATATTCATCGGGTCTAAGCAAAACCTGTTGGAATATTTGGTCGGCGATTCTGTCCTTGATAAGCACTTTGCCCTCGGGCATCTTGCCGTCGTAATCATCCCAAAGTTCCTGCTCGGTAACGATTTGGTCGCGGAATTCCGCCTTTGCCAATTCATATCCCCAATCGCGGAATGCGCCTTCGGTGAATTTCTGGATATTGCCTTTGTGGTCGAATGTCACGGATGGCAAATTTTTATCGATAGCGTGCTGGATAGCTTTGCGAACAAGGCGCTTAGTTCCGGTAATACTGATTGGTTTAATTCCGATACCACTATCTGTTCGTATGTTTGCTCCCATTTCTTTAGTAAGGAAATTGATAACTTTTGAGGCTTCACCGGTGCCCTCTTCATATTCGATACCGGCATATACATCCTCGGTGTTCTCACGGAATATGATGATGTTGAGTTTTTCGGGATACTTGACCGGACATGGCACACCTTTGAACCATCGCACAGGACGCACACATGCATACAAATCCATAATCTGTCTGAGTCCGACATTCATCGACCTGAACCGCTTTGTAACATAGGGCGAGCCGCACTTTATACATTTCTCGGGGCGTTTGCCATCGACATCGTTTTGCTCTTTTGCACAAGCCATACATACATACTTGAACTGCCCGACCGGTGTGGTCAACGGTCCCTTGATTGCCACACGGAAATGCTCTATCGCCTTGACAGTATCATCGGGTAGAACATTGTCGTTCCCATAGACTTTGAGTGCCGACAACCCACAATGGACCTCGAACCAATTGATTTTGCGCTTGCCTCCATAAGCTTTCTCGACCGCAGCGTCAAGAACGATTTGCGTTGCAAACCAGATGTCCGGTCCCATGCCATCGCCGCGGATAAACGGGATTATCGGGTCATCGGGAACCTGAACTTTCCCATCAACGAAATCGATTCGCGTGCCCTCGGTTGGATAAGTCAGCTTTTCAAATTCAATCATTTTACACTCCTTGTTTTAGTTTTAAAATTCATTATCTGTAATGTAGGTGCATGGTGCGCCATGCCCTTGCAATAAAATCGAGTTAATTCTTTGCGAATTTTCCAATTAAATACTTATCATTCGGATTTCAAGAGAAATATTTAGAAAGCTGAAAAAAGGTATCGGTCTCCAGTCGGTAATTACTCAATTTTCTGTTCCCTACTAGTCGAGGATTGCAATGAAGTGTTGATAGATAAATACATTGCTTTTTGCTTTTGCTGTTGATAACTGATTAACGACTTTAATGAATTCTTGCGCCTTTTCCACCTTTACCGGGGGAGTTATCATAGACTTCTATTATATGATAGACGACCGCAATAAACATCCTGTCGAATTCCCCGTGAAAATAGCTGTGTATCAGATTAGCATATTCCACAACTTGTTTTTCATAATGCGATAGTTTTGTGTCGCCGGGATGAAGCATTTGCGCAATTGCCTTGAGTTCGAACGATTTCATCTCCAGAAATACAATAGCTACAGCAGGATTTGCCATCTGGTTGAGAAATGTGCCTGTCTCAAATTCGGGTGTGGCATAAAGTTCTAGAGAAATCTGTTTTGTCCGGTCGAAGAGTTTGTCCCCTTCATTATACATCTCGATAAGAATATCGAGTTTCTCGTCGGTCGGTTTCTCTATTGTCGATTTTAGATTATCGATAACCTCGGCGAGTCTTTCTCTTTTCGGGATAAATCCCATGCCCTTGACGGCGTTGTTTATCATGAAATTGGAATCATTTCTTTTTGTCCCATGCGAGGCTACCATTGCATTATGCGGTCCAGCCAAGCCGGGCATTTTCCCTTGCTTAATATTCTCTAGAGTCGTAATACGAAGAATAATATTCCAGTTCATAAAATCATCGGAAAGTTCAATTATTTTAAAATCCTGCCAGTCGGCATCAACCAGAGCGCGAATTGTTCCGGCATCGGATTTCGACGGGTCAACAGTTTCCTGATGGAAAGTTCCATTTTTCCAGAAACTTTTAGTGGAATGTTCGAGGTTTTGCGCTTCCGAATTAGTGAAAACGATAATTAGCGTTATGATTATAATTGCTGCACTCATGTTTGACATTCTATCCTCCAGTTATATTTTTTCTCTTTTCACAAAAATAAGCGGGAATACTATATCACTCAGGCAACAAGGAATCAAGACAGAAATAAATAAGAAAACAAACACTATCGGAATTAGAAACAAACTAATAGTCCCCCCCAAAGCCATTAAAATATGAAACATAGATGCCCATGTGCTCAGCAAAACATGCCCGAAGTGTGGAAATCTAAACTTTGGTCTAAAATAGGCAATTGTAATTCCCAGAAATGCTAACGGATTCACCAGCCACCATTTTTCGATAAATCCCAGATGTATGCCTTTATTCGGAAGGTTGAGCATTACTTCACCAAGATAGGGGATTACTGAATCACTGAATGTTGCAATTCCAACCGAACCGAAATATCCAATCAGAATAAAATTAAGTATCTTAGTTTTTGGAGAGTGCAGCTTATACATCGATGCTGTTGCAATTGCGCTTAAAACAACATGAATCGGGTGAAGTGTATAAAAGATATCGAAAGAGGTTTTAACCGGCGCTCCATAAAACAGCAGCATAATTACGATACTTGAAGCTGCTCCAAGCATAGTAAAAGGACTGTGGTTCTTTAGTTCCTTTAAAATTTGCTTAATCATTATACTTATTTGTTTTGTAAAAACATTCTTCTTCTTTTTTAAACAACGATTTATTGTAATATCTGACCATTTTCCTTTTGGTTTTCAAAATTATATGATTAGGTTATATATATATAGTATATTGTAAAATCAGGATTTTGGCAAATTAAAAATATTTACTAAGGAGAGGAAATGAGAAGCTTAATCAAATGTTCCCCATTTCTGTTGAGTGCTGTGCTTATTCTGTGCTTATCGATGCCGCAGACCGTTCTTGCAGATAATGCAGTATTCGATATGGTCGAACAAGTCGCTCACACGCACATGAAAGCGCAAATTGAATTTCACAAACTGCATAGCGAGAAATCATACGGTATTCAAGACAACGAGTATAATATCTTGAAAATCGAACAAGTTCTGAATCAAGAGACGGAAGAGATTCTTTTCTATGTTGCACATCTTGAACCTACCGGGTTTATCGTCATCTCATCCAACACGGATATTCGCCCTGTGATATTCTATTCGTTGGAAAACAACTTTATCATGGAGGATTCACCGGACAACATTGCGCTCAGGATGCTTATTCGCGATATTGGGAATCGAATGGAGATAAGACACTTAATTCCCAAAGTTATCATTGGGCGTAATAATAGGCTGTGGGAACTCTATCTCGATGAAGACCCGGATTTCATAAGGTCGATTGCGACAACAGTCGATTATGGACCATTACTCGATACTCAATGGGGTCAAGGTGAGCCATACAATAACCTCTGCCCGATAGACTCCGTATCCGGTGTGAGATGTCCCGTTGGATGCACTACTACTGCGATGGCGCAGATAATCAATTACTGGGAATACCCCCCCAATATTACCTTTTCCTCGGCAAATAGCTATATGTCTTTCGATACCGACCCTCCTATCTGGATTGATGCCGAAGCGGCAAGCATCGATACAATAATGTATAATGATGGTTTTTCCGAGCATCCCACTGCGGAACAAAAGGCGGCAATATCTTATGCTGCTGCGGTATCGATTCAAGCTCAATTTGGACCCGAGGGCACAAGCGCAGGACTGTATGCTTTATACTATACCGCTAAATGGGGATATGAATCCGCAATTTATCTCGATATCGATGATGACCCGGTTCTTTTCTATGACACTTTTATCGAGGATGTTATGGCGGGAAAACCCGTACAGATTTCTATTCACGACACTACCGGCGCTCATGATGGGCATTCTGTCGTTGGGGATGGCTATCGAGATTCAGGTGAGTTTCATTTAAACTATGGCTGGACCGGCAGCTCAGACGGATGGTATTTTATGCCCGATGAATTGCCATATGGCATCGATGTCGTTATGGGTGGATTATTCGATATAGTTGCGCCGGCTAATCCAGATGCCCCTGATGATTGCGGTTCCGCAATCGAGATTTCATTCGAGCATGAGGTTTTCTGGCATTATGATTCAATTTCTCCCGAGGGCGATTTCGATTGGTTTAGTTTCGATGTTACCGATGATAGCACTTATGTTTTTTACACGGTTGGAAATACCAATACATACGGCGAGATTTATTCATCATGCGGGGGAGAGATTCTATACGAAAACGACGATGGTAGAATGGATTGGAATTGTGTGCTTGAGTTTTTACCTATCGAGGAAGGTTCATATTACTTAAAGACTCGCGGTTCGGAAATGGGGATTGTCGGTCGATATTCACTTGCAGCTTACAAAGTTGGAGCTTCTTTTGTCCAGGTTACAGTTCCAAATGGAGGCGAGGTTATCGAAGAAAGTTCTATGTCGTTTTTGAATTTTGCAAAAGGTGGAATTCCTTCGGTTGGCGCGGTGAAACTCGAATACTCGATTTCCGGCTCCGATGGACCGTGGATGTCGATTGTTGAATCTACACCGAATCCGACTTTTTTTATGTGGAGTGTTCCCGATGTCGATTCGACAATGCGAAATTGCTATATCCGCGTAACTTCTGTGGATAATGAACATGTTTATGATATATCCGATGAGGCATTCACAATTCATGACCCCGCGCAAATCGATGAAATTGAAGGCTACCCGGAGCGGTTCACGATCGGTGTTTTTCCCAATCCGTTTAATTCCTCATGCGCAATCACCGTGAATGTAGGGGCAGGTTCACAACCTGCCCAAATCGAGATATTCGATTTGCGGGGCAATGTTGTAGGGGCGACCCCGCGTGGGCGCCCTGATGATGCGTCTGAAAACACAAAAGGGCATCCACATGGGGATGCCCCTACAAACCACACATTCATCTGGCAACCCGATGAATCGATTTCAAGCGGAATTTACATAATCCGCGCTTTTATTGATGGACAGACAATTTCAAAACGGGCGATATACCTGAAATAATTCTTTGCTTTTTTTGTGGACAAGTTTTATTAATTCTGTATCTTTGATTGGATTTAATCTATGAACATAAGGAGAACAACCGATGCTGTCAAAGAACGGAGTTCCCGAAAAAGAAGACCTTGCAAAGTTTATGCCTTCTGCTGAAAGACTTGCGCAGGGACCTGTTGCAATAGTCGAATGCTTTCAGGAGATTCCATGCGACCCATGCGCAGGAGCTTGTAATAAAGGCGCTATCCTGCCGTTCGATAATATCAATGCTCTTCCTGCAATCGATTTCGAGCTGTGTGACGGCTGCGGTTTATGTGTTGCCGCATGTCCCGGACTCGCTATTTTTGTTATCGACTATACATACAACGATGATGAAGCAATATTGAAAATACCACACGAATTTGTCCCGCTTCCCGAAAAAGGTGAGTTCGTTGCACTTTTAAATCGAAATGGTAATGTTCTCGGGGAGGGCGAAATTATCAAGGCACTGCGATTCAAGGATAAAACAAGTGTTGTCTGGGTGCTGGCACCAAAAGAAATTGCTATGGACATTCGCGCAATTGCTCCCGAAGCGTATGAGTATAAAAATCCTTTAAGAGAATTATCGGCAATATAAATCAATAAATTCTTGTTTTTTTTTACAATTCCTTTTTGGTTGTTATTATGGAGAGAATGGAATAATTTAAATTGAAATGCTGGACAAAGTCGAGGATGTATATTTTATAGCATACATCATTCGGAAATTTTTTAATTTTGCAGAAATCATTTAAGGAGGATTCATGGCTACATATCGTTTTACAACGCCGATTACTGAGGAAGATATTCGAAAACTCAGAGTTGGGGATGAAGTGTATTTTAGCGGAGTGATATATACTGCTCGCGATGCCGCTCATCTTAAACTTCTAGAGATGATTGAAAAAGATGAGGATTTGCCGTTCACAATCGATGGGTCAGTGATTTATTATGTCGGACCGGCGCCGGCGCCACCTGGAAAACCGATTGGCTCCGCAGGTCCAACTACAAGCTATCGCATGGATGCATACTCGCCCGTGCTTATTAAGAACGGTCAGCGCGGCATGATTGGCAAAGGTGAGCGCGGAGTAAATGTTGTCGAAGCGATGAAGGAGCATGGAGCAGTGTATTTCGCAGCGACCGGCGGTGCGGCTGCTCTTATCGCAAAGTCGATTAAAAAAGCCGAAGTTATTGCATTCCCGGAACTTATGTCCGAGGCAATCCGAAGACTCGAAGTGGAAGATTTTCCTGTTATTGTTGCTCAGGATTCTTATGGCGGAAATATGTTCAAAGAAGGTGTTGCAAAGTATCGTAAAAATTGACTTTTTGAAATTTATAGACATAGACATTTAAAATTCAATGGAAGGTTAATATGCAATATGTCATAGAGTCACCGGATATTAATTTACAGGAAACTATTATGAAGATTTCCGGTGAGGATTTCCATGCGTGTTATCAATGCGGTGAGTGCACATCGGGCTGTCCCGCAGCATTTATGATGGATATTGTCCCAAACCAGATAAACGCTATGCTTCAATTGGGCGATTTCCAAAAAGTTCTCGATTCTAAATCTATCTGGATTTGTGTAGCTTGTTTTGAATGCAGCACTCGATGCCCCAACAATATCGACATCTCAAAAATCAATGAAGCGCTCAGGCAAATCAACATTCGCAAGAATGTCGATTTATTCCATATAGAAGAAGTTGCAACAACCGGTGAATTTCCGACTGTTGCACTTGTGGCGAGTTTTAGAAAACTTACTGCATAGCATAACTCGTTGTAAATCAAAGCGCAGAACGAATTACATAACGAATAACATTAGATGTCTATAATACACTTGAGAGGATTTCCATGAAAAAATACAATTACTTTCCCGGATGCACATTAAAAACAACAGGTATCGAGCTTGAACGCTCCGCGATAAAGGTTGCGGAAAAGCTTGGATTCGAGCTTGTTGAACTCCCGAGATGGCATTGCTGTGGCACGATGGTAGCTTTATCCAGCGACAACAAGATTCATTCGCTCGGCGCAATTAGAACGATGATTAGGGTTCAGGAGACAGGTAATCCCGAGGTGGTTTCACTTTGTTCAATTTGCTATAACACTTTAAAACGCGTCAATGCCAGATTCAACACAGATGAGGAATTCAATGATGCCGTTGTGCAATTTATGGACGATGAAGATGAACCTTATCGCGGCGAGGTTAAGTCGATTCATTATCTTGAAATTCTTCGCGAATTGGGTCAGGATGCTCTTAGAGCTGAAGTAGTGAATCCTCTTCACGGTCTAAAAGTCTCGCCATATTATGGCTGCCTGCTTTTGAGACCTGCAGAGTTTTCTATCGACCCGAATTGCGAATCGCCGACAATACTGGAAGATGTTATCTCAACACTGGGAGCCGAACCGGTGGCTAATCCGTATATGAACGAATGCTGCGGTTCTTATGAAACAGTTCACGACCCGGAACAGGTTGCCTCGATGGTGTTTAATATCGTTGAAGGTGCGCGTAAAAACGGCGCCGATGTGATTGTTACATCGTGTCCACTATGCCATTTCAATCTTGATAACAGGCAGAAAATTGTGCAGCAGGCAAATCCACAATTTGTCCCAATACCGGTTCTGTATTTTACGCAGATTATGGAACTTGCGATGTTTGCTCAAAAGCCGAACTGGAAACTCCAGGACATCGACCCAATGCCAATTATCGAGAGATTCTTTTGATTTAATTGCAACGAAATGGACAAAAGATAAATTGCTAATGAGATGCTAAAATATTTTCGAATATTAATTTTAAGGTTCTTGGGCGTTTTTGATGGTCATCGTGATTTTCATATCACAAATAACTTTTTATGTAACAATGAAATACAGAAGTTAGAATTATTAGTGTATATATTGACACATATAAATCCAGATTTCAAAGCTCAAATGTCAAATCAATGTCAAATTACTAAATGTCAAAAGAACATTATTGTAATTTCGAGCGAAGCGAGAAATCTTTTGCGCCTATGGTAAGATTTCTCGTTAGACTTCGTCCTCCTCGAAATGACAGACATCGTTTTGGATTTTGGATTTCATTTGACATTAAAAAATTCTGGACTTTAACATTTTATCATATAAACGAGATGTAAATTAAATTATTAACCAACTTTTTCGCACAAGAACCAATTTTAATATCCAAGGGGGAAGATATGAAAAAGGTATTCTTTGTTTCAATTTTAATGCTGATTTCTGTTACGATATGGGCTCAATATACCGGTGTATATGAAATCTATTCAAACGAGCAGAAAATCGGTGAAAGCGGTTTCGTTTTAAAGACACATCCGATGGGTTTTGTTTTGAATTCGACCACAACAATGACGGTTGGTGGAACTCAAACCGATTATAGTGCAGAAACTTTTTTTGATGCAGGATACCATCCTTCATCATACACTCTTGTTATCAACACTGCCGGGGGCAAGCAAGAGATAAGCGCTACATTCGAGCCGGGTAAGGTGAAAATAATCGGCAGTGCAGGTGTTCAACAGTCGGAACAAGATTTGCTTTTTCCTACTACAGGATATATCCTCGACCAGAATATTTTCGGGCATCTCTGGGTTCTTGGATTGGCATTGAATCCACATGTTGGGAACATCGATTATGATATTGTCGTTCCGCAGCTTATGAATGTCGTAAAACTCAGTATGGTTAACGAAATTGAAAAAGAATACGAGGGTAAGAACGCTACTCATTTTCTCGGAACATTCGGCGGGGAAGAAATCGAGATGTGGGTTTCACATGACAGCAGGATTCGTTCAGTCCTTTTTCCCGGTCAAAAAATCGAGGTTAAACTTACCGATGTGAAATCTCTTGCAGAAGAAAGCACAAAACTCCCGGAGAATTTTCATCCAATCACAAAATCTGAACTCGATGATGCCGATTACATGAAATACATCTTGAAAATTAAGAAATTTCAAGCAGCGATAAGTTTCGACCCACAGGGCAAACTCGAACGAATATATCTCAATCGGCGCGCACAGAGCTTTTTGGGGAATGTGGAATATAGTAACGTTGGTGGCGAAATCGAGATTAAAAAGATGAGCCACAGAGTAACTCTCGCTGCCGAGTGGCCTCTTCTCGAACCTTTGGTGACCGACCCGGAATACACTTCACCAGCACCGGGTATAGATTCCGATGACCCGGATATTATCAGCAGGGCGAAGAAAATTGTAGAACCTGCCGAGAATGCATGGGGAGCGGCAAGAGCTATAAATATATGGGTGAATAGAAATATTACTTACGACCTTGTGCGATATACGGCAAAAGACGCTATTATTAAGTGTAAAGGCGATTCGCATACAAAAGCTCTCGTTTGCGCTGCAATGCTTCGTGCAGTTGGGTTGCCATCGAGAATTGTTCGCGGAATTCTGTTCGCCGATGTTTCACTCGACCACAGTTGGGTCGAGGTTTTTCTGGGAACCGAGATTGGCTGGGCGCCGATGGACCCTACAACAGATGAGGTAGATAATATTAATGCAAAACATATCTCGCTCTGGATTGGAGAAGAGGAACCACCTGTCTTTGCTAAGGATATCACCGTTCAGCCGTTGAAATGAAATCCGATGTCGAGAAAATACGAGCTTTCTTTGCAATCGAAGTTCCCGATGGTTTGCGTGGATGGATAAATGGTGAGGTTATCGTTCCGCTTTCAAAACTCCCTGCAAAAATCAAATGGGTCAAACCGGGAAACATTCATCTAACGATGCGCTTTCTGGGCGAAATCACTTTCGACCAACTGGGTGATGTCATTCAACTTACAAGGAAAAATATTTCCAGTATTTCGCGGATTTCAATTACGATGAATAAAATCGGGACCTTTGGCGGAAGAACTCCGCGGATTATATGGATTGGAGTCGATGGCGAGCTTAAAAAACTCAGCACAATTCATAATCAAATCGAAAATGCTTGCCGAAAAGCCGGTCTCGGTCCCGATGATAAAGAGTTTTCACCGCATATCACAATAGGGCGGGTGAAATCTCCAGCTCATACAGCGCGATTGCTGGCAAAAATAAAAAAAATACAGATGCGTTCTCTCGAGTATATTGCTAATGAGCTTGTTCTTTTTAAAAGCACCCTTACACCAGATGGACCGATATATGAGGTTGTTGAGCGTTTTGGGTTCGATTGAAAATACTTATTGGAGGTTTGATAGATATGGCAAAGAAAAAAGAGATTCAGCAAATCAGTTCGATGGATGATGCCCTTGCTGCAATAGAAAGACAATTTGGCAAAGGATATCTTATCCGGCTTGGCGAGAAAGAAATTGACGATGTGCCGGCAATTTCCACCGGAAGCATAACGCTGGATTATGCTCTGGGTATTGGTGGGATACCGCGAGGTAGAATTTCCGAAATATACGGAAATGAGGGCTCGGGCAAGACAACTCTTGCACTTCATACAATTGCCGAGGCGCAAAAAGTCGGTGGTGTTGCTGCATTTATCGATGCTGAACATGCACTCGACCCAAGTTATGCACGCACTCTCGGTGTGGATGTAGATAATCTTTGGGTTTCGCAGCCCGATTTTGGCGAGCAAGCTCTTGAAATTGCGGAAGCATTAGTCCGAAGTAGCGCGGTAGATATTATCGCTGTCGATTCGGTGGCAGCGCTTGTCCCAAAAGATGAAATCGAGGGTAATATGGGCGACCAGAGAATTGGACTGCAGGCTCGGTTGATGTCACAGGCATTGAGAAAACTCACAGCAGCGGTTGGCAAATCGAGAACATCGCTTATTTTTATAAATCAAATCAGAATGAAAATCGGGATTGCTTATGGAAATCCAGAGACTACTCCGGGCGGGAAGGCGCTTAAATTCTATTCATCGGTAAGGATTGAAATCCGCAGGGGTCAGTCGATAAAAATAGGCACAGAGACAATAGGCTCACACACTAATGTAAAAGTTGTGAAAAACAAAATGGCACCGCCATTTAGAAAAGCGGAGTTCGATATTATTTTCGGAAAGGGGATTTCCAAGAACGGTGAGATTATCGACCTATCAACTCAACTAGGTATTGTCGAGAAAAGCGGTGTCTGGTACACATATCAAAGCGAGAGGCTTGGGCAGGGAAGAGAAAAAGCAAAAGATTTTCTTGCAGAAAATATGGACATTGCGGACAAAATTGAAAGCGAGATAAGAATTAAGCTCGGTTTCCCCGATAAATCCGCAAACGAATCTAAAAAAGCGTCGAAAGAAGCTGATAATTAAGAATTAAGATTGAGCTTACCGTAAAGCACGCAAAGAGTGCAAAGAAAAAGGTTTAGGGAAAGAAGAAGAACGGTATCCGGTTATTGAGCGAAGTCGAAATGACTGAAAAAACAAACCATAGAGAATACGGAGAATTAAATATGGTGTTGTCTCAAGGGAGCAAGGCTTGAGATAACACCCGAATTCATTCGTGTGCATATTTGATGACGGACAACCGATTACCGATAACCGACACCTGGCGACTGACAATTAAAACGGGTAGAAAAGCGGTCCAAAATCCTCTCAGAGAATTATACTAGAGGCGTTTATAGTCGCCATGAGTTTTTTGCATCCGCTCAACCGTGCATCGAAGATGTTCAGGTGTCATCGCGTAAGCTCAACCGCTGGGGACAACCTCCATTGGACTCTTGTTAGGGATTTTTTAGCTTCTCTACCCGATTGTAAATATATGACTCTAACTGAAGGTTGCAAGGATTTTTTTATGGAAATTGGAAAAGTTACAGGAACGATTGTTGCTACACAGAAAGACGAGTCGATGAAAGGTTTCAAGTTATTGGTGGTTCAGGTCTTGGACCCTGTGGATTTATCCGAGAAACCGCTTCGACTTGTCGCGGTCGATATTGTCGATGCTGGTATTGGTGATGTAGTTCTTTTGGTTCGCGGGAGTTCTTCGCGGGTTACCACAGGACTCAAGGGAAGACCTATAGATGCGAGCATCATAGGGATAATCGATGAGGTTGTAATCGATGGTGAATCGCTATTCGTGAAAGGCGCGTAGCCTGGAGATGCTTTAAACATCGAACTTGGTATCGGATGTATCCTTTTTATGAATGCGGTATTTCTCGATATTTATATGATGGCAACTGGGGCATTTGGTCAAATCGAAATCGAATTCAACTCCGCAGAATGAGCATATCACAGTTTTCCCGGTTCGTGAATTTACTTGCTGACTGGTTTGTTGACGCGGTCCGGTCTCATGTTGCGAATTGCTCTGCTGTTGTTGCGGTGTGATGGTTTGTTGTTGTGGTTGAGGTTGAGTGGATTTTCGAGTCTGGTTTGGCTGAAGAGTTTGACGATATGTCGATTCCGTTTTTTGTTTCGGATTGCTTGATTGACGCTCTATTCTGTTTAATCGAGCGCGAATCCCCTTGATATGCCGTTCCATACTCTGGATTTTAGCAAACAGCCTTTCGAGCGCCCAGGCGATTGTAAGAACACTAAATGCTACGATAATTACTTGAATGTCCATAAATGAAAACCTGATAGAATATTAAAATCATCAAATTTTCTTTTTAATAAAATTCTTTTTATCTGGATGTCAAATATAAATTTCGTAATTTGATTATTTTTTAAATAAAAATGAAAGAGTCTAAACGAGCTTGAAAATAATCTTCAAATTTATTTGCACCTTGTGAATAATGTGTTATTTTCTTTTTGCCATCTGTATCATAATTCATAATTTTCTATGTGCCCTCTGTGACAAAATTCTTCGCTTTGGAAAACAGGGCGCAACTGATAACTTACAATGGACAACTGTCAATTAAAACAGGAGGTTTAAAGAAAATGCCTTGTATCACAATTCAAAGCCTCGAGCTTACCGACGAGCAGAAGGAGATTATCGCTGACAAATTCGGCAAGGTATTCTCCGAGCTTTCCAAAGTTCCAATAGACCGGATATACATCTTTTTCGATGGCTATCCACTCGATTGCGCCGCTACCAACGGTGTGCTTTTTTCTAAAAGCCCGCCAAAAGTTGCTGTAGGAAAATTCAGTCAAAACAGAGACAAACAATAGGAGATAGACCGATGGATGTAAATCAAGCAATTGTAAAGACACTCGAATTAATTGGTGTTGACCACATGTTCGGCGGTTCGGGTCAGGTGAATGCCACAATGCTTCTGGCTTTGAAAAAGTCGAAGCTAATCAAAACAGTCATTGTTCGTAATGAACAAGCCGCATCGTTTATGGCTTGCGGATACTCGATGTTCTCCAACAAGCTTGGAGTATGCTTTGCCACAGGCGGTCCGGGTGCGTTTAATCTCTTCTCGGGATTGGCTGTTGCATATTATGATTCACTCCCTGTTCTTGCGATAACCGGATACGCCTCGGCAAGTGTTCGTGGGAAGGGCGCATTGAATGAATCGACAGGACTTAACCGAACACCCGATTCACAAATGATGTTCTCATGTACGACTAAGAAATCTTTTATAATCGAGGATGCCGACCGGACATGCGACATCCTGGAAGAAGCTATCAATCTTGCTTTTGAGGGCAGACATGGACCGGTGCATATTCATGTGCCAAAGGATATTACTTTCGCCGAGGTGAAGAATTTCAGGGAGATAAAACTGGATATAAAACCTGTTTTACCTGATACGAAACAAATTGCTGCAATCGCCGGCAGGATTGCAAAGGCAATCGCTAGCAATGAACAGATTATGGCGCTTATCGGCTATGGCTCGATAAGAAGTCATGCTGAGAAAGATGTTCTAGAATTTGTAGAAAAATTCCAGATTCCGTTTGCCTCGACAATGGATGCCAAAGGCGCATTACCGGAGACACATCCGCTGTCGCTCGGGGTTTATGGTACATCCGGGGATGCCGGTGCAAAAGAATATTTCGATAAATCGAAACTTGTTATTGCAATTGGAAATTCATTTGCTCAAAATGCCACATTCGCATTCAAACCAGATTTATATAAAGGTAAAACTCTTATCCATATCAATATCGACCCGAATGAGATTGATAAGGTCTATAAAGCTGACTATGGTTTGGAAAGCGATATTAAGCCTGCTATACTCGGGATTATGCAAGAACTTGCCGGGAAAGTTGTTTCGATTGAGCCGAAAAATATCGAGTCTGAAAAATGGCACGATACACCCATCGACTATGATGGAGATAAAATTCATCCCGGTGAATTAGTCAAAGCTATCTCGAAGAATTTGCCCGATAACAGCATCGTATTCGGCGATGCAGGCTCGCACATGCTTTGGTTGAATTGCTACCTTAAACTCGGGAAGAACCAGCGTTACCAGAATCCCGGCAGCTTTGGTCCGATGGCAAGCCAGACCAATGGTTCGATAGGCGTTAAATGCGCAAATCCCGATAAGGTTGTCGTGTCGGGTAGCGGCGACGGATGCTACTTGATGGCTGGATTTGAACTACTGACCGCTGTCCAGTATGATATCCCGGTGATATGGATTATTTTCAATAATGGTGAATTCAATGTTATTAAAAAACTTCTGATAAATCTATTCGGCGAACATGCGTTTATGCAATTTCAGAATCCCGATTATGTCGCTTATGCAAAAGCCTGCGGTGCGGATGGATACCATATCGAAAAGCTCGAGGATTTCGATGCCGTTTTCAAAAATGCATTGAAATCCAATAGACCGACTCTTATCGATGTTGTGGTTGAATCTGAGGTTTATCCACCGTTCAGTCTGGCAAAAGTATAAGATCACTGAAGCCTCAAAGATTTGGATTTGCGCATTTTACAATTATGCTAAAAAGCATAAGCAGGACGCTTTTGTATTTTTCATTGAATTCGGGGGGGGGGAGTAGTAAAGAGGAGCAATAGTAAACTCCTTTAACTCACACAAACCACATTCTTTCTTCGAATTCCGGGTCTGGTGGAGTGATTTTCATATATTGCTCACCGGGGGGGAAGCGTTGGTCCATAACTGCGCTTTCGCAAACATGTACAACCATGTGGATAGGAGAATCTGTATCTGCATCGAGTAGTGCAAAAGGTATTTTCATTTCACATATCTCATCGCAGACAATTTCAATACCTGCGGGTTCAACCGGTTGTTTGTCATTATCGGTTGTCTCTAGCGCATTCCATCCAAGAGAATTATTTTCCCAAAAAATTTCCAATTCCATTTTTTGGGGCGCTAAGAATTCCAAAACGAATTTACCGCCGGTTTTGAGAAAATCGATTAGATGATATGATGAATCGAGACGCATGAAAAGGTTCTCTAGATTAAATCCATAGAACAATCTTTGAAGCACAAATCCTTTGGAGCTTTGCATTGTGCTGCGAAATCCGGCAATTTTGTAGAATCCAGCAGATGACCACTCGAAATAAGTTGTCGCCTTGCCTTCGAGGGATGGCGACATAAACTGTAAAGGTTTTCGAACAGGTTCTATCGACTGAATACGATTATGGACGGGTTTCTCAAGCTCGAGAGACGGCGATTCGTCGAGATGTTTATAAACCTGTTTTAAATGGTGCCTAAACAATGCATCAAAAGTATCGATATAAGGTGTGTAATTCGTATCCCCATACCACCAGAACCAATCGGAGCCTTCCGCAATGGATAGATTTTTCATAATCGCTTCGCTAACCTTAGATGATAGTCTATCGGCATTAAGATGATAATGATTTCTGGTCTCCGCAAGCAGTTCCCATGCTTTATTCTTTTCCGAATTTCCCGCCCATGTGGAGAAATCACCGTTTATCCATGAACCGGGTGCGAGTCTGTCGAGAACCGGAATTTCGCTGTGCTTTTTGAGATAGTCCTTATATGTAACCGGTTCAATATCCGGGTTTTCGAGGAGCGCTCGATATAGTTTTGTCAGGAAAGGTTTGCCGTTATCTTTGTAAAACTCCCATGCATTCTCGCCATCGAGAATGACAGATACAATATAATCTCTGTCATCATCCGGCAGCGCATTCCCGATTCGCAAAAGACTGTTCACAAAATCGTTAACCGCATCATCCTCATTCCAGCTATAATATTCGAATCCAATCTTATCGGAAATTCTTTTGTCTCTGAAAAAAGCTGCCAGATTTTTTCTTCCCCTAAACATCCTATACGGCATATAAAGCTTTTTTGGCGTTAATTCTGTAGGTTCCCCAAAAGAATACTCGAGGGATTTTCGCAAGATGTCTTCATCTGAGAAGAAGTATTCAACTCCGGCATTAACAAGTATCGATAAAATCTCTTCAGAGACACTGCCCTCGGAGGGCCACATACCTGTGGGCTTTTTGTTGAAAATCTTTGAGAAATATTCCTGTCCCATTTTGATTTGTTTCGAGGCATCTGCAGGATATATAAACGGTTTCCGTGGCAGCGGTGCCAGAGGACTTGCCTGACGGGTTAATGTAATGTCACAGAGAAGCGGCAAAATAGGATGGTAGTAAGGGGAAAATGTAATTTCAAGCTTGCCTTCATTCCAGAGCTTCGAATAATAAGGAATTATCTCTTTTATCCGTTTGTTAGCCAGAACGAGAAGCAGAGCTTTATCCTCGATTGCATAATCCCTATCCTTGAAAATGAGCTTCTTGACCTCGGAGATTTCCTTAAGACTTTGCCCGAACCATGCCAGCAGAAAATGAACCTGTAAATCCCTGAAATCCTGAGCGTCAAAGATTCGCCAGTCGTTCGTATTACCGCGTTTGGAATAGAGCTCGAAATATCTGTGAGAACTGCGAATGAATCTGTCGAAATTGACATCGAAAAAATGAGTTATAGCAAGATTCAATTGTCCTTCATCCATTGTCCTCATTTCCGGGAGAAGAGCGTCCCAGTATGGGTCTGTAGCTTTGCCATTCGCTATGAGGTCGATTTGCTCCAGAAGACATGGCACAAGGTTCACGGTTGCCGGGAATCCGGTTTCCTCAATAATTTTTGGCATATCGAAATAATCTTTAAGTGTATGAAGCCGTGTCCAGGGCATTGCAGCGCTGCCTTGATTTTCCCATAGATACCACGGCTGATGCATGTGCCATAAAAACGCAACGTTCAATGGCTTTTTCTTTTTCATTAATATTCATCCTCTGATTGAAACGATTTTAGCTTTCCCAATCGCTCGAAATGGATAACATCAGTTACGAATACAACCGCTCCGCTGATGTCAGCAAGTTCCTTTGGGTCGAAAGGGGGATTATAATTATGAGCCTTTGCATTTTGTCGGATTATTTGAAGTGCTTCATCAATTTCATCATCCTCAACACCGCAGATAACAGTAACATTCTCTATTGCAAGATAAGCTCCTGTGGAACCGAGACATGTAGCGCCAAAACCCGCACCAATCAACGCTCTGGTGATAGGCAGCATGTCATCGGAGCGTACAATCGCAGTAATAAGTTTCATTTATATGCCCCCTTTAAATTTCTTTCATCTTTAAGCGATATACTATAGATAAAAAACTAATCCTCCTGGGTAATATATGAAATATTGGAATAAAAGCAAGGAAAGAAAAAAGCGATTCTTATTCTTAAAAAATAGCGCTGTTTTGTCGTGAAATCGATGTCCTATTTATTTTCACCATTATTTTGTAGAAGTTCGAAGCATTTTTTTGCAGGTGCATAATTCGGATTGAGTGTGAGAACTTGCTTCATATCGGCTTCAGCTTTGGTGAATTTACCATTGTTATAATAGAAAAGTCCCCGATTGAAATATGCATCGGCAAATTCAGGCTCGAGTATTATTGCCATGAAGTAATCCGATTCTATCATCGAGAAACTCATATTAAGCTTTTGCCTTGTGATACCACGATTGTTGTATGCCTCGGCGTATTTCGGTTTTAGCCTTATAGCCTCATCATAATCTGCAAGTGCGTTTTTGAAATCTCCGGTATTGCTTTCAACAAAACCGCGATTGTTGTATGCGACAGCAAGTTCGGGATTGTTTTTATCGAACAGTTCGATGGCTTTATTAAGGTCTGTTTTGGCGCCGTTAAAATCGTCCAGGATGTTCTTTGTGGTGCCGCGATTGTTATAAGCATCAGCATAATCGGGCTTGATTTCTATGGCTCTATCGAAGTCCTCGATGGCAGATTCATATTCCATCAGCAAAACCTTGACAACACCGCGGGCATAATAAGCCTCGGCGAATTCAGATTCCAGTTCTATCGCTTTTGTGAAATTCTCGATAGCTTGCTCGAAATCACCGCTTTCGGTAGCGCGAATGCCCGAGTTGAAATAACCATTGGCTTCTCCCTCGGCATCGGTGTTATTCTCGCCACAGGAAACTGCGATAATGATTAGCATCAATAAAAGCAAAATTTTCCTACACATCGAAACCTCCCGGTTTCTTGTCATTTAATCGTTTGCAAGATATTTTTAAACCGGAAAACCGAAGACCAAAATTATAACTCCTGAAATCAATATACCCAAAACAACCAATCCGAAAATAAGCGACCGTCGGTTTGCCTTTTTTTGAAAAGCAATTTTCTCTACAGGAGTCATATATAGATTGTTTTCAATAGTCTCGAGCACAAAGTCTGCAAGCTTGTTGCGTTTTATAAGATACATTGGAAGAAATAAAATCCAAAATAAAATGCATCCCACTACCCATCCCGCAACACCCATGCGGTTGACAGTCGTAAGCTCGAGTGTGGAAAATTCTAATTCTTTCACCTTAATTCTGGAAGCATCGATGCCAACAAGAATAATTGAACCGAGAATAGCTAAATGCCCAAATAGACACGGTATCATAAAGTTTTTGGGAAATAGAAACACATGAATTCCCCCCCAAATTTCCGTCAGAATTACAAAGCCATATAGAATCCAACCAAAAATTAAAATCGTATTGCCCGGTTTTTGAAATTGCCTGTCATTCATTTTATCCCCCATATCAAGCCATTATGAGACCAGCAAAATAGGTTCCAAATGTCATTGCGAGGAGCGTAGTGACGAGCAATCTATTGATCGATAGACAGGTGGTAGCTTCCCTCTGTTCAAGATTGCTTCGCTTGCGTTCGCAATGATAGGATATGGCATTTTTTGCAGGAGTCAATCAGCTATTATACTACGAGTAATTTTCCGAATTATCCTGAGGTTCAAATCCCAATCTCACTTTTGTTTCTCTCATATCGAAAATTTTCTCATCATTATCGCTAATCACAAATGCCGGCATGAAATCGACATCGACTTCGAGGGCTTTATCGAATGCCTGCACCAAATCGCGTTTGCTGCAAAACATGGCTTGCATATATGGTCCTTTGCGGCGTACCGGACTGTCCTCGGGCACTGTCCAGCCGATACGCAGAGCTATAAATTGAATATCGAGATGTGAATAATGACGACCTACATTCTCGCCGAATACTTTTGAGCGAGCATACCAGCATTGTGGAGTCGGTGGTGTATCGAGACTAATCGTAACTTTTTGACCTCCCGTCATCGCTTCCATTATCGAGCCTTCGTGATAAAAATTCGAGCTTGCATAAACAATCTTCTTTACACCTGCGAGTCGAGCCTCCTCAAAAATATAACTCGTTGCTGCAAAGTTATTCCTTATAGTTATTTTTGGAGGAGCACCCGGATTGGGATTCCCGGCAAGATGAATGAGCGCATCGAGTCCATTAAAAATCCCGGACAGTTCCTCTCGTTTGGCAAAATCGACCTTAATAAACTCACCCTCCAACGGTTCTTTCATATCCTTGATGTCGTAAAGTTTCAGTTCATATTTGCCTGCCAGCCCCTCTCGCAGTGCAGTTCCGATAACACCGGCAGCGCCGGTTATCCCGACTTTCTTGATATCATCCCGTGTCTTTCTCATTATATTTCCTCGCCATTTATATGTAGGTTGTCCGTTGTCAGTTATTCCTTGCTCCACCACAAAGACTTTAGTCATGGATGGCACTATGAAAAAACAATTATCTAATATTTCCTCTATTTCGGCTTTTCGCGTCTCCTTCTCAAATGCTAGAAAGAAACATTATTCGTCCATCATCAATCCACACCCAATTCCCTCGTCTGTCTACGGTAAAGAATGGTTCGATACAGTCTATAACATTTTTCTCTTCTCATTCCTCCGCCAGAATATTAAATATTTCTTCAGCACTTGCGGCTTCCTGAAGGTCTTCGATAGTAGTGCCGCTTTTAATCTTCGATAGAATACTGGACATTAGCATAATGTATTCTTTGTGCTGCTCTTCTCCGGCGATAATCATTACTAACAGCCATACATTATCATCATCGATTGACTCATAATTATCTATTCCATCAGGACTGACACCGATTGCCATAATCGGGTGGTCGATATTCTCGATTCGCACATGTGGAATACCAACACCCAGACCGATTCCAGTGCTCATAAGGTTTTCTCGATAGAGGATTTGCTCTTTTGTTTTCTCGATATCGTGAATTTCACCGGACTCGACCAATAGCCTAATAAGCTCCATTAAAGCTTCATTTTTGTCTGTACTTTGCAAAATGCACATACAGTTCTTTTTTAAAACATTCTTGAGTTCCATGAGTTATCTCCATTCATCTATCGGTCATCTGTAGGATAGTGCGAGGCATTCATGTTTTAGATTCAGCATTGTTAATATTGGTTGTTTATCAAGCTTTACAAATCTCTAATTTTCAGAAACCAATTATTCTACATCTTCCGCATTTCGAACGATACGGAACCCAATGCGGTAGTTACAGTATTGATAAGATGGATTAACATAGTTTAAATAAACATGCTTTTTGCTGAAAAATCTGAAAGTCGTGCGCTCGAAAACGGGATAGTTAAACCATGTGCCGCCGCGCAGGACATGACATGTAGTGCCGCCTTTATCGTCTGGTACCAGAGGACCTTTTGGATTATCGCACTCATCCGGGTGAGCCTGACAATATTGATAATACTCCGGTGAATAAAAATCCCAGCACCATTCCCATACATTCCCGGTCATATCATATATACCCAATTCATTAGGCAGCTTTGTTCCCACGGGATGAGTTTCCCCATTGTCATTTTTTGGTGCGTCTTTATCAATCCATCCGGAATTCAAATGGAACCATGCATAGTCCTTTAGAGGTTCAAACAGATTAAGCTCTTCCGCTTCAGCTAGAGAAGTGTAATAGTCGGTGTGATAATAGCCACCGAGTTCTTCGTTGTAAACGGAATCCTGTGCTGCGATAAAGTAATCTGCGCAACCACTGTATAAATAACCGTGACCATCATTTATCTGAATCATATATTGCCCGCCTCTTGCGGCATACTCCCATTCCGCTTCGGTAGGTAAGCGATAGCCGTTCCTGTCAAAATCGCATTCGACAACAAATCCAACAACCGTATAGCATTCCTGTAATCCTTCTTTTACACTTAACCAATTGCAATATGCTACCGCATCCATCCATGTTACGAATATTGCAGGTCTTTGACCCCTTCCCCATGAATAAGGAGGATAATCCGCATCACCCTCGAAACCATCATGAACAAGATGTCCCACCATTTCATGGCAGTACCTGTCATATTCATCCAGTGTAACTTCGTGTTGTGATATATAAAAACTATTGACAGTAACCTCGTGAATAGCCCTAGCGTCGAATGTGAAATCCAATTTCCAATCGTTGTATTGAGTAATATCTTTCATGTTTTCGCCTTCACATACCTCCATGTCGAGGAAATACGGTATTAACCAATCACCCATTTCGAATGTCCCGCCTTCGACAAGAACCATATTTTCCTCAGGCGAGATATATTCCGGCACAAAGGGAACTTCCTGTGTGCAGCTCATCAATAGCAAACTCGATGCTATTGCAAGGATTGATAATTTTAAAAGCTGATATTTATTCATTCTAAATCCTCCCTATCGATAAAACCGATTATTTTTTACAATTAAAATGTTGTTGTTATTCTAATGAAATGCTCAAAAATATTCAATTCATCTGCAGCCAAAATGATATTACCTCCGGAATCGTTAAGATTTATCATTTCATCACTAACGATATGATTCCTATACAAGCCGTAGTGAAATGTAATGTTCTTAATCTCGAAGCGCAGATGTCCATAGAAATTATTAGCTTTAATATCATTTCCCATTCCCGCGAATTCAAATTCCGCAAGCGCTTCTTTGAAGAAATCCAATTTGCCGGTGATACTCGACGGCGCCAGACTTATGCCAAATGCAGTGGTCATTGTTTCCGATATTGATTCTGTAGAATCATCGATAATAGGTTCATTGCCTCTGAGAATATCCCGCGGACCCGAGAAATGCGGAGCGACTCCGACATAATCCATTAAAAATCCCATATTAGCATAAGGAGTAACAATATCGCCGAAATTAAATGCAAGTTCAGCTTCCATAGCATGATAAAATCTATCATGGTCATCATCGTCAAAAGATGGGAATAATGGCTTTAAATCTTCATATTGCTGTTTGATTAAAGAATATGTGTAATAACCGCCAAAACTGTTTTTGCCAAATGGAAACTCAAAATGAGGAGTAACATATAGCGCTGAATAATCGATAGGCTTATATTTATACTTCATTCCGATTGCCGCGCCTAATGGGAATTTAGCTTTATCCGAATTAACGGTAATTTCCACGGCATCGTTAACAAATGGTGTTCTACCGAAAACATGTGAATCGCTTCCACCCTGAGCAATTCTCCCAAAAAATCGTGATTTTGAGTATTTCTCAATCAAGCGTCCCATTCTCAGTTTATACATATCACCGATTTTCTGTTCGATTTCACATTGAAGAATCAGATAGTTAAAATCGTCTTGAATCCCGCTGTCCTGATTCAAAACTCTTATTGCCATAAGATAATAAAGAGTTGCCTTTGGAGTGAGTGATGCCTGCAAGTATAAATCGGTTCTTATCCAGTAAGTATCTTTGTAGCCCAGTTTATCCGCAAAAAACTCCGTGGTCCCCATGCCAAGATTATCAACAAAACTTGGTAGGTCTTCATCGATATTGCCCACGATGTATTCTTCCGTCGCTGCAGGGAAAGTTAGAAACATGAAATCGTTTGTGAGTGTGAAAGTGAATTTCACATTTTTCTCGAAGAAATTTTCGTCTTCGCCATCTTCAGCGTTGACATCTCCGACTCCCGCTTGAGCCATAAGCAATGTGCCCAGTAGAAGCAGTAAAAGCACAGTTAACAGAAATCTTCTCATAGCCATCTCCTTTTTTTTATTCATAGTAAAACTTCAATAAAATGAAGAATCTTGTCATTACGAGTGTTTAGCTCTATCCCTACAATGACAAAACAGCTTCTTTTGCACAACTATAAATTAATCACAGAATTATACGAATTAGTTCAGATATTACATTAAGCTTGTTGAATTTCAAGTTTCTTACTTTTCATTCTCCCTCTGATAGCAAGTATGATACCAATTAATGAACCAATTGCAAGTGCAACAGCTAAAAAATTAAATCTAAATCTGAATGAATCGTATTTGCTGATAGTCACAACGAGTTTCATCACAAGCGGAGATAGGAACTGCCCAAAAAGAATCGCGCTGCTCACAACCGCAACCGCCAATGTCCGTGCATTTGCGGATACGATTTTCGGTATTCGCAGCATTAATGGCGGTGTCATAAGCCCACCCGCGAGACCGATACAGAGCATCGAAAGAAATACCATCCACAAGCTCGAAGCACTTCCGAGAATTCCATATCCGACAGCCATAAGAAGTGTCGAGACCGGTACAATAAAACTTCCGACAAGTCCAATCACAAAACTCAGTGTTATTCCTGCAATTATTCCGCCTAATGTTACGGTGGAAAGCGCATATCCCGCCATGACCGGTGTTCCCAGCCCGGCATTTATTGTTAATTCACCGCCCTCCTTTCGAATATTGAATTTTTTGGTCCCATCGACAATCCGCCATTCCTGATCGGGTTCAATCTCCTGCAAGGATGCATTCTCCGACAGTGTTATTCCCTTATTTTTGAAAGCAATGCGTGTAAATTCAGATACAGTGCCTTTTTCGAGATGTATTAGAAACTCCTCTTTATTTTCGAATAGTGGTCCGGGATTGGTGAATAATTGCCTATCATTCTGGATAAATAATCCAAGGTCGGTATTAACGACAAAGAACGCAATCATCATCAGCAATCCAATTCCAGCTAACCTGAATATTCCCGCATTCAGTTTAACTTTTGTCTTTTTCTGAATCTCTTTTTTCGGAGGTTTAGGCAGCCATATCAAAATGAAGAAAAATGAAATCACTCCCAGGAAATAAACACAGAAAGCATATCTCCAGCTAATCATCGAAAGCCATCCGGATAGAGCCAGAAATATCATACCACCCAGTTGGTTCACCGAAGCTTGAAGCCCTAGCATTTTTGTTCGCGCTTTGCCTTCGAAGAAATCCATAATAAGCGTTGTCGATAATGGCATTATTAATCCGATTCCAATTCCTAAAAAAGCGCGAATCATAAGAAGTGATGCAATACTTTTAGCTAATCCGCCACCGGCGCCGCCGAGAACATATATTCCCAATGCAACATACAGAATGATTTTCTTGCTCATTTTCGATGCCAGCCATCCCGAGAGTAAACTAAACGGCACAACTACCAGAGCCGGTAATGCCAAAATCAATCTTATCATCGTCTGGTCAACATCTGGAAATGCCAGGCTTATTTCCGGCAATGCAGGAGATACCGCTGCCGCTGCCATTATTGTTAAAAGTGAAATCGAAAGAATTGTGGGTTTGAGCATTCTACTATTCATTATTTACCGCCTATCTGTGTTTAGTTTTCCTGCGTTTTACTTGAGCAGAATAAGCTTAAGAGTTTCATTTTGTTCACCGACCTGCAATCTATAATAATATATTCCCGATGGAACCGCATCACCTTTTTCATCTTTTGAATCCCATATTACAGAATGCTGTCCCGATTCAAGGTTGTCATTTATCAATGTCTTAACTAACCGGCCCTTGGAATTAAATATCTGCAAAGTAATATCGTTTGAATGGATAATGTCAAATAGAATTGTTGTAGTGGGATTGAAGGGATTCGGGAAATTTTGATGAAGTGTTGCTATCCGGGGGACAATCTTATTATCAAATAAAGCTATGCCATCGAACCGGTATTCATAAGCGCCGATATCGATTGTGCCATTATCTATTCTTGGTGAGCCTGTCAAATCACTTTCCGGAAGATCTAATCCGGCAGTATCGGGATTGCCGGCATCGATACACGGTGATTCCGGTTGCAGATAATATGGGCTATCACCTGTTCCAACAAACAGAGGAATCGCATCGATATTATCTTCATACTCACCGTTGTAATAAAATCCTGCGCCATCGCCGTGAAAAGTAACCTGCCCACCCTCGATATTGCAGAAATAGAAATCCGGATCGGAATAATCGTTATGTAGATAAACCTGATACCCAATACTTGCTGAATTACCATATAGAATACAGTTAGTAAAAATAGGATTGGCGGGAGCAAACTCGGAATTACCTTTGCATGAAAGGCCCCCACCCTTGTTAGCGGTATTATTGCAGATTGTATTATTTGTAACTATTGGATTGCAATCGAATGTACAGCAAAGCCCTCCACCGAGACTGTCGGCTTCATTATCGCAAATTGCATTGCCGATAATGATGGGATGGCAATGCCAGCAGCATATCCCTCCACCATCGGACATACTGTGATTCTCGCTGATAATGTTGTTGATAATTGTAGGTTCAGAACTCATCGAGACCATAATCCCTCCACCATCATCATTTGCAGCATTATTAGCAATTGTGTTATACGCTATCAACGGACTGCTATTTTCGATTAGAAATATTCCACCCGCATTATTTGCAGAATTATTATTAGTAATCGTATTATACATTATAATTGGGCTTGAATTATCCGTGCATCGAATTGCACCAGCATCATCCAAGGCTTCGTTATAGCTTATAGTATTGCTAATAAGCTTACCACCGGCATTTTCGAAATATATAGCGGCATCATGAATCGCTTTATTATTGCGGATATTGCAATTCGCTATATTTACTTTAGAGAAGTTCTTTACGAAAATAGCGCTGCCCTGTTCGACCGGTGCGCCATGACCTTCATCGACAGTATCGATATCGTCGGGGCTTATAACGGCTTTTCCGAATTGCAATCGGCAATAACTAATCATCGAAGAATCATTCTCCTCAGAAGTATTGCTAAATCTAATTCCATGCCAGCCCCCATCGGGAATATCGATGTTTCCAAAACCTGTGGTGTCGGCTACTGTGAATACTATTGTATCGCTCTCGGTTCCAATAGCCAATAATCTTCCCTGAATACTTAATTTATAATGTCCCTGAAACTCTACATAAGTTCCCTCCGATATTGCAAGTGTAACACCGTTGTTGACCGTAATCGAGCTTTCGATAAAAACAGTATCGACATTCCAGACGGTATCCGCTGTAATGTCTTCAGATACAGTAATACTCGATGCATGAACAAGTATTAGCCCTGATGCTAAAAGAAAGCAGATGATACATATTACATTTTTCATTGAAGTCCTCCAATCTGAGTAGGGATTTAAATCACTAGCTATTAAACCTATATTTGCTTAATAATCCTGACAGGACGGAATGGGTAGTGTCCCTGTTTTTTGGCTGCATAATATCCATCGTAACCGAGTTGGAAATTAACGCCCCAACCAAAGGTTGCACCAAATGTCGATGATGACCAATAAAATCCGAGCGGTTTCGTTTTCACATTCGGAAAAAACTCTTTGTGGAACCATGTTGAATCCTTAAATGATAAATCGAGAAGAGTTGGTAATTCTCTCATATTCGGCAGACGCCAATCGTCGTAACCACCAAATCGCAGTTCCCGGCAATACTTAAGCGCATCCACCAGATTCATATCGGGATTCTCATCCTTTTTCCACATCAATCCAGTATTTGAATCTGTGATAGTTCCATCACCATTGTCCTTAAAAGCATAGCGAGAAACATCGCCAAACGCTCGATTGTATCCTCCACGAACTGCACGAACAAAGAACGGTGTATCCTGCAGATAGCAAATCGAACATCCATAAGCGAAATAGATTCCCCAGACCATTTTAAGGTTGCTAGTATAAGGTTCTTTGCGGTCTTTTGACCAGTAGAAATCGGGAGCAGTATTTGGGAAATATTTCCGGTCGATAGCTGGAATAGTATCGTTATAATTCACGATAGTTCTGAGTTCTTCCCTGTTGGGCATTCTCCAGTCATCGAATCCGCCGTAGTTTTTTTTGTTTAGCCTTTCTATGTATGCCTGCGCATCATGCCAGTTGTATTTATCATTCATATAATTGATTTCACCCGGATTCGGGGATTTAACCTCCCAGATAAGTCCTGTATTATTATCCTTAATTAGCCTCAGTGCGTTTTCCCATGAAGAATCATCGGTTATTTCGTGAGATTCTCCACGCATTTTAGTAAATGACATCGGCTCGATGTTGAAAGAACCATCCTGACCGAAGAACTTATCCTTTTCTTTCGGTGCAGGAATTTGATTGCCCTCATCATCATAACACCGAACCTGACCCGTATCGGGGAATTTAAATATAGCACTGCTTTTTTTGACCGGTGTAATATCCCGAACTGCTCGACAAAGTAAAAATCCCGCATCTTTGGGGGCATAGTAGCCATCATAGCCGAAGCAAAAATTTGTAACCCATGCATAAGTTTTCTCGAATACGGATGACGATGAATAGTGAAGTAACGGCGGTTCCAGACCCTCCGCGGGAAAGAAATCTTTGAAATGCCACCAGTTATCTTTATATGATACATCGAGGATGGTGTTGATTTCCTTAATATTTGGCAATCGCCAGTCATCATATCCGGCAAGCTTTAGTTTTTGGCAAAATTTGATAGCTTCAAACCAACTCATGCGCTCGTTTTCGCCTTTTTGCCACATAAGTCCGGTAGCCGAATCGGTGATTGTGCCGTCGTCATTGTCCGTGAATCTGCTTAAATCGGGGGCACCGAACAATTTATTGAATCCGCCTCGAACTGCGCGCACATGCCGGGGAATAGACTTGCCATTTGCGGTTGCGCTGCCAAGTCCAAAGAAAATTACCCACCCGAAACAGGGCTGCATCTCGAAAGAGGCGGAACACCAATAGAGCGCAATCTGACAATTCGGGAAATACCAGCTATCGATAGCGGGATTGGTTTTTCCGTAATCTACTATCGACCTTAATTCATCCTTATTGGGAATGCGCCAGTCATCGTAACCGCAATGTTTCCGCTCATTCAATTTCTTAATATAGACTTCCTGAGCATCCTCCCACGAGTATTCATCATCACAGTAATTTATTTCATCTGGAACGGGGGATTTCACCTCCCAGACAAGACCGGTGTTGTTGTCCACAACCATTCGCAAGCCATCGTCCCATGTGGCATGGTCGGGCAATTCCTTGCCGTTCAAGTCAAGTTTTGCGAATGACATCGCATTTTTAAAAAAACAACCGTTCTGACCGTAATTATCTTCACCGGGTTGTGGTGATTCGATTTCTTTGCCATATTCATCATAACATCTCACCTGTCCGGTATCGGGAAGCTTGAATTTTTTAGAATTTTGCATAATATAACCTCCAAGTCAAATTATATTCATGTGTCCGTTGTCGGTTGTCATTTCGACTTCGCTCAATGACCGGGCGCAGAGAACGCGGTGTAGGGGCGACCGGCCGGTCGCCCCTACCGTTTCATGGCTCGTATTGAATAATTTTTTCAAAATAAACCTAAGAGCGACGACTCGATGCGTTAGATTCACTTTTTTATCCGTTAGATTCATTTTCCGCTCCGTTAGATTCACTTCGTTATCCGTTAGATTCTCTTTCCTATGCGTAAGATTCACTTCCCGCTCCGTAAGATTCACTTTCCGGTGCGTTTGATTCACTTTCCGGTGCGTTTGATTCACTTCGTTATCCGTTAGATTCTCTTTCCTATGCGTTTGATTCCCATAACCATGCGTGTTTCCGGCGATTTTATAGTAATTTGGGCGGTTTATCATTTCTGAACCAGTGATGAAACTGATTAAATGATGAAACATGATGACCGCCGCGCTATTTATCATGCAAAATCATATCATCATTCGTATCACCGGTTCAGAAACTTATTTCAAATAAATTATTCGTTTCGTTTCAGTCAAGCCATCTTTTGTTGTCGCTCTCACCAAATATATTCCGCTGCCTATTTCATCTTCTGGTTGCCAAATTGCTGGGGTTTCTTCAAATGTTTCTATTTGTTTTCCATTCAAATTGTAGATTTCGATTTTAGAATTCAATGATGTAGTGATTCTGCATGACGAATTGAACGGATTGGGAGAAATTGATAATGAAATGTCTTGTGGTTTTGAGGATTGCTCTTCAGTTATTCCAAGTGTTGACCTGACAACTGCGATACCAGTGGGCCAATGAAACTCATCGATACCGGAACCAGTATCGCCATATTCAATCCATCCTGCTCCGGTCATATCATCAATGCGGACTATTCGGGCGTTAAAGTAATCAGTTATATAGATTTTCCCTTCAGGTCCAACTGCAACTTCAGCGGGATGGTTAAATTCACCGACACTATCACCGGGACCCGTTCCATAAGATACCCATCCTGTGCCGAACATATCATCAATACGAACGATACAATGGTTATTATGATCTGCTATATAGATTCTACCTTCAAAATCAACTGTAATGCCAATGGGCGAATTGAATCCACCAACACCTGAACCGGTTGTACCATAGGTTATCCATCCCTCACCTGTCATGTCATCCATGCAATAGATGCAGTCAGACATTGGAGCCCACACCGAGTAAATCTTGCCATCGGGTCCGATTGCAATGTCAGAAATTCCTACAAAACTGTCTGTTGGTGCATCTCCATAGGACACCCATCCCGAGCCTATCATATCATCGATACGAACAATGCGTCTGTTATCTCTATCACCCACATAAATTTTGCCATCATTGTCAACTGCAATGCTGAGTGGGTAACCAAACTCCCCAACACCCGACCCGTAAAATCCATAGTTAATTCTTCCAGCACCGCTCATATCATTAATACGAAAGATACTGTTGTTGCTAAAATTGGCTAAATAAATCCTCCCCTCGGTATCGATAGCTACATCTATTATATCATCATTTCTTCCACTATAAGAAATCCATCCAGTGCCGGTCATATCATTAATCCTGACAAGACGGTCAATATGTTCGTCAACAACATAATGTCGGTCAACAACATAAATATATAGACTATCATCAGCGCAAATATTTCCAATGGCTAAAAATAGGAGTAAAATTATTATTACTGAATTATTCATAATTATTTTCCTCATTTACACAGTTAAGTATATGAAAAAAAGCAAATATTTCAAGGTGATACCGGATTTTTTGCAGGGGCGGGATAATTCCGCCCCCACAGCAGCAATACTTTACTTCATGTAAATGATATTTTTTGTAACACTTTGCCCGTCGGGTGTAATTACTCGAATGATATATGCACCAGAACCAATATTACAATCGGGTTTCCAAATAGATTCACCTGCAGGAAGTTCAGTGAGTTTATGCCCGGATAAATCGCATATACTAACTTCCACATCATCGGGGGCATCGATGCATACTGAAGAATTGAAGGGATTCGGAAATGCTGCAATTACAATTTCATCGGGTTTGTTGCCAAGATATCTCTTGTAAATTACTGTTGAATCAAGGTCGGTATCATATCCTACATTAAAACAATAAACCCAAACCTCGAAAAACGGGAACCATCCGTAAAAGCCCAACATTTTTCTTGAATCTGTGGATTCTATAGCACCGTATTCCACATTAGTATATGGCGTGCTCCATGTGCCGATATCAGCTTCATTAGCATCGAATTTATACTCAGGATAATTATCATAGGAAATTCTATCATCCGTTCCAACGCAACCGGAGAAATCATGAGTACCCACACAATCACCATCATCTCCCATTGCGACATTGTCTTTGTTCGTGGCAATTGCATGATTATCGAATGTAACACCTTTATAGCAATAATCATCCTCGCCGAAACTATCTTTATAGACTAAACAGCGTTTGCAATGAACGTAATCTGCATCGCTTGTATTCTCAATTCCATAGTCACCAAAATCATAGACAGTTGTTCGGTCAATATCGACAGATATGTTATTAAAAAAATAACAACCACTGCCACAATTGCTGATTAAAACCTTGTCGATTGTGAGGCTATTACCAGAACCATGCCCTACAATTCCATTGATTCCGCAATCATCAATTATAACTCTATATATCGATGCGTTCACCCCATCGGAATGAATGCCCGCTGCGTCGCAGTCATGAATATTAAGGTATTGCATATCATTATTGGTACCTAAATTTTCAACACCACAATCTCCTGTTTTAATATCACAATCTTCAATTATGTTATTGTCTGCACCATTAACGATTTCTATTCCATAGTCATCGCCGGTATCAATAACTAAATTGTGTTCATCTCCATGATTATATCCACACATATGAACATTATCACAAGTAATCCAAAAACCGTCAGAGCAACATGGTTTTTTGTAATAAACAATTTTTAAGCCATCTTCTGTAATGTAAAAATAATTATCAGAAGCGACCTGGATAGTATCTGGGTCCCCATAATAAAAAATGCTATCAGCCTCGCTATCGTTTGCCTCGGTAATAGCTGTCTGTAACGCGGTATAACCGTAATATGTATCTACAAGGTCCCCATCTAAATATGTTTTTGCGTAATGAGTTGCCCACACAGCATTTACAAAAAGCATCACAACAACAAGTGCTAATAAACAAGTTCTCAATTTCATGATAAACCTTTTCCTGACCGATAAAATTTGAAAATCACTTCTTCATTCACTTCTCAATGATTAGCAATTTTTCAATATCTCATCCTTTACCTCATCTCATTTGTTTTCTTTTACTTCTCTTCCACATCCAAATAATCTTTGTAATTGATTTGCGCAAGAAGAAAGTCTGAACCACGGATTCAACCCCCTAACCTCATGCTCCGCATTCGGTCTGTCCCCCTTAATTAAGGGGGATAAAATTCGTGCAGCGCACTTGTCCTGAGCGAAGTCGAAGGAGCGGAGCGAATTTAGGGGGTTAATCCTGCCCATCAGTTTAATCCGTGTTATCCGTGGTTCTGTTTTATTCTGTCTCCTGAATTCTTGAATCAGAATTTCGTTGTTCAGATGGACGCCAACTGTTAGTTGGTATTTATCATGCAAAATCACTCTATTTTGCAGGTCTTATGAATTATACTGAGTAAAGAATTAAAATCCGACACGAATGCCGCCGTTATAACGAGGATCCTTTTTTGCATGAGCGCCGGCAAAACGCAATGCCACAGCAAGATATGACGCATCGGGACTGCGATATACTCCGCCACGGGCGCCGGAACCCTCGCCGCTTTCATCGGGCCAATCGGGTACTCGAGCATATCCTTCCTCATCGAGAGAACCATCGCCATGTGTTACTTTGAATGCTCTGCCTTTGGGATGACCAAATGTAACGACCGGTTCCCATAGGTTACCGGAAAGCTCTAAAATGCCATAATATGATGCACCGTCATTAAGCCGTTTTGGAATTCCCTCATGGCGCGTATTGGCAAAAAGCCCGCAGCTAACCGGTCCAATGAAACCGGGATTATCCGGTTCGGTCTTGCCTGCAGCGGCATCGAAAGGCGCTATACCACCCCCTAAACAAGCATTTACAAGACCTGTGGTCGGGATTTTTATTTCATATCCACAGCCATCGGCGCCATGAAATGTATCAGCGCGGCCTATTTCTGTTGAACCCCATGCGCATTCCCACGAAATTGCTTTCTCGGGGCCGCGGCAGGCTTTCTCGAATTCAAAATCCGTTACCGGACGAAGCGCCGCCCATGCGGCAAAAGCAGCGGTATCTTTCCATGCGATAGCATTGCATGCACGCGCAGGCGCATAGGTATAAAAGGTTATCGGTTTCTCGGTGCCATTTCCACGCTTATGACACACTATCGACTGGCGAAGATGTTCATCGGCAGTGTCGGTCATTACATGATAGTTCTCGATTTCGTCTGTGCCGATGTCGCTTCTGGTATGAGTATTCTGCTGCTTGCGAGTCAGAGTATTCAAGAAATCCACATATTGCTGTGAGTTCACGCCATATTTCATATACCAGAAAGCTTTATATCCTTTAGGGAATGTTTCGGGAATGGTAAATGGCACATCATCACGGCTTCGTTCGTTATCCTGGTCACAATACAAATAACCATCTTCTGCATCGACAGTAATTGCGGCTTCCGAATCGACAAGGAAAGCTTCACCGCCGGGATATTTGTAAAGACAATTCTTGGGGCGTTTCTCTTTCTTTTCAGTAGGGTCGCCAACATAGTGCTCATCTTCGGGAACATATACCATCTCAAGCCCGAAGACTTTTATTTCGACATTACGCATGTCCTCAGCTTTTACGCCATCCAGCTCAAAATCCCATGAAATTTGAACTTTTTCGGCCTTAACATCGCCTTCGCCGACTGTTCGATATATAAATACGCCTTTTTTATGTGGCGGTGCCCACATTCCCATTTCAGCGCTTGTGTCGCCAAAACCTTTGGAGAATCCGGCAGGAGCTTTATCGGTATAGTCGAAATCTCCATTACTTGTCGATTTTAGACTGACATGTTTCCATAGACCATCACCGGTGCGAAATTTTGCAAATATCCATGTGCCATCGCAGTTAATATCATTTTTCCACGCTTCATTCCAGGCAATATCAAACTGAACTTTAACAAGTGAATTTTCTGCATTCACATCCACTAAGGCAGTGTTTTTTATTTTCAGATGAGCCATAGTTTTGCCTCCACTAATAGTGTCGATTTTTATTAAAGCGGTTTTTCATATCACAAGTAAAATATAACACAATTATACATTTGTAAATTGTAAAATTTTGGAACAACATTAAAATATTATGATTCAAATTCAGAATAGCAAGTTATTTTTCAAAACCAGTTATTCATTGTTTGTGGGTGAGATATGTAAATCCATCAGCCAGAGCGTTCCAGTATTATTCTTGTATTCTTGTTCCAAATCCCGGTCACTCCAAATCTTGTTGAAACATCCTGAGCTCTGGATAAAAAAGAATAATTCCACAGAATAATTTGAATTGCCGCAGTCACTTTTTTGAATAATAACAATCCAATCTACCGAGGTAATGAGCATTTCATCTCTCATGCATACGGAAATGCCAAATTCGCATTTAAAGTTCATGTGGAAATCGAGGGATTCGAGAATAATTTCATTGCACAGGTAGATTTGAATGATTATATTAATAAATAAAACTATGGGAGTAATTCAACTATAAAAGAGTTATATGGAGGTGCACATGCGCAGGATATGTTTAATGTTTGTTGTTCTTTATTCCTTGTTCCTTGTTACTTGTCACTTGTCCGCCGATGTTCCGCGAACAATGGTCTATCAGGGCAAGCTGACCGATGAGTTCGGTGTTGGATTCAACGGCGACTACGACCTGACATTCGTAATCTACGATTCAGTCGTAGCGGGGGATTCGCTCTGGGCGGAAACCCACAATGCTGTTGCATTCGCAAAAGGGCTATTCGCAGTCGTTCTCGGCGACAGCGAGCCGTTCGGTCTCCCGTTCGATGAGCAATACTGGCTCGAAATCAGAATCGAGGGGACAACGGTCTCACCGCGATTGCAATTGACCGCCAGTCCGTATGCACTCAATATCGCCGATACGATTCGCAAATCCTCGATACAGGTTTTCGATACGGATATTAGAGTATGCGGAGACGATATCTATTTCAGCGAACCCGACGATGCGTTTATCACATATTATGGTTTCGATGAAGCAATCAATGTTAATACGCATTTCGCACCCTGGTTCAATAATACTTTCGACCTTGGGATTTCATTTTATCGTTGGCGAGACCTTTATCTCGACGGCAAAATTTATGTGGATGGCTCCGCCGATGCCGACATGTATCTTGGAACCGACAGCAGTGGGAATCTAACATATTTGCCCGACGGCGGCGGTGGAGCCGATAACGATTGGGCTGCAGTTGGCGGCGGAGTCCCCGATCTTGCCGGAGATATCTACCACACAGGCGATGTCGGAATAGGAACGATAAGTCCCATACACAAGCTCGAAGTTGTTGCGATATCACAAGTCCCGATATACGCTACATCATCGGATGCCGGCTATGCCAGTATTTATATTAATGGAACCGCGGCTGGAGCTAATGTCGGTTATGGATACTCGAGGTCGGGAGCATTGGAAGCGCATTCTTATTTAAATTCATCCAACGATTGGATTCTTAAGGTGGGAACTCATAATAATGCTATCGTTGTCGATGAAAGCACAGGAAATGTCGGTTTGGGAACGAGCATACCAGATGGATTGCTCGATATCGTAGGAACTACCGGCGATGGTCGCGGTCTCTATATTCACGATGCCTCCGGAATCGGAGATCCGGATACGGGCATTGTGATTAGGAATGTCGGACATCACGGAATATTGATAGATTCGGTTGGCTACAGTGATGCTAATTCCGATGGTATATATATCAGGAAACCGAATGATCGTGGAATTTCCATTATTGCACCCGGCGATGACGGCATATATGTTTGGCAGTCCGTTGACGATGGTGTCTATGTTACAGGAGCCGGAGATGATGGCGTGTATATTGCGGGAACCGGCGACGACGGAGCTTATATTTATAATACCGCTGGCGATGGTGTGGAGATATGCGGAGGAGCCTATACGGAGCGTGGTATTTATATTCACGACGCCCTCAGTATAGGCGACCCGGACACTGGTATTGTGATTAGGGATGTCGGACACCACGGGATATATATCGATTCGATCGGCTACAACGATGCTTCCTCCGATGGAATATATATCAATAAACCTAATGATGACGGAATTGCTATTAATGAGCCCGGCGATGACGGTATATATGTTTGCCAGTCCTCAGACGATGGCATATATATAACGGGAGCCGGAGACGACGGTCTATATATTGCGGGAACCGGCGACGACGGCGCTTATATTTATAATATTCACGGCGATGGTATCGAAATTTGCGGTGGAGCCGATACAGAGCGTGGAATATATATTCACGACGCCTCCGGAATAGGCGATCCGGATACTGGCATTGTGATTAGAAATGTCGGATATCAAGGGATATGTATAGATTCGGTCGGTTATAGCAGCGGTGATTTCGACAACAATGGAATATTTATCAGAAAACCTCATAGTAATGGGGTTGGCGTTTATTTCCCCGGTGCACACGGTTTTTATGCATGCGAGCCTGGAGCTGATGGCATGTATATCTACAGTCCAATCGACGATGGTGTGGCGGTTTCATCACCGGGAGACAATTGTTTCGAATGCGACGGCAGTCCGGTTTCCTTGTTCCGTGTTACAAAGCAGTGCGAGGTTTTCAGCCACAGTTACAATCAATACATCGTGGATGATGAAGGACAGGGTATATCTACACCGGTTTCAGCATCCACCGGGCGCTGGCTCGAACACATCGGCGAGGCGCAACTCGTGGATGGCGAGTGCAAAGTGAATCTTCCGAAAGATTTCCTCGACGGTGTTACAATCACCGAATATTTACCAATGCAGGTTTTCTTAACACCATATGGACATCTCGGTGATTACACAATCGAACGGAATAAGACACATTTCATCGTTCACCAAATCGAAGGCGATAAAAGTGCGCGATTTGCTTATAAAATCCACGCGAAAATCAGAGGATACGAAAACAATACCACTACTCCCATCGATTTGAACGACTATATTGACGAAGAAGATTTCGAAAGGGAATAAATAAACCCACAAAAGCTATCTGGAGGTGCGCTATGCGCAGAATGTATTTACTGTTACTTGTCCCTTGCTGTTTGCTGATGACCGTTTGCAGCTTATTCGGACAAATTTCGCAGGAGATGTCATTCCAGGGGAAACTCACAGGAGAACCGGCAGGATTCCATACACTTGAGTTCTTCATCTATAATTCCGAGTCCGGTGGAACTTCACTCTGGAACGAGTTACACCCATTCGTATTAGTAGATGAAGATGGCATGTTCAATGTCAAAATGGGTGAAACCACTCCGATAGATTTAGATTTCACCGAAGATTATTGGGTCGAAGTGTCGGTGAACGGTGTCCCGCTAACTTCTCGATATAAACTTACCTCGGGAGCGTATTCGTTTCATTCGGCATACTCGGATACTGCGGGATATGCACATTCCGGAAGTGGCGGTAGCGCTCCCGGTGGCTCGGATGGAGATGTCCAGTTTAACAATTTGGGAATATTTGACGGCTCGAACCAGCTAAATTGGGATATCGCAAATCAAAGACTCGGCATCGGTGCTCCGCCAACTTCGGCAGCAAAGCTGGAAATTATCACAGGAACGGATGCCGGTATTCATATTCACGGGAGCAATTCCAACAACGGAATCGTTATCGATAGCACGGGTTTCGAGAGTATTGTTATCGAATATTCCGGTTCGGACGGTATGTTTATCGAAAAACCGGCTGACAACGGCATAACCATTAACGAGCCGAGTGACAATGGGATTAGCATTATGCACCCGCATCAGATTGGCGTGGAAATTACTTATGCGGATAGTTTTGGAGTATATATCGATGATCCGGTAGTAACCGGTATTTATATAAACGAACCGGGCGGCAATGGCGTGCATGTTAATATGCCGTTAGAAGCCGGCATCGAGATTAATAATCCCGGAATACACGGTATAGATATATGCGGTAGCATCGAAACTAAATCGGGAATTTACATCCACGATTGCATAGGTTCCGGCGACCCCGACACGGGAATAGTAATAAGATTTGTCGGACAAGACGGGATAGTCATCGATGAACCGGGAGACGACGGTATATTCGTTCTCAATCCGGGTGACGACGGCATTCATGTTGCCAGCGCCGGCGACGATGGCGTGTATATTGTATCTCCGGACAGCGACGGTATATCGATCAACAGTCCGGGCAGCGACGGAATCGAAGTCTCTATTCCCGAAGTATATGGATTGAGAGTTCGCGCCGGCACTAATACCAATGCGGGAATATCGATTTACGATGCCACAGGAACAGGCGATCCCGATACGGGAATCGTAATTAGAAATGTCACCGATTGCGGTATATTTATCGATACCGTTACATGTTTCGGCATAAAAATCCGTCATCCGGGCTGCGATGGCATATACATCTATGAACCGCAAGCTGATGGCATAAGCATGTATGGATCTGTTTACCATGGTGTTTCCATTGCTAATACCGGAACTCACGGCATTTCCGCTACGGATTTAGGTGAATGCGGTCTGTATATTGTGAATACCGGGAATCATGGAATCTGGGTCGAGGGTGCCAGATGGGACGGAATGTATATTTTAGAACCGGACAGTTCCGGCATATATATAGATGGCACCGGTAAGGACGGCTTGTTCGTCAGATGGCCTGCCGACGACGGCGTGGATGTAGTCGATCCGGGCGGAAACTGTTTCGAATGCAACGGTAGTCCGGTTACACTTTTCCGTGTATCGAATTCGTGCGAGGTTTATTCCCACAGCTTCAATCAATATATCGTCGATAGCGACGGAATCGGCTATACCGCTCCCATGTCCGCAACAACACAGCGCTGGCTGGAACACATCGGCGAAGGCGAGATTGCCGGTGGACAATGCAGAATCGAATTACCCGGAGGATTCCTCGAAAGTGTTACAATCGATGCACAAAAACCATTAGAGGTATTTATCACACCTTACGGTGAAATCGGCAAATACTGGGTCGAGCGCAACGGAACGAATTTCATCGTTCACGGAGATGCCGATGTGCAATTCGCATACAAAGTCCATGCGCGAATACGCGGCTTCGAGGATGCAAAAATTGCACCGGTCGATTTGACCGAACTCGACGACGACGGTGAAGTAAGAAACAAACAGGATAGATAGCAAACGGAGGACAACGATGCGTTTAATAATATCGACATTGCTGATAATCGGCACCGTATTTGCGCAGACCACGATGGATTGGTGGATTGCGGACAATGGTGGCGGAATCCAGACATACGGCAGCGGCGATTCAATCATGGCATCTATCGGGCAAAAGATGATTGGCGAATCAGACTCAGGCGGCGTATATATCGGTGCAGGATATTTATACATCACAAACACCACGCTCGAAATAAAAGAGAATTCGAAGATTTCCAAAAGTGTCGAAATAAGAACGATTACGCCAAATCCATTCAATTCAACGTGCGAAATCGATTTTGAAGTTCTCGAAAACTGCGATTTTTCAATCGAACTTTTCGATATCGATGGTAAAAAAATCGGCAACCTTGCCAACAAAAACGATGCCCAAACTGGAATATATCGCTTTATCTGGAACGCGAGCGACTTACCATCGGCCGTATATTTCATTCGACTGAATGCGCGAGGAATGACCAGCGTGAAACGCGTTGTGCTAATCAAATAAAATAACCGAATGAAACAACAAACATATTATGGAGGATGAAATGAGAAACACGATGATTGCAGTTCTGGTCGTTCTTATACTTGCCGGATTTGTATCCGCCGATGTCCCGCGCCTGATTTCGTATCAGGGCAGATTGACAGACGGAGCGGGAATTCCGCTTGCCGGAGTCCACAATATTACATTTAGCCTTTATACCGACCCTATAAGTGGTCCGGCGATATGGATGGAAACACAAACAGTTGCAGTTAGCGTGAAAGGTCTATACAATGTTATGCTCGGCTCGATTGCATCTTTATCGTCTATCGATTTCTCGCAGCAATATTGGCTCGGTATCGCCGTCGATGGCGGTGCGGAAATTTGCCGATACGAACTAGGAGCGAGTCCGTATGCGCTGAATATTGCAGATACTGTTCTCCAGACGAACGGATATGTATTCACCGATGGAACGACCAGAGGTTGTCTCGCACAAAGCGGACTTTCGCTCGCATCAGGACAAGTATCGCTTCCAATCCGGAACGCAACCGCAGTATATGGATATGGCGATTACGATGTGGGAATGTATGGCTATTCCGATTTATGGGAGGGCGTAATTGGCTACAGTATCGGTGATGACGGTGTGCAGGGTGTTTCAACATCGAATACATACGCCGGTGTACACGGGATTAATACAAGCGTTGGGACCGTCGAGGGATACTTAGCATATAATGGATATGGATTATATACTTCTTACAATGCGTATATAAGTCAGTATCTGCAGTTGGGTGGAATTATTTCTCATCCCGGAGCGGGTGAAGGCAAAATATATTACAATTCTATTGACAAAACTGCATATCTGTTCGATGGCACAGTCTGGCAGGATTTACTCGGTAGCGGAGGTGTTTCACTATGGACAGCCCATGCAACCGACCCATACATTTATCCCAATAACAACAGCGATATCTGGGTTAAAGATACCGGTGAGATGTTTGCTTTTCAGGTCAATGGCACTGCGAGCACCGGTGCAAGTATTTACGGTTTTCACACCGCTTCCGGTGCAGGCGAAAGATATGGTGTTATTGGAAGCTGCGGTTCATTGCCTGCAGGCAGTGGAACGAATTACGGTGTTAAAGGCTCAGCAACCGGTGGAACAATCAACTATGCCGTCTATGGCGATGTGGGTGGAAATGATGGCTATGGCGTCTATGGCTCCGGCGGTGCGGGAAAACCATGGGGATACCTTGGCGGACAGGATTGTGCTGTTCATGGAGAGGGAAGCGTTAACGGAACTGCCTCATCGGGCGATGCCGTGGGCTATTTCAAGAACACAATTACATCTTCCGATGCCGCAGGTGTTTATGCCGAATGCGCCAACACAGATTTCTATGGATATGGTGGATACTTTGAAGGTGGTTATACAGGTATTTATGCAGAAGTGAATCCAACTGGAAGTAATATCTATTATGGTCTTCATGGCGCCGTCGTCGGTGGAAGCGGCACTAATTATGGCGTTTATGGCTATGCAGCCGGCGGTTCGACAAACTGGTCAGGCTATTTCGATGGCAGTGTATATGGCGATGATGCCAGTGCGGGTATAAAAGCTTTTCTCATAGACCATCCATCAGACCCGGAGCATAAACTCCTGCGGCATTACTCCATCGAATCACCGGAAGTGCTTGTAATCTATCGTGGCAAGGTTAGTCTCGATGCTTCGGGTGAAGCAGAGGTCGAAATGCCTGCATATTTTTTAGACCTAACAGATGAAAACAATGTTACCGTTACATTGACAGCCATCGGTAGAACACCGTTTCTTACGAGTTATGAATGGGATTCACAGACTGCGGTCGTCTCAATTTATGGCGAGCCGGAGCGCGAAGTTTCCTATCAGGTTTCCGCAGAAAGAGACGACCCGGTGAAACGACTACTTGTCAAGCCTATCGAGGAGCAAAAAGGCTATGGCAAAGCTTGCCCCGACAGTAAGCTATTGATACCCGATGCTTATGGTTATCCTAAGGAAATGGGCACAACTTATCATCCTGAGAAGCAAAAAACAATCGAGAGATAGGAGGTACACTATGCGCAAGATGTATTTGTTATTTATCTTCATGCTGATTCTATGGCTTGCGGCTTCGGTTTTCGCCGATGTCCCGCGCCTGGTTTCATATCAAGGCAGAATCACCGATACGGGTGGTAGCCCGGTAACAGGCGGGCATAACCTTACATTCAAGCTATACACGGTTCCCGGTGGCGGCACAGCGATATTCACCGAAACACATCCCGTTACACTCGATGCGGACGGGCTTTACAGTGTTATGCTCGGTTCCATCGTTCCGTTTGGTTCTGTTGTAACTTTCGAGAACCAATACTGGCTCGGTGTCTCGTTGGATACCGATGCAGAAATGGGCAGATACCAATTTGGTGCAAGCCCGTATGCGCTTAATATCGCAGACACAATCCGAAAGGCGAACACACAATATTTCAAAGGCTCAACCGGCACGGCAATCTTTATAGACCATGCGGGAGGTACCGGCTTGGCGATATATGATGCGGGTAACAATGGTTTAGATATTGAAAGCTCGAATGATGACGGTATAGCTGTGTCTGAGGTTGGTGGTGATGGTATCGAGGTTTATAACTCAGTAGAACATGGAATAAACATTCTAGATGCAGGATTGGATGGAATAAGAATGGAATCTCCCGGACAAAACGGTGTTTATATTGATAATGCCGGCGACGATGGAGTCGTGGTTTACTATCCCGGTGACGATGGAGTCCAGGTTCAACATCCTGGCCGTCATGGCATTATCGTCGATGTTGCAGGTTATAACGGAGTTACTGTTTATGACCCTGATAGCAGTGGATTTTATACGATTTATCCCGGACGGGCGGGTTTGGAAGTCTCTGGTGGTATCGATACTAAATACGGTGTCTATATTCACGATGCGACCGGTTCCGGTGATCCAGATACGGGTCTTGTTATTCGAGATACGAATTTTGGTGTTTTAGTGGATAATCCAGGTGGCACAGCATGTATTCTAAATGGAGACCTTATTGTCAACGGAGGTTTTAGTACAAACGCATACAGCGGTTCTCCATTTCCAATCGCTTATGGTAGAATCGATGCCGACGGTTCGATAGCTTCGGGAACAGGGAATTTTACTTGCACTTTACTCATGCCGGATTCGACTTATGAAATAACGATTACGGGAGAGACCTATACATGGGATTATGTTACAGTGGTAACAACCCTATTAGGTGGTGGAACTACAACACCGAAAACCAATGCGGTCGGTGGTAAATTACAAATCAAGCTGGTGGATTACATGGCAGGAAGATCTTCTTTAGACTATTTCGGCTTCGTTGTTTTTAAACCCTGAAAAAATATAGACTGTTCACATATTTTTAGAGGAGATGCATGATGCGCATGATGCATTTGCTTTCGGTAAGGGATTACAATTCCTTGCTCATGGTGGCACTGTTCGTTATTATAATTGCGCCGGGATTCCACAGCAAATTTTATATCGGGCAAACTGGTCGATAATAATAGGAATGCCACTTGTAAGGATGTATGAGATTGCTTTCAGGATATATAAGATTTCAATCGGCGACGCACCGATATGGGAGGAATTTCAAACAATCACACTCGATGCGGGAAGTGGATTGGTGCTTGTACTGGTATCGCTTCAGTAGAACCGGTTTATTGATTGCTAATCGGGAGAATTGAAAATCAGGAAAACAAATGAAAAATATAACTGGTGAAATAAAAATAATATTATGGTTACTGTTGCCGCTAATATGCTCGACTGTATTTGCTCAAACAGGGATAATACCGTGCCGGGTAGAATCGTGTACAATTACTTCGGGTGTTCATTCCTGTCCGGTAAATATACGAGCGAAAAGCGCTGTTGTATTTTGCGATACACTCGTATATCGCGATGCCCCATGGCTCAGGCTTTACTTCGATGATTTTAATCTCGGTGAACAAAGCTTTGTTGTCATTACCTCGCTCGAGGACTGTGCAAACCAGCGCCTGGATGCAAGAACATTCCCGCAATGGCGGAACTCATCCGCTTTTTTCAATGGCGATGCTGTTAGTATCGAGCTTCATGCAGTTCCGGGAGATAGTGATGTGTTTTTCAGGCTTTCTGAGGTTGCGGTTGGCGAAAGAGGGGGTTTCATGGATAGCAAAGACCTGTGCGGCGATGACAACCGGATTTCCTCTGGCGATGACGCTATCGGTCGCTTGCTTCGATTCTTTGGTGGTGGTGGATATAATGTTTGCACTGGCTGGATAACCTCGAATGGTGCGCATCTAGCGGCGGGGCATTGTATCCCGAAAGAAGTGCTGCAGTTCAATGTCCCCGGTTCCGATTCCGATGGGACAATTAATCACCCCGGTCCAGATGACCAATACTCGATTGATACCGCTAGCGTCGAGTTCGCAATCGACGATCCCGGTGTGGGCGACGACTGGGCTGTTTTCGATTGCCATAACAACTCAAATACAGACTTATCGCCAATTCAAGCACAGGCGTCTTTCTACAGGATGACACGCGACAGTCTCCCCGGCAACGTGCGTGTTACAGGTTACGGCTCCGATGATACACCCAATGGTACAACGGGGGGAAGAAATCTTGATAATTTTACACAACAAACAAGCACTGGAGCGTTTGATAATGAAACCGTCGAAGGTGCATCAGATGTGTATCTCGAATATTTTGTCGATACAGAGGGCGGCAATTCCGGTAGTCCCGTGAATATCGAGGGTGGATCTCTAACGATTGGAATACATACAAACGGCGGGTGTAATCCATTTGTCGAGGGCAATTATGGAACCAGTTTCGAGAATAATAATCTCGAGGACGCTATACATACTTTTCCGGGAGATACTGTCGAATATACCGACTATAAGTATGCTGACCATGACCATCCGATAGCATTCGAGGATGGAACAGTATTCAGACCTTACAACACAGTCAAGGAAGCTGTCGATTCCGTGGCAACTGGTGGAATAGTCAGTATTGTCAAGGGAACTTATCCAGCATCGGATGGGAACACATTTATCGTCGGCGATGACGGCAAAGCTATGATACTCGAAGCGCCGGTCGGAACGGTTATTATAGGGGAATAGTAGAATACAAAAAGCTTATTTAAAAAATTCTAACTCGGAAGTGTAAGCCGATATAAATCAATACGATGCAAATCGACTCTTTTAATAAAAACGCTTCCCGGATTATCTCCGTATCTCGAAGAACCGATATCCCGTCATTCTATAGCGACTGGTTTATTAATCGCATTCGTGAAGGATTTGTAGTTACCAGAAATCCTTATAATTCAAATCAAGTGAAAAGGATTTCACTTCATTCCGATGATGTTTCCGCAATCATTTTTTGGACAAGGGATGCGCTGCCGCTTTTTCCCTATTTGGATGAAATTGATAGTAGAGGTTTAAGTTATGTTTTTCTCTGGACAATTACCGGCTACAAAACTCCATTGGAAAAGCACAGTTTGTCGCTCGATATGGCAATCGAGTCATTTCAGAAAACTGCAGCTCACATCGGTATCGAGAGAATGGCATTGCGTTATGACCCGATAATTATTACAAATGAATACACTCCTTTATGGCATTTGCATAATTTTTCCAATATTTCCACAAAGCTTAAAGATTATGCGAACAGAATAATAATCAGTTTGATGACAGAATATTGCACCTCGATTTCAAGAATGAAGCGCGCAGGGCTCGCTTTTCTGGAAAAACCTCTCGAACATGAGGAAGTGTGCAATATGCTCAGGGAATTTTATCGAATAGCCGAAAAGAATCAGCAGACTATTCAGGCTTGTTGCCAGAACGGGATACTTGAAGAATTTGGCATACCCGATGGCGCATGTATAGATTCCAGATGGCTCACCGATATTTTTAACACGAAATTTATCCAGCAAAAGGACAGCGGTCAGAGAGCTAATTGTCTATGCGCTAAAAGCATCGATATTGGAGCTTATGATTCATGCCCGCGAGGATGCCTTTATTGCTATGCGGTGAAAAGCATTCCCCGGTCCGCTCGATTTGCGAATGAATTTCACACAAAATCGGAGGGATTGTTTATCGGGACATGAGCTTATTCATTAGCTTGCAGGCTTCAAATAATTCACTCGAATCCCCAATGTGATGCTCGCCTTCGGTAACAATAAGCTGGACTATGAGACCGTTCTGGGTTAATAAATCTGCCATTCGTTCATTGTGTTCCCTGTTCCAATCCGTCTCGCGTGTAATCAGGATAATAGGCAATCCGCCGGCATCATTCCAATTTGGGTTGGTTATTCCTCCATGATGAGCGCATTCGGTGATTATTCCACCGAATAGGTTTGGGAATTGCAGGGCGGTTCCAATCGCCTGTGCGCCCTGACCGGAAAAACCGAAAATAACTATTCTCAATGGATTAACTTGTGGCAAGCTTTGCAAATAATCTACAAGAGCCAGAATATCCTCTCGATTTATTATCGCTGAACGATGGTTTTTCGATTTACCGCACACCGCAATATTCCATCCCAGTGAATCGAATACAAATCGCGAGGTATCGATATCTTCGATTGATCCACCATTGCAATCAAGATAGAGGAGAGTGCCTTTTTGCTTCCCCGATTCCGGCTGAAGAGCAAAAATATTTCCCTCTGAATCAGTAAAAGTTCTTATTTCAGAACATGCTACCGGAGCAAATCGGCAGAATAACACAATTGCGATAGCGATAATGTGTTTTAAAAATGTCATTTCCCGGTTTGCATTTGGAAGTTTATTAACTGTGAAGTTTTTCATCGAGATTTCCATTGGGTAACATCCAATCGGGATGATAATCACCATTCTCTTCCATTTGAAAACGGATGCAATTTTCCCAATCACCAAAACAATAGTTTTCCACCCATTTAACATCCAGCTTGCCCTGTTCAAAATATAACTTCATCGGGCATGTGGAATACCATTTGCATTGTTTATGTGGCATTTTCGGTATCAACTCTAAATCAAAGATAAATATCTGTCTGCTCTATCCGGGAAAACAGTAACGATAATCGACTCCGGAGAAAGTTTTTCCGCTGTCTGTATTGCTGCCGCTAGATTTGCTCCCGATGATATTCCGACACCGATTCCCATCGTGCGCCCTATGGTTCGTGTCATCTCAAGAGCCTTATCGGTAGAAACACAAACAATTAAGTCTATCAAGTCGGAATCATACATCGGTGGAACAAAACCTGCACCGATTCCCTGTATTCCATGTTTCCCGGTTTGTCTGCCGGATAGAACCGCCGAGTTCTCTGGCTCAACAGCCACAATTGTGGTTTCTCCCTGCTTGTCGATTTTGAAATATTGCGCAATGCCCATAATTGTTCCACCAGTGCCGACACCTGCGACAAAAGCGGTAGGTAGCGATGAAAGTTGATTCTCTATTTCGGGAGCTGTTATCAACCTGTGAATGACAGGGTTCGCAGGATTTGTGAATTGGTCTGGTATATAGGCACTGGGGTTTGATTCAACAATTTCGTTGGCTTTTTCAATCGCTCCCGATATCCCTAAACATGAGGGGGTTAATACAAGTTCCGCCCCATAGTATGTGATGATTTTCCTTCGCTCCGGGGACATATTTTCAGGCATCACAATAAGGCATCGATATCCCTTTGCAGCGGCGACCATAGCAAGTCCGATACCTGTATTCCCACTTGTAGGCTCGACTATCACGCTGTCTTTGTTTAGAATACCTTCTCGTTCTGCAGCTTCTAACATCGAGAACGCAATTCTATCTTTTATGCTGCCACCGGGATTATTTCCCTCGAGTTTAGCAAAAATAGTTCTATTGCGAGGAGAAAAATATGAAAGTTCAATTAGCGGTGTATTTCCTATTGTCTCGAGAATATTCATTGTTGTTTGTCATTGGTTATTAAAGGCTGATACACAATTCTAATCGGTTTTTTCATTCTGCTCGAACTCATCGATAGACCGACCGTTCCTGGATAAATAATCCACAATAGCGGCTTTAATTCCTTCTTCAGCAAGCACCGAACAATGTACCTTATGCAATGGAAGTCCGCCAAGTCTTTCGATTACCGCCTTGTTCGTGATTTCAATCGCTTCCCCAAGTGTTTTGCCAAGGATCAGTTCTGTTGTAACAGAACTCGAGGCTATTGCAGCGACACATCCGAATGTTTCGAAGGAAATATCATTTATTATGTCATCTTCAACCTTTATGTATATAAACATAATATCCCCGCATACTTCATTCCCCACTCTGCCAACTCCGTCGGGATTCTCCATTCTACCGAAATGCTGTGGATTTCGGAAATGCTCCAAAACCTTTTGTGAATATACTTGTGGGATGTTCTTTGGTTTTTCAGTCATGATTTTACACTCCATAAAAATAAAATTCCAACTATATTATCATCTAAATTTTCAGATTTGTTTTAATTCCGCCGGACAAATAGGTGACATCCTGCGAAGCCTTCTTACAATTTCTGGCATAACCGCAATGACATGGTTAATCTCATCTTCAGTATTTTTTTTGCCAAGAGAAAACCTAAGGGAGCCATGAGCGGTTGCATCGTCGAGACCCATTGCAAGAAGCACATGTGATGCTCTGAGAGAAGTTGATGTACATGCCGAGCCGGATGAAGCTAAAATGCCCTCGGATTCGAGCATAAAAAGCATCGATTCGCCTTCAATGTATTTTACTGCAATGCTTAGAGTATTCGGAACCCGGGGTGCACCGTCACCATTGACCAGGATTTCCGGGATTGTTTCCACAAATCCTACCTGTAGTTTATTGCGCAGTTTTTTTACTTCTGCAGTTTTTTCTTTTAGCGATTCGAGAGCAATCTCGAGTGCTTTTGAAATACCGACAATTCCGGGTGTATTTTCTGTTCCAGCTCGCATTTTGTTTTCATGGTCTCCGCCGCGAATAACAGGAACAAATGGTGAGCCTTTTTTTCGATATAGGATACCGACACCCCGTGGTCCATAGAGTTTATGCCCGGAAATAGCTGCGTATTCTATATCGAGTTCACTCAAACTGACCGGGATTTTACCTGCAGCTTGAACAATATCAGAATGAACAGGAACACCGGATTCATGGGCTAACTTAACTATTTCGTCAACAGGTTGTATCACACCGGTTTCATTGTTTGCCAGCATCACAGATACAAGAACCGTGTCGGAACGGATACTTTTATGCAAAACATCGAGGTCGATGACACCGGAGGAATCTACCGGGAGTTGTGTAATTTCACAGTCGAAGTGTTTTTGAAGAAATTTACAGGACTCGAGAACCGCTTTGTGTTCAGTTTGAGATGTTATAATATGTTTCCCTTTTTTTGATTGTGCGAGAGCCGCACCAATAATAGCAATGCTGTCGGATTCGGTTCCACCCGATGTAAAAACAATTTCTTGCCGTTCTGCATCGAGTTTTTCCGCCACAGCACTTCGACATTCCTCAACAACTGCTTTCAATTCACTTGCAAAACCATAGGTACTGGATGGGTTTGCGAATTTTTCCGTAAAGTATGGACGCATTGCTTCTACAACCTGAGGGTCGGTTGCAGTTGTAGCATTATTGTCTAAATAAATCATGGTTTCCTCACAGAAATAATACTTGCAATCTTTTCAATATAAGTATTCATACAGATTATGAAAATAGATTGAAAAGTAAAGATATTTTTAAGGTTCTAGTGAAACTTTGTTTTATAAAGAAGTTTTTATTGAAATTCACCGATATATTGCTATTAAATAATTGAACGAATAAAAGGGCAGAGATATAATTACAAGAAGCTTTTTTAGCACAAATTGATTACTAGTTCTGCTAATCACAGCTGGTTTTGTGTTTTCTATAATAATCGAGGGATATAGCGGTAGTAACGCGTTGGACTTTTTCGTGTTTTTATATGTGTTTTTTGCATTTTTTTTCTTCGGGGTACTATCGATGGATATTGTACTGCAATTGAGCATGCTATGTAAATTTCGGGAACGATTTTCAACTCGATTATATACTTTACAGATTTAATCATTGCCGCAGGATTGGAACTATTACTAATTCTACTAATCAGGGCAATAAAAGCATCTACAGGAAAAACCGGTTTCCTTCTTGTTTTCAAAATTGTATTTGTTGTTTTATCTATCTTTGGTTTAAACAATGTTGTCGCAAGCAATATAATACTCGATTTAAAACTATGGATTTCGAAATGTGGATTTAAATCCTCTTTACTGCCTTCTCAATGTTTACTTTCTTATAAAGTAATGTATCATCATATTTTGTTTTAATGAAAAAAAAATCCAGATTATTCTTGTTTTGTATCGATATAGCTTTTATCTATAGCAAGTTGATTTTAAATATTTTGTCATGTTATCGGTGCCGAATTGGGCATAAAAGGGAACACCGGGTGAGAATCCCGGGGCGATCCCCGTCACTGTATGCCTCGACGAAGACCAAAATGCCACTGCTGTGCGCGGATTCCAATGGAAACAATGTTGCTTTCGTTGTGGGTCGGCGTAGTGGGAAGGCGGTCGGAGAACGAAGGGCAAGCCAGGAGACCTGCCGATAACATCTATCTTTTTCAGAAACCGTGAAGATTGTATTTTCAATCTTGCGGCTATTATCACGAGGTGATATCGTGACCGGAGTTCGGGGAAAACTTTGGGGTTTCTTGTTTTTTTCGTGTTTTTGCTTTGCAATTATCGCGATTTTTCAAACAACCCCACCAATTTTTGCTCAAAGCAGCTATATCATCGACGGTATCGTTCTCGATAGTGAAACAGGTTTCCCTATTTGTGGTGCGGATATTCAAATTGGTCACCGATACAAAACTACCGATGATAAGGGACGATTCTATTTCGACAGTCTTATCCCCCAAGATTATGAAATCAGCATCTCGCATGTAGCTTATTCCCCAAAAGTACAAAAAGTTGTAGTTGTAGATGGTTCGAATCCTGCATTAACTGTATATCTCGACCCTGTCGTATATATTCAGAAACCCTTGACGATCGAGACTGAAAGAGAATCGAGAAAAATAATTTTTAGCTCTGAAGAAACTCCTCGTACAATGGCGGAATATTTTCATGATATTCCCGGTATTTCAGTAATCGAAGGTGATGGCGCTGTAAAGCTCTCCTTTCGTGGCAGTCGCTCATCAGAAATATTAGTTGTGGTCGATGGAATACCGCTCCCCAAAGATGCCCGCGGTGAAAGCGACCTGAAATCGCTCTCAACTTCGCAAATCGAGAGTATAGAGATAATTACCGACGACATACCTGCGCGCTATTCAGCTATTGCGCCCGGGGGGATGGTTCTAATAAAAACCCGCAAGTCAAAATCGAGTTTTATTGAAAGCGGATTCACGGGGAGTAGCTGGAACGCATATTCAGGAGATATTAAGATAGGCTTAGTATTGCCACTCGATTTTTATTTAAATTCATCAGCAAAATATAGTGCTACTGCCGGTGATTTTGAATATAATATCGGAGATTCATCCGCGACAAGAAAGAATAATCAAAGCGAGAAGTCATTCTTTGAATTTTCAGCGGAAAGGCAAAGGACAACATCAGAGGTCAAATTTGCCGCATCATACAGCGCTTTCGATGAAGGCATGCCCGGCGCCCTCAATGTACCGACACCCCTTGCGAAAAGAAAAGGCTGGAGTTTAAATTCCCACTTGAAAACAATAATTGTCTTGCCGGGAACTGTCTTGCTCGATGTCGATGCGGCAATATTCGATGGCAACCGCTATTATTACTCTCCCCGTCCCTATGTATATGTGCCTGTGGATTCAGACCATCGAACAAACGGCTATGGAGTGTGCGCATTGCTCTCTCGTGAATTCCGGTTAATATCTCCGGGAATCGGCGGCGAATTTAGGGAAGAAGGCTATGAACTCACCAATAACCTAAATAGCGATATGAATATCCCACGGAAATCAAGGGAAATCGGCTCATTGTGGTTCGAAATCCCTGCATCATTTGAAATTGGAACACATGCAAATTCAAAAATCTCACCCGCTGTGCGATGGGATGTTATCGATAACGAAAAATCAGTGCGAAGAGTTTCAATCGAGGCATCGACATCGGTATGCAAATGGGGCGTTAGTTTAGGCTATTCGGGAGGTTATGCCGAATCTTTTAGAATGCCCGGATTTCAAGACCTTTATTGGCTTCGCGATGCCTTTGCGGAAGGAAATCCCGAACTGGCGCCGGAGGAAACATATAAGCGGCATATCAGAATATTCGGGGCATATAACCTCGAGTGGCTCGACATTAATTTCGGTACCGATTTTTTCTCCCGAACTGTTGATTCGGTGATTGTCTGGAATCGCAGCTTCGATGGGCTATACCGCCCGGTCAATTTCTCCCGCGAGGAATCGCACGGCAGAGAGGATATAATAGAAATACGACTGGGCAGCTATGTGCAGTTTCGATGGTCGAATACAGTTATCGAGGCGTTGCATAAAAAAACCGGCGATTATCTGGATAGCAAATGGCTGCCATTCAGACCGGCATATTTGCAGCAGGCTCAAATTAACTTGAGATATAAAAATTTTCAACTGGGGCTAGATAGTCGAATGATAGGCAAGCGATACATTCTTGCAGCGAATACAAAATGGACGGAGCCTTATTCTGTATGGAACATCCGGGCTGGATACTCATTCAGCATTTATAAAATAAGGATTTCTGTGAACGCAAGCGCAGAAAATATATTCGATGAGGATTATGAAGTTCTTGTCGGATACCCGATGCCGGGGCGGTCATTCAGTGTGGGGCTCGGTTTAAGATTTTGTAAAAAATCGAAAATGTGAGTGTGAAAAAAGTATAAACCTTACACTAAGCAAAGGAGGAGTTATGAGAAAGATTTTGATTGCAATTGGTTTAATTGCAGGGATTACAGGAGCGATGAATTATGTTGTACTAAACAGTCTTGGCGAAACATTCAGCATCGGCTCATGGGGCTGTCTTCCACAAAATGACATTCATACTGTGGACGCCATTCCCAATCAAATAATATCTTATTGTGATGCCGGTATATATGTCCTTTGCTCGGGTAGTTCCACAATACAAAGATTTAGATATTCAGCAGGAACAGGTTCAGGAACAGCTTCACTCGAGGAAGAGTTTATTCTGCCCATAGGTTCAAACCCATACTTGATGTATTGTAATATCGAGGAAGGCAAGATTTATACTTCGCTATGGATTCATGGCGGCATTGGTATAATCGACCTTTCCAGTGGGGATGTTACAGTGGTTGAGCCCTTTTGTCTTGGACCACAGGGTATTATTGCCGATGATGACTATATCTATGTTACTGCAGGGAATCTGGACCCGATAACATTCGCCTATGGTGATGGGCAATTATATCGACTCACACATGAAGGTATTGTGGTTGACAGTATAATTATCGGTCTCAATCCCCAGCAGATTATATATGGACCTGATGGGAATTTGCATATTGTCTGCACAGGAGATTATTTTTCGACATGGGGAATGATTTATATAGTTAATCCAGTAGAATTCAGCATTATCGATTCATTCGCAATTGGCGGTTCACCGCAAAGGCTTGTGCTCGATTATATGACCGACATTATATATTCTGCGACATCGGTATGGGGTATCGAAGGGAGCGGTAAAATTCTTGCTTATAATGGAATAGCTCATGAGGTTATTTTTAATGCTGACGATACGAATAATACTGTTCGAGGAACGGGGTTAATTGGGCTTACAGCCTTTGACAACACAATTATTATTCCTTCCATGGACTCTTCATGGCTCGAGATAGTCGAGTTTGATGGAAGTTCCATTACTCCAAATGAAATATTTATGACAGGCTACGGTCCCAATGATGTTGATTATTATGGCGAGACGGGAGTTGCGGAAGGTATTTTGCCTGAAAAATCCTCGATAATTACAGCATCGCCCAATCCATTCAACGGAACATGCAGAATTCATGTGTCAGGTGTCAGCAATCAGGTATCAGAGATTGAGATATTCGATTTGGATGGGAAATCGATTGCCAATCACACACATTCAGCACTGATAACCGATTCCCAATTACCGATTACCGAATTTGTCTGGCGACCCGATGAATCGGTTCCTGCGGGAATTTATTTAGTCCGGGTGAATATCGGCGGGAAAACTGTCGGCAAAGCAATTTCATATATCAAGTAGGCAAGGTCTCCGGAACTCGACAATCGACATTGGAGATATCTGCAATATTGTCAAACTGGAAATTAGATTATCCAATTTCGCCAATATTCAAATCGAGCAAATTCATTTGCTTATCGAGAACTTTTAGCGTGCTATCGGAATTTACTTTGATTATCCTGTAATTATGCAATTCACCATTTACCATGAATTCAGCGATTTCACTTTTTTTGTATAGACTTGCATTTATCTCCGGCAAGTGCTTTTCGAATTCACCTTCCCTGAAATCTTGATAAAGAGAGTCGAGACGGTTTAGAAGTTTATCGAGGAAATTCGGTATATCAACTTTTTTACCGGTCAATTCGAAGAGCGTAGCAATCTTGTTGTAAGGCATTTTTGGATAATCGCTCGACGATGAATTTAAGTTTATGCCTATTCCTATTGCCACTTTTGAAATTTCCCCCTGTGTTACAGCCTGTGTCAGGATACCGCAAATCTTCTGAGTATCGGCGAATATATCATTGGGCCATTTCAGAAAGAAACTCCGATGTGGTGCATATTCCACCAGTTGATTTCTTATTGCATGACTGAATAAAACAGCAAGCTTATTATACTCGGTTGTATTCCTTTCCCCATGAAACAATACTGTGAAATATAGCCCACCTTTGGGCGACAGCCATGAACGGTTCACTCTCCCAAGTCCGGCTTTCTGGATATCAGCCACAATTACCGAGCCGGTGGGTTCTCCCGAAAATTCCCCGGAAAGAGCGGTCTTGTTGGTTGACTCGATTTCTGCATAATGAAAGATTTTTATTCCGATGATTTTGCTCATTGTCCTTTGCCAAGAATCCTGAATCCATAATACACAATCAGAAATTATCATGTTATTATCTGATAAAAAGAACTTTGCGTGAATAGCTCTCCTCGCCAAGACTAACTTCGATAAAATAAATCCCAGATGCAATACTTTTTCCAAAATCAAGCCTGAATGTGTGTTGCCCAGACTGGAGAAAGCCATCGTAAATCTTCTCGATTTTTCTGCCATCGAGAGATAACACGGAAATATTAGCGTCTGTTTTATACGAACCATTTCCAATATAGACCTCGATCAAAGCCGCACTATTGAAAGGATTGGGATACACATCGGAAACAGAAACATGCCGGGGATTCAGTGGTTTGTTTTCGATCGAAGTATAGCAACCGACACAGATGGGAATAGCAATTACCGTATTGTAATCGTCATCATTGGCGGAAATAGATACCGGCATATAAAACACTGTATCTCCGGGACAAGCTGATGAAACATCGAACAATATGGGCGAATCGAAATTATTCTGGATTTCACCGGGGGGAATATCGCCAAATAAGCCTTCGCAAGCGATAGGCTCGATGTATGTGGGGCTAAGCGCTTGACCGTTTGTTCCAAGCGCCGTTATATTACCATTATTTTTCAATCTGAGATACATCGATATTCGGTCTCCGGGTTCGATTATCCCGTTTGCATTGCCGAGACAATCATCGAATAACAGTGAATCGATATAATAAAGCCAGGGTGTGTTGGGGTCATTTGGTGGACAGGTGGTAATTCTTAAAGCTCTTTCATCCTCGATAGGCATGGCACCTTCGGAATATGAGCCGACATGGCAGTATTGAAGACCGATAGATTCATCGGGAGATTCGATACCAACTCCAAAATTGGATGGTGTCCTGACATACTTGTAATAGATGAAAATATCGCTGTCGCCGGTAGGTGTCGGATAATACTCCGGTTGACAAATTGTAATTTGATAAGTAACCGCTCCACCACCATAGTAGTATTCCATTTTATCGTATTGAACAATGAATCGATGGTTAGCTTCGTCATGATAGTAGTATATGTCGCATGTATCTCTGTGTGGAGCGAGGTCGCTCCACATTGGAGCAATTACACCGGAGGGTTCGCCATATTGTGGGAAAACACTGGGATATGTCGATGCAGTGGTTGTCCAAGGCACAGCAAGAAAACCGTTTGTGCTAAATGCGTAACGGTCATATTCGGTGTCATAGAACTTCATTGTGAATGGAAGGTCGATAGTTGTCGTGAAATCGTCACTGTCTGTAATTTCCTCAAATATATCGCCAATTTCCGAAATATCTTCCCAGATATAATCGGGTGCCTGTCCCGACCAAACATCGGTGTCATCATAGAAATAATAACCATATTCATCCGGTCCGGTGTGGGAACCCACAGATGAACCTTCGATAGTAATAGGGACATAGAAAGTGTCGAAATAATCATACATCGGGCACTCGCCAGATAGTTCCATTGCAAGATAAAGCTCCTCGTGCGTAATCGCCAGCGGCGAGACCGACACAATAAAAATATCCGTTGCTTCCGCGGTTGACATGCGAAGCAAATCACCGAATTCAGCGAATGGTTGAACGACAACAATATCCTCGAGGTCCTGCAATTCTCCCGATAGGGAAAATACATCGGCTTGAGTTTCGTTTTTCAGTGTGATATATAAATATGCTAGTTCACCCGGTTCCAGTTGTCCGTTATTATTGCCGTAAGGATATGGGTCGCCTATCTCGATGTTTTCAATCAAGGCGGTGAATCGATGGATTTTAAGATTTGGCACAACCGCTCTTTCCCATGGTCCCTCGGGATGACCGGAGAGTTCCAGCTTAAAACGCACATTATTGGTAGCTTCATGCGCTGACGAAATAGTGAACTTTATCGTGTCTCCGGCAACGGTATCGCCCGGATTTATATCCGCAAATGTGCAGGTCGAATCAAGGAAAGTGATATGTGAGTCTTCAACTCGAGCGATTCCTGTCAATTCTGCAACAGTTTCATCACCCCAATTGCAAATCATGGGAATGAAATAGAATGTTTCTCCCGGATTGGCAAGATTGTCGCTATCCCCGTTTTTTTCGCAAAATTCAGTCGGGACACAGAATATTGCTACGCCGTCGGTAATTATTTCGAGTGTATCGACATAAGGATAAATATTCGGTCCGGTTACCACTATATACAGTTCACCATCGGGTTCAACAAAGAAATCGATATCTGCATTCCCGTTTGAGTCGGTGAGAGCATAAGACAGTCTGTCTTCCTGATGAAGACAGACTCGGGCATTTTTCACATTTGCGCTATCAGCAGCAACATTGATAGCTAAAATGATATTCCCCAAAGGAACAATCGAATAACCTGTAACCTCCGGATATTTGATAGGCGCTGTCCATGCAAGCATATCCGGACTACCAAGCAGCATGGATGAAACATATTCGAAGCGAGAAACCCATGAGCTTGAGAACTCGGATAGGAGTCCCAATTTACCGAAAAGCTGCGCAGCGCCGACCGGATTTAGGTCATTCTCGAAAAAACCCTCGAAAATATGTAGGAATAACGAGGAGCGTTCAACCGCATTGCTGCTGATATTAGACTGCCCTACAAAAGTAACGCATCCACTTGGATTGATGACAGAACCCACTCGTGTTGCGGTTTCCGCAGGATTCCAATCGCCATCGGCGATACCGGCGGTGCCGCAGGTGATAAAAACCTCGACAGGGGCTTTCCTGCCGGTCGGTTCATCATACAACACATTTGATAAGTCAGATGTCCAGTTACCTCGATAGGTCAGAAACGCACAACCGGCTCGCACATAAGGTCGCGCATCGGAAGCCCTGTCGCCGAGACACTGACGGAAGAGCGGTGCGGATACAAATCCGGCAGCGAGGCAGGCGTCCATCGAATATCCGACAGAAAGAACATACGAGGAATCATCGGGGCCCAGCGGTGATGTACAGTCGGTTTCCTCGACAGTGCCAACAGCTCTGGCATACCAATCGTCGGTTGTATCTGGAGTCATTTCAAAATTAAGATGCTTCTGAATAATAACTTCCAGTTCGCTGGCGTAATCCGCCGACATTCTTCCCACAAGGATATCCGGATACATGTCATCGTCCTCGACACAGCCATATTGGTTGTCGCTGGCATAGCCGCCATATTCCGATTCGGACCAGCATGGAATCTGGTCGTAGTATTCGCCATCGCTGACAAGGAGCACATAAGCGGGTGGCAAATCCCATGTATCGTAAGCATCTTGAATATAATTTTTTACCAGATTCCTACCGGTTCCGGTTTCACTGGTGGTTACAACGCGGGTCGGCATACCCATGAAAAACTTCCACTCAATCCATGGCTCGATTCCATCGGCAAAATCCGGGCGTGTAATAACAAGCAGTTCGGCGCCGTCGTCGGGATCCCACTCGAGAGTGTATTTCGCCGCTTCCGGTGTTGCTACTTCCGGGTTGACAAGTAACCCGCGGTAAAGACCCGCAAAGACAGGATGATAGAGCCTTTCCTCGCAAAACGGCAGCTTTCCCCCTCGATGTTCGATTCGGATTTCTGCTTTTTTCATGAACCTGACACCGAGTTCTGACGAATACTCGACCGGACAGATACTCGCACCGATAATTCTAACACCGCGCAGTATGTTATCTGAAGCCAATTTGACCGAACCCCCCGATTGCAGTGCATAGAGTTTCTTATCGGTATAATCTGCGGGAGATGCGAACCTGTCATCGATGCAAAGCGGAGACGGTTTTATATCGTACCACTCGCTCCATTCAACCGATTTCAGCGCAACCTCGATATCGACATCCTTTGGCACTGCAATATTGAATGCCTTTGCGAAAAGCTTCGGTCCATGTTCATCGCCGCAATAACCGAAATCTTTCATACTCAGGTTGAAATAACCATCTCCAATATCGGCTATAACCGGCTCATCGAAAAGTATCCGGAATTCGCAATAATCGCCGCTTTGCTCGATAATCGATGTATTGGGAACGGCGAACAAAATCGTCGAGGTGAGTGTAAAAATTAACAGCAGATTCGAAAAAAGTCTCATGGCGCTATCTCCTCTTTATCGATGCATTCTCAAATATAAAAAAAATCTTCTGTAATACAACAATTACCATGCCATAATCATAAAAGAGATTGGGGATTTTGAAATTGGGAATCGGTGGACAACTCCACACCACATTGAGTAGAAGTGATGGGAAAGCTAATAACTCACACCATCTTCAAATCTCCTCTATGCAAAATACTGAAAAAAGCGAGATTACAAAAGAGTTTATGCAAATGATTGTTTCAAAATGTTCAGAAGTGAACCGAAATGAACATTTGGTATTGACGATTGTTCCATTCGACGAACTCATGGGATGGAATCCGTCATTGAGCCTACCTTACCGACAAGCGATTACCGATTAACTTCTTTCTCTGCGTCTTCTGTGACTAAACACTTCAGGGAAAGGGGAGGGGTAACTTTCAACTCCTAACTCTTAACTTATAGCTGCCATCCCTCGATTGGCAGGATTCTTCCCGGTCGGCAAAGTTCGGCGGAGATTATAGAGTCTACATTATCGATACAGGTTTCGAGAGCATCGTTAACGACAAGGTAATCATATTCATAGATTCTGCGGACTTCCTCATCGGCATTTTTAATTCTTTGCTCGATTACATCCTGCATATCCGTTTTGCGAGCATATAGTCTTCGGCTGAGTTCTTCGCGGCTTGGGGGAAGGATAAAAATAAGTATCGCTTCTTCCGGGAAAGCTTTTTTTATCGAATCGGCGCCCTGTACATCGAGGTCGAATATGATGACATCGCCGGTATCTAGGGCATCATTAATGGATTGCTCGAGTGTTCCATATCGGTATCCATGAACCCATGCCCATTCGGCAAATTCGCCGGATTCGATTTTGTTGTCAAACTCATCATCAGATATAAAAAAATAGTCGTTACCGTGCGTTTCGTTTCTGCGTGGAGGGCGTGTTGTTACAGACACAGAATATCTATACATGGGGCGCCATTTAAGGATTGCACGAAAAACAGTTGTTTTTCCGCCTCCCGATGGCGATGAAATCACGACCAGTAATCCTTTTTTTGATTTTGCAGGCATTTAATATTAGAGCCCAGTTAATAAAACAGGGACACTGGAATCCGCGCCCCTGTAATAAGTTGTTTTCAATTTTACTTAGTGTGTGTTATGAAGCCGTTTTCTGTATCAATTGGTTTGTCCATAGGGCTATCTGCGATTTATGACGCGATGCCTTGTTCTTATGGATGACGCCCTTTTTCAATGCCTTATCGATTATGGAATACATCCTGGCTGATGCCTGTTTGATTTTTTCCTCATCGGTTTTTGCATTGAGTTCCCACGCCAGTTTACCGAGAACGCTATCGAGCGCTTTCTGGTTTGTGATTGCACGCATAACAGCCCGCATTGTGCCACGGACAACGCGATTTCGCTCACGATGCTTAGTGTTCTGCCTTATCCGCTTGAATACAGACCTGTGTGTTATATATGGCATATAGATACCTCGCTATTCCTCATTTTTTGGTGTTTCATTATCGTTTGTTTCACTTTTGGTTACTTCAGTCTCAGAAGCTTTATCCTCTGCAGTTTCGGTTTCAGTAATATCAATATCAGAAGCTTCAGCCTCTATAGCTTCAATTTCAGCAACCTCGGTTTCAATCGTTTCATGTTCAGTTTGAATATCATCGCTCTCTTCGATTTCGATTGATTCCTCTACAGCCTTATCACCGGTTTCCTCGATTTCGATTGGCTGAATTTCGTTTTCCAGAGTTTTACCTGATTCGGTAACTGTTGTGTTTGCATTTACATCATCAACTTCAATTTCTGTAGATTCAGATTCAATCTTCTGGCTTTTCATAACCTTTGCTATCTCGCCAAGCTGTATTGTTTTTGTTGGATGTGATGCGGCATAGTGGTCGAGGTCAGCTTTATTCCTGCTTTCAAAGTATGCATTGACTGAAAGTACAATTCTTCTATCTTTTGCTTCAAACTCGAGAACCTTTAGTGGAAGAATATCGCCCTCATTGAAAGCATCCATAGGTTTATCGACCCTTCGACCGAGCTGGGTTACAGGTACAAATCCCTCGACATTATCGGGTAGTTCAACAATCACTCCTCTATCGGTCAAGTGTAATATCCTACCTTCAGTTTCGGATGATTCGCTATATTTTTTACCAAGTGCGGGCCATGGGTCTTCTTCAAGCTGTTTGTAGCTTAGTGCGACCCTGTGGTTATCGGCATCGATTTCAATAACGACTGCATCGACCTCTTGTCCGCGTTTGAAAAATTCACCGGGATGATTAACCCTGCGGGTCCATGAAATGTCCGAGATATGAATCAGTCCTTCTATGCCCTCCTCGATTTCGACAAATGCGCCGAAAGCGGTAAGGTTGCGAACGACACCCGAGACTTTTGCTCCAGGAGGATACTTCTGTGCGGCTACCTCCCATGGATTGGGTTCAAGCTGTTTTAGTCCCAGAGAAATTTTGTGATTCTCCGTATCTACATCGAGCACAACGCACTCTATTTCCTGCCCGACCTCGAGCACCTCGGATGGATGACTCACATGTTTAGTCCAGGACATCTCAGAAACATGGATTAGTCCTTCAACGCCCTCATCGAGACGAATAAATGCGCCATATTTGGTAAGGTTGACAACTTTTCCAATAATTTTTTCTCCCGCAGGGAATCTATCGGATACATTCTCCCAAGGTGATGGAATAAGCTGCTTAAGACCAAGTGAAATTCGCTGCCTATCACGGTCATATTTGAGAACCATTACCTTGATTTCATCGCCTATCTTGACTATTTCGGATGGATGGTTTATTCGTGTCCATGACATATCCGTTATGTGAAGCAGTCCATCCATGCCGCCAAGGTCGATAAATACACCAAAATCGGTAATATTCTTAACCACACCATCGACGATAGCATTTTCATTAACTTTATCGAGAAGTTGTGCTCGCTGTTTTTCACGCTCTTCCTCGAGAAGAATCCTGTGTGAAACGACTATATTACGACGCATCTTGTTTAATTTGATGACGCGGAATTCCATTTCTTCACCGACAAGAGCATCGAAATCCGGCACTGGACGGAGCGCTATCTGTGAACCCGGTAGGAATGCATCGACACCGAGAAGGTCAACGACCATGCCGCCTTTTATACGCTTTTTAACTTTTCCGGAAACAGGTTCCTCGGATTCAAAAGCTTCCCGAATTGAATCCCAAACTCGGATGAAATCCGCTCTTTTCTTCGATATAACAACCTGTCCATTTTCATCCTCGAGAGCATCGAGAAAAATTTTGATTACCGTTCCCGGCTCGAGATCCTCCTTGCTGAATTCATCACGAGTCAGCATTCCTTCTGATTTAAATCCGATGTCTATCATGACATCATTTCCTCGAACGGCGATGACAGTGCCATCGATTATACCGCCCTCGCGAAGTATGGCGCAGCTTCTGGAATAAAGCGCCTTATCTTGCTCCAGTTCATCCAGAAAGGTTTGCTCCTCATCGTGAGTGATTTCACCCTCGACAAGGATAACTTCACCTTCCTCTTTTGCCTGCAAAGGCATCAGAACCTTTATATTCGGTTCCGGGTTTAAGGTTTCTTTTGTTTTTTTCTCCATTAAAACATCCCTCCACTATGTATAGGATATGTGCTCCACTGGAGCATCTTTTTTTTTCAATTTGATTGGCTATTTAGTTTGTCCTTTATTTTTTCTCGAACCAGTTTTTCAAGAAAATTAATTTCTTCATCTATAGGGATATCTGTATTATCGACCAGTATCGCATCATCAGCCATTATAAGGGGCGCTATTTTTCTTGTGCTATCGATTTTATCCCGCCGGAGAATGTTCTCCAGAACATCATCATACGGAAGTGGTTTTCCCAGTTCTCTGAGATCTTCGAGTCTTCGTTTGGCTCGCTTCTCAACCGATGCTGTAAGAAATATTTTCACATCCGCATTGGGAAGCACAACGGTTCCAATATCTCTGCCATCCATCACGATTGAACCTTTTTCTGCAATTCTGCGCTGCAGTTTAACCATCCGTTCACGCACACCACGGTGTCGGCAAATAATCGATACCGCACGGCTGACTTTGTTGGAACGGATTTCAAGGCTGACATCCTTATTGTCGATAAATGTTTTTGTTCCACGCTGGTCGATATTATGTCTTTCAAAGAGCATGACTAAAGAATCTTCATCTTCCCAATCGACAATGTATTGCAAAGCAAGCAAAGTTAAAGCCCTATACATTGCCCCGGTGTTCACATAATTAAATCCCAGCCGTTTTGCCAGAAGCCTTGCGGCTGTGCTTTTACCTGCGCCGGCGGGACCGTCTATCGAAACTTGTATTCCCATAGATAAAACCAAATGATAGTTATAATGTCAATTTTGGCAAGACTTTTTTTAGAAATTAGATTACTCACTAAAATGTTTATCTGATAATAGTATTAAAATTAAAACAAATATTGGAATAACAAGCAAAAACACATTTTTTTTTATTGGGTATTCGAAGCGAGATTTGCTAACATATTTAACAAACGAAAATATTTACAATAAATAATGATTTCGTTATTGAGAACATAGAAAAAAAGAGGTTATCGGTAATTGGTCGATGCAAGCACATAGCTATAATAACAATGGCAATTTTGAGATAGTCTGTTTTACTTAAAGACAAAACCGAATTGAATTAAACAGAGTTTGTATGCTTAAAAAAATAGCTCTTTGACTACATAGTAGCAATCCTGATATGAAATCATTGAGTTAGTCTGAGTACCGATTTACTGGTAAAAATTTCTAATTTATTGGGTGGGTCAACCATATAAGTTTCCACAGCTGGGGCTGGTGTTTCGATGTTTTTTAAATTAAATTTATTTTGTAAAAACAAAATCCAAAGGAAGATAGCAAGAATAAAATACTATCCGGCAGTTGCGCTATTGTTCTCTATGGTTTTTCTATGAGTACGAGTGGGAGAGTTTTCCATCTTGATATGAGATTTTGATATTTACATTTTAATTTTGGCAGATGTTTCAGAGATTTAATATGTTATGAATCACAGGTACTCATTATTCGGATGAACACAAAAAAAGGAAGTTTCTTTGTGTAATAAGAAACTTCCTTTTAGATTCTATTAGAATTGGCTCTATTTTGTTTTCTTTACTTTCTTCGATGTTGGTTGTGGTGTTGGTGGTGGTGCTTGAGTTGTTTTTTGAGCAGCAGCTTGCTGTGCCGGTTGAACCTGCGCTTGCGGTTGTCCGAATTTTGACATTTGCTGAGCTTGAATTTGTTGTTGTTCGAGGAAAAATGTCTCTATCTTGGATTTATTGTTGATAACAATATTAAAAATCGAGTCTCCATAGGTTACTTTTGCTTCAGCATATTTTTTCTTTAATTCCTCGACTCCCTGTTTGGTTTCATCAGATTCCCTTTGCTCTGCAGGAAGTTGTGCAAGTAGGCTATCGAGATTGTTTGCGGTTTCATGAAGCTGATATAAGTAAATAATAACACTCATGTAAGTGTAAAAATCCTGCATGTTGTCAAAACCTTTTGATTTGGCAAATGTTTCCATTTCATCAAGGTTTTTTTTCTGCATAGCTTCCATATCTTCCTGAGTTGTTGGAACATCCTGACTGGATATTTCCTTGATTTTGGAACTGAAATCAGGAAAAGCACCAATAGCTTGCTTAACTTTTGCAGTATTAATTTCTGGAACTTGCTGAGTAGTAGTAGTTGTTGTTGTAACAGGTGTTTCGGACTCAGCAGTTTTTTCTTCTTCCTTTTTGTTTTTCCCGCAACCTGAAATAAGAATTGCAAAAACCACAAGCAGGATAACAGTCAAACGCAACTTCATAAAAAATACCTCCGGAAAAATAGTTTAGCCCAAGATATCTTGATTTATAATTTTGGCAATCTTTTTTTATTTTTTTTTATCGTTTTTTAAACGAAGATTTATTTATTCTTTTTGGTTTTTTGGGGAGTATCATATTTATTACAAAACCATTGTAATTTAAATGAGATTGACAATGATAGCATCCATGCTGAATATGAAAAACAAAGAAAAGCCACAGAAAGACCGGGGGTAGCTACAGAAAACACGATATTTGAAATTGACAACCGAAGCATTTAAATTGACAATCGAAGAATCCTGCTTCTTAAAACGCACATAAAGCAATATGCTTTGGCTACCATCAATTTTTCTCTGTGTTCTCTGTGGTTAAAATTATAACGCTTTTATGGTTTGTTTCCAAAAGAAAATAACAAACGATATTGTTTTACAATAATCCAGTTATTAGTTTGCAAGATACAGAAATTAGAAGAGGAGATTTAATGAAAGCAAAAATAGCAATAGTAGGCACAGGATATGTCGGTCTCGTTGCAGCGACTTGTTTTGCCGGTAACTATCCTGCAATATGTGTCGATGTAGATGAAAACAAAGTAGATTCAATCAATGAAGGTCGCTCACCGTTTTTTGAACCGGATCTCAATGAACTGCTACAATCTGCTGTTGCCGGGAAGATGTTGAGAGCAACAACCGATATTTTCGATGCTCTTCAAAATACCGACTTTGTTTTTATTTGTGTGGGAACACCATCCACACATACCGGCGCATGTAATCTTCAATATATCGAAAGCGCTGCGCGGGATATTGGCAAGGCTTTGAAAAAAATGGATAAATACATTGTTGTTGTTCAACGCTCGACTGTTGTTCCTACAACAACTCAAAATCTTGTGTGTGCTGCAATCGAGGATGAATCAGGTAAACAAGCTGGTAAAGATTTTGGAATTGCGTTCGTTCCGGAATTTCTTCGTGAAGGAAGTGCTGTTAATGATTTTCTCAAACCTGATAGGGTAATTATAGGTTCAAAAGACAATCGAGTCCAGAAACTTATTAGGAAACTATATTTAGATTTCAATCCTAATCTTTCTGAGAATGAGATACAGGCAATGTCCATCGAGTCTGCAGAACTGGTCAAATATGCTTCAAATTCTTTTCTCGCTACAAAAATTTCATTTGCGAATGAAATTGCTTCACTTGCAGAGCAAATTCCGGGAGTCGATGTTCAAGAAGTAATGCACGGTGTTGGACTGGACCACAGGATTTGCCAAAGTTTCTTCAATGCAGGCGCAGGTTGGGGTGGTTCATGTTTCCCGAAAGATGTAAAAGCACTCATTCATTTTGCACGAACTCATGCATTTACACCGCTTATTCTCGAAGGTGTGGTCGAGCGTAACCACAGACAGATAACACATGTCGTTGACCTGATTGAAAATGCAGTATGCAAACTTCACGGCAAGAGAATCGCTATTCTAGGGCTTTCATTTAAACCGAACACATCCGATATGCGCGATGCGCCATCGATTAAAATTATTGGCGAACTTATCGAACGAGGGGCGGGAGCGATTATCGCTTGTGACCCACAGGCTGTGCCTGAAGCGCAAAATATCCTGGGGGAGAGGATTCTATATACTGAAAATCCTATCGAAGCGCTTGCAGATTCAGATATTGCGGTAGTGCTCACTGAATGGGATATATTTAAGCAGCTTACCCCGCAAGACTTTGTGGAAAACATGAGGAATCCTGTAATTGTCGATGCAAGGCGAATATACAATGTCGAGGAATTCTCGAACAAGCTGACTATTATTCCGATTGGATACAGTGCCCCAAAAAGCTAATCGGATTCAATAGTTATAAGGCTTTCGTTTTGAATACTTACTGGATTATTGTAAAATATATTTGTCACTTAGCTAGTACATGTCTTTTAAGTTTAAAATCAAATATCAAAAAATCAAAACTACATATTAAAATGTAAAAATGTCGCTTTCCCCAGAAAATCACAGAGTACACGGAGAAAATACAAAAAAGGAAGGGGGAGAGGAGACGGATGATACATGATGAGAACAGCTTTTTGATTTTAATATGTCATTTTGCAATTTGATATTTAATATTTCCATTATAACCAATCCATTTTTAGATTTTCATTTTTAAGATAAGTTACAAAAGTTTAGTTAATACATGGAGGCAAGCAATGACTCGTTCCCAAAAAATTGGTATAATTGTTCTTTTTATTCTCTCTATCTGTGGAGTAATATATACCGCTTTCAACTTTCATACCGCCTTCCCGGAAGTTGCAGTTCCCATCAATTTTGATAAGGAGACATCTTCGGCAAAATGCGACTCGATACTTTTTCAATTTGGCGCTAATCCCGAAAAATTCAGGGAAACAATTGTCATGGATGAATCTTCCGCCAAGTTATTTATCGATAAAGAATTCGGTGGTGATACCATCCCGATGATTCATACCGAAGAAAAGATTCCTGTATGGAAATGGAGTAAAAGGTATTTTGTACCACTTCAGAAGGAAGAATATCATGTATCGGTTCGTCCCGATGACGGGAGACTTGCCGCATTTATTCACACCATTCCCGAGACATTATCCGGTGCGGATATTTCCGCCGACAGCGCTCAAATAGTTGCAGATTCGGTTCTTATTTCGCTTGGCTATAATCTCGATGATTTTGAACTCAAAGAGGCCAGTTCGGAAAAGCGCCCAAACCGCAGAGACCACTGGTTCACTTATGAGAAAAAAGGTTGGTTTCTCGGCGATGCCAAATTCTGGATAGAAGTTGGCATCTGGGGTAATAAACCCGGAAAATTTAGAGTTTTGCTGCATATTCCCGAAAGCTGGTGGCGCGATTATACCAAAGGTAGAAGTTCCAATATCCTTTATCAGACAGTTGACCAATTCTTTTCCGCAATTTTTATACTAGCAATGCTGATTTATCTTCTTCTCGCATATCGTCGAAAAGGATTGGCGTGGAAATTCGGAGCGGCATTTGCACTCGTTACTTTTTTAGCCGGTGTCGCAATGCATCTCAATTTGCTTCCACTTGCAATTAGCGGCTACGATACCGCCGACAGCTTCAACGGTTTTTTAATCCTGCAAATAACGATAGCTATTATGCAGGGCGCAGTGGTCGGTATGATTGCATTTATTGCAGGTGTTGCAGGAGAACGAATATATCGCGAGTTCCTCCCCGATTTCGATTACCTGCCGTATCTGTTCTCACCTGCCGGATGGCGCTCGAAGAGTTTTAGAAACTCTGTTATTGCCGGTTACCTTTTTGCGATTGCTCATCTTGGATTTGTCGTGTTTTTTTATACACTCGGTAAAAATATCGGTTTCTGGTCACCGACGCAATCGAACTACACAAATCTTTTAAGCACATATCTCCCATGGCTGTTCCCATTGGCGATAGGGCTTATGGCATCGATATCAGAGGATTTTATGTTCAGGCTATTCGGCGTACCCTTTATATCGAAGATTACCCGAAGCAAAGTAATCGGTGTGATAATCCCTGCATTGATATGGAGTTTCCTTCACAGCGCATATCCACAGGAACCGGGATGGGTTCGCGGAGTAGAAATCGGCATTATCGGTATCAGCGCGGGCTGGCTGTTCCTTCGCTATTCAATTGCGGCAAATCTGGTTTGGCATTTCGCTTTCGATGCCGGGCTGACAGCTTTCATGATAATTCAACAGGGAAATGTAATCGATAGTGTTCTTTCGATAATCGTGGTTCTGCTGCCTGTTATAATGATTGGTCTGGGATATATTCTTCGTAGGGAACAGTCGCCCGTGAAAAATGCCGATAAAATCCCACCGGAATTACCAAAAGCCGAAGTTAAGGAAGCAATGCATATTCCGATAGGATATAAACATGTATCGAGTCCAAAAAAAATTATCTTATGGATTCTTGCAATAATCGGGCTTGCAGTAATCATCCTTGCGCCGTCATATCCATCGCAGACAACATCTATCACAAGAACCGAAGCGATTTCGTTATCATTAAAATTCCTTACCCGGCATGATGTGGAAATCGATTCATTCAAAACTGTGGCATGGCTAAGGAAAGCGCCATCCGCAAAAGAACTTCGCTATGTCTATGAACAGAAAGGATGGCAGGCAATCGACAGTCTTTACGGCGATAATAAATGGGAACCGATATATTTCTGGATGGTCAGGTTTTTTATTCCCGAAACGAAAAACGAATATAATGTCTCGCTGTCCCCCGGTGGAGAAATCATATCATATACGCACTATCTCGAGGAATCGGACAGAGGCGCGATTATCGAGCAGGATTCGGCATTGGTTCTGGCTGAACGATTGCTGCATGAATTCAGCATAAGAGAGATTCTGAACTGGGAACTTATCGAGAAAAGAACGGTGAATCATCCGAACCGGGATGACCACTTTTTTACATGGCAATCGCAGGATTCTATCGGTCAGGCGCATCCGCGGGTGGGTATCTCGATTCTCGGAGATGAAGCGGTCTTCAATGCACACTTCCTGAAATGCCCGGAGGAATGGGAACGAAAGGATACAAAGAAAACGCCGATAACAATAGCTTTAGGGTTTTTACCGCTTATTATAATGGCGATAGCTTTTCTGCTTATTATCGTAAGCTTTGGGGTATCCGTGGCAAAAAAGCGAACGAGTTTTAAAGCTATCCTCTGGTCATTTGTGATAGCCGCCATTGTATCCGCAATAAACCAGATAAACTCGTATTCCACATTTGCCCGAAACTATTTTACAACCTGGCCCTACAATTACTTCTTGATAAGTGGGATTGTGCAAATTCTGTTGATGACTATCGTTATCGGTGTCGCTTATGCGGTATCGGTGGGCGCGTTTTTTGGAACGGAATACAGACGAAGACTATCCGCTAAAATCCCATTCAGAGAAACCATTATTGTATCATCCGCATTGGCGGTCATACTGATTGGAATTAGCTCGTTTTTGCGATGGATCGAGATTTCTTTCAGTCTTCCAGTTCTCGATCCACAGCTTAGCACCCCGACCGATTTCGATATGTTTCTCCCGGGATTAGCTCTGCTGACTCACTTATCGAAAATCCTTCTGGGTGTTATTCCCGCATTATTCGTTATCTATATTGCAGTTAAAAAAAGACTGGATTCAACGGGCAAGATATTCCTGCTCGTCATTATTGTCGCATTTATCGGCGGGATTGCAGAACAAAGAACTTTTGCGCAGGCTTTTTGGGGGATTGCCAATATAAGTGCAATCGCTATCGCAGGATGGTTTATTATCACGAAAATCCTGAAAGATAATGTTCCATTATTTATATCGACCGCTATTCTGTTTTTCGGGCTTACGAAATCGCTCGAACTACTGCTGCACAGCGGGAACTCATTCTACCTGATAAACGGGATTATTTCATCCGTAATGACATTGTTCCTCTGGCTTCTGTCAGCGTGGTTCTTCAATCCGAAAAAAATTAAGATTATCGAGTGAAAAGTCTATTGAGAACTTGATTTGTATCGCGCTTGTATAGACAAATGCCAAATGAATGTCAAAGCCAAAAATCCCAAACAATTCATTGACATTCTAATAGTTGGTAGTTATTTAAATGAAGGATACTATTGTGCTTAGATTTACAGGGAAATGAATGCAATTTCCTAAGTAATTAAAGTAAAATAATAGGTATAAGGGACTAAGTTATTAGTTATAAAAGAGATAGAGATTATTTAGATAGTAGAGTTTGGGAAAGGAAAATACAAAGCGAAAAAATATTAAAGGAGGTTCAGTTTTGGATATTCAGGTTATCAGAAAGACAGATGATTTTAAGTTCGGATTATCACGGGAGAGTTTTATAGATTTTATATATATTCATCTTGGTGAATTCGGCGATACAAAGGAAGCAATTACTAATTCTGTGAACTATGCTTTTTCCAATGCCGAGGGTAAAGGCGGATTTTTGCTTACTGCGTATATAAAAAAGCAGCTTGTCGGCGCTCTCGTTATGAATAAAACAAGTATGAGTGGATATATTCCTGAAAACATTTTGGTCTATGTTGCCGCGCATAAAGATTGGCAGGGGGTCGGTATCGGTAGATACCTTATCGAAAGAGCGATAGAAGAATGCGATGGCGATATTGCATTGCATGTAGAACACGAAAATGAAGTTGCAATTAAATTCTATCGGAGAATGAAATTCAAATCCAAGTATTTAGAGATGAGATGGGAAAGAGGAGATAATCATGGCGTATCTTGAACTCGATATTGAAAAATTGAAAAATAATTACAACTATCTGGATAATATATTTTCAGAGAACGATATTCGATGGGCTGTTGTCACGAAAGTGTTGTGTGGGAATAAACAATATCTCGGTGAATTGGCAAAATTGGGAGTTAAACAGATTTGCGATTCGAGACTGACGAATCTGAAAACCATAAAACAACTCTCCGATAAGATCGAAACAATTTACATTAAACCACCATCGCGACGAAGTGCAGTGACTGTTATCAAATATGCTGATATTAGTATTAATACTGAATTATCCACAATTAAGGCATTATCGAAAGAAGCTGTGAAACAGAATATAGTTCATAAAATCATCATAATGATTGAGATGGGTGAATTACGCGAGGGGGTGATGAGAAGTGAATTTATTGATTTTTATGCTAAAGTATTTGAATTGCAAAACATTGAAGTTGTGGGAATTGGAGCTAATTTCTCATGCTTATATGGTGTCTTACCGAATCAAGATAAACTTATTCAGTTAAGTCTATACGAACAGTTAATCGAAGCGAAGTTCAATAAGGAAATCCCATATATTTCAGGCGGGAGTTCCGTTGTTATCCCAATTCTTTTGAATGGCATTCTTCCCAGCAGTATAAATCATTTCCGGGTTGGAGAAACATTGTTTCTAGGAACGGACTTATATCACGATTCCTCGATTGACGGCATGTCGTGCGATGTATTCAAACTATTTGCGGAAATCATCGAGCTATCGGAAAAACCTATTGTGCCAACAGGGAAATTGGGATCGAATATCGAGGGTAAAACATTCGAATTCAAGGATAGCGATATTGGGAAAAATACTTACCGCGCTATTTTGGGACTCGGACTTCTCGATGTTGATGAAAAACATATCTGGGCTGTCGATAAAAACATCGAGTTTGTCGGTGCTAGCTCCGATATGATTGTTATCGACATAAAGGATAATCCAGAGAATTATAAAGTCGGAGATATTCTCGAGTTTAATATGGACTATATGGGGCTTTTAAGACTAATGAATTCGAAATATATAGACAAGAGAATAAAAGCGATTGATAATAATTAAGTAGCAACGCATTGAAATACATCGCTGAACGGGATTAAACCCGTCTTAAGACGGGTTTGACAAGAATTCAGCGTGCGGTTTCAACCGCTCGAATGGAGTGGGGAGTCCGTTCAACGGATTTATGGTAAATGAATAGTTCCCGATTTCAATCGGGGGGATTATCGAAAAAAATTACAAATATAAGGAGCACAAAATGAAACAACTCACAATCATAAGCGGCAAGGGCGGCACGGGTAAAACCACCGTTGTCGCTGCGCTTGCGAGAATCGCGCAGAACAAAATCCTCGTCGATGCCGATGTTGACGCATCGAATCTGCAAATCGTTACCGATGCTAAGCTTGCGAATTCGGAAAAGTATATCGAGGGCTTTGGGGCATCCATCGATATCGAGAAGTGCATCAAATGCGACCTCTGCCGCCAGCACTGCCGGTTCGATGCCGTGAAAATAACCCCCGCCGGCGATTACATTATCGATGAGCACGCATGTGAAGGCTGCAAAGTCTGCCAATATATCTGTCCCGCCGATGCTGTAACGCTTGCAGAATCCGACTGCGGCTTTTTGAAAAAATCGAGCACTCCGTTCGGCACGCTGTGGCACGGCGAACTCGCTGCCGGTAGAGATAATTCCGGCAAAATGGTATCGTGCCTTCGCGAATACGCTGCACAAGAAGCGCAAGAGAAAGATATCGATTGGGTAATTATCGACGGCGCGCCGGGAATTGGATGCGCGGTAATCGCATCGCTGACGGGTGTCGATACCGTCGTCATTGTGGCGGAACCGACGCTGTCCGCAATTCACGACCTGAAGCGGGTCGCGCAGCTCGCCGAGTATTTCCATCTGCCTATTGCTGTCATCATCAACAAGTCGGACATCAACGAATCACTGACGAGAGAAATCGAGCGCTGGGCGGATGCGAACGAGCTGCCCGTGCTATCGAAGATACCCGTAGATAAGCGCATTATCGAGGCGATGTCCCAGCGGAAATCGCCTATCGAAATCGAGGACGAAAAGCTGACCGAACTCTACAAATCCGCATGGGAAAATGTGTTGGAGATGTTTGAATGATGCATTAAATTGTATATAAATCTAATAAATAAAGGAGTATTAGCATGAAAGTCGCAATACCGACAAATGGTAAAAATGGATTGGATGAAGAAGTAGGGCAGCATTTCGGAAGAGTGCCGACATACACGATAGTGGATGTTGAAACCAATGATATAAAGGTTATCGACAACACGAGCCAACATACTGGCGGAGGTGGATACCCACCGGAGCAAATGCAAAGCGAGGGTGTCGAAGTAATGCTTTGCTCGGGTCTCGGTCCGAGAGCTATTGCGATGTTTGAAAGCTTTGGAATCGAAGTTTTTGTTGGCGCATCGGGAACGGTGAAGGATGTAATCGCTATGTGGAAGGACGGGAAGCTCTCCGAAGCTACGGACGCAAATGCCTGCAAAGAGCACAGGCATTAGCGGCAACCTGACTATAGACCGATGTTGTGATGTAGTGGTAGAAATAAGTATAATAACACATTCGGATTTCCCCCGGGCGCCTCGTGTGCGCCCTTTTTTTATTGCTCAAACCGATAAAAGGTATTTAGTTGGGAAGTGTGGTAATCGTCAATCATCAATCGTCAATAATCAATTTCCAAAGGGAGTCATAATCATGGCAAAACTAATATTAGAGCGTATCGGCTCGCCTATCGAATCGTTCATGGACCCGGAGAATTAGATTTTATTATGAAATTCGATCCGGATAAACATCATCGCCGTTCCATAAGATTGAAGGATTACGATTATTCATCGCCGGGGGCGTATTTTGTTACGATATGCGCACAAAACAGGGAATTCATGTTCGGCGAAATATCGTTTGGCGAAATGATATTGAATGATGCGGGGAAAATGATTGAGACAACATGGAATGAATTACCACAGAATTATCCAGGTGTTGCAATTGATGAATTTATAATCATGCCGAATCATTTTCATGGAATAATCCTGTTGACGGGCAAGAATGTTGATATTGCGTCCGAAAGGGGCAACCACGGGGGGATTGCCCCTACAAATAGCGCGGAAACCGTAAGGGCGATGCCCCTGTGCTCGCCCAATAATATTGAACACTCATTATCATTACCCGATGTGGTTCACAGATTTAAATCGTTGACCACGGCACGGTATCGTCAAGGTGTTGTTGAATATAGTTGGAGGACATTTCCCGGTCGTTTATGGCAACGCAATTATTACGAACACATCCTCCGCGATGAGGATGAATTAAACCAAATCCGTGAATACATCCGCACAAATCCGCAGAATTGGGATATTGACATAGAGAATCCAAATTTCCGCGAGACATGATGTAGGGGGAAATCCCCGTGTCTGCCCTGAGAAAGATAATTTCCTTTGACATTCCACAAAAATCCCCCGATATTTCCCCCAGCGCATGACAATCAACCAAAAGGAGCAATACAATGGCAAAGGTAATCCTCGAGCGTATCGGCTCGCCAATCGAATCGTTTATGGACCCGGATGTGTTCAAGAAGAACATGGAGCACATGAAATCGCTGAACCAGCGCTATGTTGATGCCCGCAGGGAAATCGAAAATGGCTGGGGAGATAAATATATCGAGCGCGTGCACCAAAAGGGCAAAATGACCACTTTCGAGCGCATCGAGATGCTCAAGGATGAGGGCACCGAAGTCTTTCCCATCGGGACATTCGTCAATCACGGCAAAGAGTTCGCTGCAGGAAGAAGCACACGCAAATCGCCCAATGCGGGTGTTATCACTGCGTTCGTGAAAGTCGAGGGCAGATACACGGTTGTTATCGCCAACGACAACACGGTCGCATCGGGTTCGTGGTGGCCGTTGACGCCGGAGAAAATCGAGCGCGCACAGGAAATCGCTCTGCGACTGCGAATCCCCGTCATTTACCTAATCGACTGCAGCGGGCTGTTCCTGCCGGAGCAGATTAACACATTCCCCGGCAAGCTCGGCGCGGGATACATCTTTAAGATGAACGCGCTGTTGAGTTCGCATCAGATACCGCAAATAGCAGGCGTTTGCGGCGACTGCATCGCCGGCGGCGGATATATGCCGATTATCAGCGACATCGTGTTCATGACCGAGCAGGCGTATATGGTCATCGCGGGCGCGGCGCTTGTCAAGGGCGGCAAGAGCCAGCACATCACATCGCTCGATATCGGCGGACCGGATGTCCATGTGCATATCTCGAACTGCGCGGATTGGCGCGTCCCCGACGACGAAACGATGCTCATTAAGATACGGGAGGAAATCAAAAAACTGCCGACAAGCGCAATCGAATACTATCGCTATGGTGCAAAACCCGCGCCGCCGCTGTTCGCTCCTTCCGAAATCGAGGGCATCTTCCCGACCGATTATCGAATCACTTACGATATGCGTCAGGTCATCGCGCGGCTGGTGGACAATAGCTTATTCTGGGAACTCTATCCGGACAAAGGCGAGGAAATCATCTGTGGTGTCGGTCACATAAACGGGTTGTATGTCGGCATCATCGCAAATAATCAAAACCTTACCGACCACACGATGCACGATAATATAAAGCGTCCCGGCGGGATTCTCTACCGCGACGGCATCGCAAAAATGACTACTTTTGGACGCGCGTGCAACGACGACGGCATCCCGCTCATCTGGCTGCAGGATATTTCCGGCTTCGACATCGGTCCCGAAGCGGAGAAATTCGGACTGCTCGGATACGGCTCGAACCTGCTGTATTTCAACTCGAATGTTACCACGCCGGTAATCACGGTGCTGCTGCGAAAGGCATCCGGCGCGGGTTATTACGCCATGAGCGGAAGACCTTACGAGCCGCTCGTGCAGCTATCCACGCCGCTGACGCGACTCGCCGTAATGGAAGGACGCACGCTCGCTATCGGCACATTCAACGCAAAGCTCGACGACAATTTCAACATCGTTGCCGAGAACGACGAAGAATTTCAGAAAATCAAGTCCGGCATGGAATCGGTCGAGCAGAGGATTACCGAAGAAATGGACCCAATCCTGACGGCGCGGCAACTCGACACAGACGAAATCATCCTGTTCCGTGAACTGCGCCCATACCTCGAAACGATGACGGAGATGTGCTACCAGTCAACCGGCTACCGGCGAGTGAAGAATCCGCGCATCTGGTCGATGCACGATGTCAACGCATTGCAGTAGCAAGCCGTCAGGGGATAGGGTTTAGGGTATAGGGTTTATGTCAGCCCCTTTGTGCTCTTTATCCGTGCGTCCGCGCTCCCTGCCATCGGCAATATCGAGCCTGTCAGCGTTCTTATCGACTCTGCCAGCGGCTTTATCGAGCCTGTCAGCGTTCTTATCGGCTCTGCCATCGGCAATATCGAGAGTGGGATTCAGAATATCGAGAGTGGATTTCACAATATCGAGAGTGGATTTCACAATATCGAGAGTGGATTTCACAATATCGAGAGTGGGATTCAGAATATCGAGAGTGGGATTCAGAATATCGAGAGTGGGATTCAGAATATCGAGAGTGGATTTCACAATATCGAGAGTGGATTTCAGAATATCGAGAGTGGATTTCAGAATATCGAGAGTGGATTTCACAATATCGAGAGTGGATAGTCGCTTGTCCTTGTTGTCTATCAACGACTTAGCTTTTTTTCGCAAAATGCGAAGGAGGGGTGGAGGAAATGCACAAAAATTGGGCAAATGGAGAAAAAAGCCCCGCAAATGCGGGGCTTTGAATTGCTATTTTCGTTTTCTATTTCATCAAAACAATTCGCTTGGTTATAGTTTCGTTTTCTATTGTTGCTTTAACGAAATAAATTCCGCTGGTAATTGATTTATCCGGTGTCCAGATGTAGGGGCGACTCTTGCGGTCGCCCTGTTGTTGGGCAGGCGCGAGACCTGCCCCTACGCATTTGCCATTCAAATCGTAGATTTCCACCTGTAGGGGCGGTTCGCGAACCGCCCTTCCTATTCCCACATCCGAGTTTCTTGTTGTGGGGCAAGGAGTTAGCGAAAATGCACAAAAATTGGGCAATGGATTGCAAAGTATTTATTTATTTCCTTTTGCTTGATTGTGTGTCCTGCATAACATCTGACAATTCTTAATGTCTGATGAACCGCCCTTGCTCCAAGCGGTTACATGGTCGGCGTCCATATCTTTCAAATTCCAAATCTTGCTTTTATTCGAATCATGCCCCAAAGCGCAAAGCGGGCAGTTCGATTCGCCTTTAGCTTCGGCTTCAGCGGTCTGTTTCTCGTAAACAACTCTCTTTGTCGCCTCGTCGAAGACTCGGACTTGAAGTAATTTTGTATCGACTGAACCGCCGAGAATGAACTCGAAAATACCTTTTTTCCTATCAATATAAGGGTCGGCGAGAAGCTTTTGGACCTCGGCTGAAACCTTTTTGGGATTGAAAGATTTTTTATGATATTCTTCGTAAAGCCGTCCCCATTCCAGCCCGCGCATTTCGCTTTCAACATCGATAAATACGCTCGACACCCAATCAATTACGCTATTAAAATAGGTTTTTAATTCCTTAATGTTTTTGTCGAAGCGATGTCGGCTCATATAATTGTCGATGTTGCCTTTACTCACCCAGTCCAGCGCGCACTCTAAAAACTCCTGCCGGTTGGCACTGCCCTTTATGTATGCGCTCCATTTCATGATGTTTGAGTTTTGACTGTTGCTAAATTCTTCTCTAGCGAGTGTTACAAAGCGACCGGAAAAAGCGGCGTTGAGTAATTCCTGATTATTAAGAGGAATCCCTGCAATATTAATAGTCTTATACCACTCTTTTATCTCCCATTCGGTGCCTTCACATACATAGACGAGAATTTTCGTTTTCAGAATCTTTTCCTGCTTGTCTTTCGCTATACCATTGAAATATTGCTCCATGCCGTTTTCATCTTTGATTGCAAATTTACGAGTCAAATATCTTCCGATACTTGTAATTCGTTGTTGTCCGTCTAAGACCTCGAATATATCTTCCTTTGTTTTTTCGTCCTTTTTTTTGTTGAAGTAAATCAAACCAATCGGGTAGCCCTTGATGATTGACTCAATGACGGCAACTTCTTTTTTGCCGCCGTCGGACGCATAGAGATAGTTTCGCTGGTATTCCGGTTGAATGGTCAGTTTGCCGGACAAGCCGAATAGACCCTTGCCTTCAAGCTCGTTATAAACAAAGCCTTCGCAGATGGCTTCGACTGTGATTTCGGTTTTTAGTGTTGTTTTCATTTTGTAACCTTCTTATGTCTAATAAATATTCTTTGATAAGCAGATTGGATTACTCTGCCATCTTTATTGATAAAATAATTATGTTTACCGTCATTGCGGACTAAATTTGCATTTTCATTTGTTTTATTACCAGATGAACCAGTCTTTTGACCATTTTGTCTTACTTCCCAATAATCATCATACTTTTTTGTATCTGGAAATTCATCATGGCATCCTCTTTGGGTAGCTCCTAATATTTCAAATTGTTTCGGATTGTATTTATCAAGAAAAGTAATAGGCACTCCCATTACACCGTCATAATCGCTTGGAATTGCATCGACGTAAGGAACTTCGATAGCATCGTAGTTGTCGTAGTTTTGGTATTCTTTGCACTTGAGCTTCTTGTTGAATCTAAGGTTCTCCGCCATTGTCATGAGAGCGAGGGGTTGGTGGCGTCGCCCGTGGTCAATGTTTGTAAACCAACAAACACCTGCCACTCGATTTACTTTCACTCCGTTCTGTTCGCGATCAAATTTATATGATTTAGCATAGACAAAATCATCCGGCACTTGAAAATACATTCCTTTGTTAAAATTTGTTGCTCCTAACCAGATTTTATTATTCTTTATTAAAGGAAATACCTCTTTGTAGGTTATAGCGTTTATATTGCCAATTATTAAGATCTTCTTATCATATTCGACAAGTTGTCTTATATATTCGCGAAACAAGCTAAAAGGGGGATTGGTTACTACAATATCAGCTTCTTTGAGTAGCTTAATACATTCCTTGCTTCGAAAATCACCAGGGGCGTATTTCTCGTCACCATTTAGAGTCAAAGACGCATTCTTGTCGTGTTCTAAAAGCCACTTAACATCATCAAGGTTCGTTATTCCGTCTTTCGTAAGATCAGATACTTCATTAATCTCGATTCTGAAAGCTATTTTATTTTTTCCTTTATTGTTGTCAAATTCTTCAAATAAAGGTAATTGAAGCTGTGTTTGGGCAATCGGTGAACCGGCATAGCTCGTAGCTATTAACTTCTTTATGCCATCACTTTTGAACTTATTTGCAAAATATCTTAAGAAATTACTCTCAAACGGATCATCGCAATTGCAGTAAACAACCTTTCCGCGAAACACATCGGCGTCGAATTCGAGGTAAGCGGCGATTTCTGTCTCGATGTCTCGGTACAGAGTGTAGAACTCATCTTTTCTTTTTTTCTTAGCTTTTGAGAGATTTATATGAGCCATCGGGCTATGTTCCTTTTTATGAGTTTAAATGTTTCATTGGTGTTGGGCATTTTTCTCCTTCTGGTTGTCGGTGTGGGAGAGGGTGTTTATTTGGTTTCTACCTATTCTTCAAACTCAAATCTTTGTTTTATTTTCCTTACAGATGGAAAAACAATCTCTAATTCTTTTGTAATTATAGGTGTATATCCATATATTGGAAAAGAAATAAACTTCTTTTCTGCAAGTGTTCCAAGAACAAATTGAAAAAGTGAAATGCTTTTGGGAAAACTCTGGCAATCGTATTTTTGGGTTTCTGATTCCAATGCTTTAAGTATTTTATCTGTTTTTTGCTCTAAGTTTCTCTTGTATCTGGTAGTCTTGTATATGAGATTATAGACATTGTCTGAGAATCTGGACCAATTACTTGGTTTTAACTCGGAAGGAATAGTATTCATATCAAATTCTTCTTTGAAATACTCAATGATTCGTTTTTTAATCGTGGTTTCATCCCAAGGATGCTCAAGTATATTTTGTGATGATTCATTGAATGCTATGATAAGCTGGTCCAGTTGCTCTATAGATGCTTTCAATTGAGCAGAAAGCCTTATCTTTTTCCAATCAATATCATCGCTTTTATAAACCAATTGATGAGTTGCTGTTACCCAGGCATGCTCAAAGGCGGTTCTAATTTGAACTTCAAATGGTATTTCATAGATAGGCGAATCCATGCCTTCAGGTCCTATAAGTTTCGCAATAAATCGAGTTGAAGTGAATCTAAACAAATCTGGTGGATTTTTTGTTATTCCTCTTTTTTTGGTAATAACTTCTTTGAATATCGATTTAAGATTAATAAGAACCTCTTCTTCTTCAAGTTGTGAAGGAATTATTACAGAACAGGCAAAAATATCATCAATTTCAGACCATTTCTGAAAACGCCCCGATTCTATTTTCTCAGCAATTGATTCAACTTGCTTAAGTCGAGGTACAAATGCAAAATACTTGGATTCACAGTATTTCACTAATGATTCGCGTACCCTTTTACTAACTTGCTCGACATAAGGAAAAATAAATTCATATCTTTGTTTTATTTCACTTGAAATTATCATTTTGCTGGTTTGAGTTTGTCAAGTAATACATCTTTCATAATTACCACGCGATTATTTCTTGATTTTGTCCTATTGGCGGCGTATTTTGTTGTTTCGTAGTATGCTGTAGCTATATCATATATAGCTTTTTTGCTCTTTGCTTTTGGTTCTTCTTGTCTATATTTATCAACATCCTCAGCAAATTTTATCAATCTCTTCGCATATGCTTCGGCATTTTCATTAAGTGCTTTTTCTTTTTTCAAGTCGGAAATAGCTCCGAAAAAAGCATAAAAATCAGCTTGATTTTTAATTCTTGTCTTTGTAATATAATTATTATCATATTCGGCAATCTGTTTAATAAACTTGATGGTCGTTCGGAAATGATTTTCTGCTTTATTCTTGTTAGTCCAATCAATATCTCTAACACTATATGCACTATCAAGTTCATCTTGCGAATATCCTTTGGGACCTTCCTCAATAAATAATATCAGTTGTGAAACAAGCTCAACATCTTTCATTTGCCTTCTTGATGCGGGTGTTATATTTGGAAAACTTGATGGTAAGGTTTCATAAATCCATTCTGTTAAAGTCTCTGAAGTTTTAATAAAATCTCCGTCGAATTTTGCATGTCGTAGTTCTTGAGGTCTAAGTCTAGCCACATTTCTATTAATTCTATCAAAGATATCATTAATTATATTTTCTTCTGTGGTTGGAAGGTATTCCACAGAAAATTGATATGCCCAGAACTCAGTTTTTATTGTATCATCCAATTCTGAAAAAGTTTTTCCCCACAATTCTGTTCTAATTGCAGTATCAGGAACAGGAAACTGATTTTCGATAAATTCAAATATTGTGGTTAATCTCTGCTTACCATCGACAACATAATATTCCATATTTCCATCTGGTTTAATCTCTTCATATAGAAATATGGCGGGTGCAGGATAACCCAATAGAATTGTATCAATGAAATAGTCTTTCCATGATTGATTCCATACGCTTCTTCTTTGATATGGCGGGTTCATTTCTATAATTTTGCGCTTAGATAAATCCCAGAACCATGCTATTGTTTGAAAATTTTGCCTTCTTTTTCTTGACATGATATCCTCCTTATAATTTTCTCTTTACCAAATTTACCTCATCCTTTGCGCTTTCGCAAGGAAAAAGAGAAAAAAGCCCCACCCTTTCAGAGTGGGGCTTTTCATTGCAAGATTAAACTACTTCGACATACCAAATTTCCGAATACCCACCATATCCCGTGCTGTTTTTGGCTCTCGCGCGGAATGCGAATGTGAAACCTTCCGTGAGCGGACCGAGTTCGAAGAACGGCTCGTCACCTGTGGCGAAGACATCCCACGATGCGGGCTTCCAATCCTGCGGTGCGGGCGACTGCGTTTTGCCGGACTCGATTATGTATTCGTTTGCGAGGACATCCTCTTCGAGGCGGATTTTGACCATATCGGTTGCGGAGTCGTAGCCCGTCTCGACAAGCTTCTGGTCGTTCGGCTTATGATGCGTGGGCGCTTCCCACGGGTCGAAACCCCATTCGATTAGGAGTTCGTCATTGCGCCCGTCGGGCAGGACGGCATAGAGGTATTTTCTGCACGCGCGCAGAGCGGGTATGCTTTGTTCGGTTTGAGGATTCATCCGGTTTTCCTTATGATATTGTCTCCTCTATTGAAATTATGCAGGATTTGAATTTCGTCAAGGAATATTTTCGATTGCAATGAGAATCAACGGGCTGTATGTCTGTATCATAGCGAACAACCCGTAGGGGCAATTCATGAATTGCCCTACCGACCACAGCGTCCACAACGACATCAAGCGCCCCGGTGGGATTCTCTACCGCGACGGCATTTCCAAGATGTAGGGGCAGGTCTTGTGCCTGCCCGATAGGGTGACCGCAAGAGTCGCCCCTACTTGTCGAACAGCGGATTACCGAAGAATAATCCAACCAACATTGACGACACAGTGCGCAACAGGGAATTGCCAAAGGCAAGAAAAGTTGCGCGATAAAGTTCAAGCGGAACGCTTGCCGCGCATCTGGTCTATGCACGATGTGAATGCGCTGGATTGAGTTGATTGCTGTGTCGGTTCCAATATATTTTCTTTCCATCTAAAAAAAAGAACTTGACAAATAAACTCGCCTTTCTATCTTACTATGTGCATCTTGCATATAGATATATTCAACACATAGGAGGTAAAAAATGGGACATCACAAATCTTGCTGCGATTATGGAGGTTCTCATCACTCTCGTTACCATTCGCATGGTCACAGAGATTGCTGTTGCGAAGGAACCTGGCGCTGCTTCATCAGCAAAGCGGAGAAGAAAGAGAAACTGGAATGCTACAAGAAAGAACTCCAGGCGGAGCTTGCAGCAGTGAATGAGATATTAAGTGAAATGTAACCAAAGTGGAGGAAGAAATGCGTAACAAAATACTCATTATCGCCTTTTCGCTTGTAATGGTTTCTGTATCCGCTGCTTGTGGCGCTGATGATGCTACAAATGGCGACTGCTGCGGATGGATGAAAGCCGCAATAATTGTAGCCGATAACATCGAGAATGGTGTCGCATACACAATCACCACCGACAAATCTGAAGGTGTTAATGACATTCAGGCAAATGCTCTCAATTACGAAGAGAAACGCAGCAAATGCAGTGGTAAATGTTGTGAATGGATGAAAGCTGCCAAAACCGAGATTGAGTATATCGAGAATGGGGTTGTCTATCGCGTTACATCGGATAATCCAGAAATCGTGAAGCAAATTCACCAGCATTCCAGCGAATTCGGGAAAGGATGCAGCAAAGATAAAAGCGACGCCAGCGATGTTCATAGCAATTGCCCTCACAGGAAGTCTCATAGTAATTGCCCTCACGGAAAAACAAAGTAAACCTATCAGCATCAATAAACCTATTTGATCTCTCCCAAGAATCGAGGGGGGCTTTGCTTTTTGGAGCAAATGAAATTTTTACTTGACTTCTCGATAGATTCTTCCATCTTACTATGTGCATATTGCATATAGGTTATTAATACATATAGGAGGAATAATGCAAGAAGAAAAATATAAGGACGAACTATGCGAATGCGGCGGTCATTTCAACCGTTTCGTCGAACCTAGATTGCTTTTGTTAGTCCGGGAGAGAAAGTCCTATGGCTACGAGCTTGTCGGAAGACTCGAAGAATTTCCATTTCCATGTCCGCCACTCGATACTGCGACAGTTTATCGAACCTTGAGAAACATGGAATCGGAGGGTCTTGTTACTTCCGAATGGGTAACGGGTGAATCGGGACCGCCTAAAAGGATGTATCAAATCACGCTGGATGGCGAGGATAGACTACATGCCTGGACTGTTGGTTTCGATAATAGAAGAAAAGCATTGGAATTATTCATTAAGAAATACAATGAGCGAAAAAAGTAGGATAAACCAAATATCAAATGGAGGATATCATGAAACGGATATCAATTATAGCGCTATTTATTATGACCGTCTCACTGTTTATCCCGGCTTGTGCCGAAGAGACATCGGAATCGGCAGTGAAACAGAACACTGAAACTTATGAAACTCTTGGAGATGCTCTCAAATCCAGCAAATCTGTGCTTTGTTTATTCCATACTTCCAAAGCTTGCAGATGCACAATGAAAAAATGCAAAGCGACTCTTACCCTCTGCAGCGGAATTGCGGATTCCCTGCCTGATGATGTTATCTATTTTGAGGTGGATATAGCTTTAAGTAAAACGACAGCAAAGACCCATAAGATTATGGCGGCGCCAACAATCGTTCTCTTCGATAGGAATGGTGTGGAAGTATCACGGTTGCAATCCTGGCAAATCAATCAAGAAGCGATTAATAAACAAGTAATGGAGATGACCAAAAAGGAACAGAAATGATTAACGACTGGCTCAACAATGCAGGCGAGATAATGCAAACCAATCCATGGCTTGCATTTGTAATAGTGTTTATCGGTGGATTAATGACTGCCGCTAACCCATGTATCATCGCCTCTATCCCGTTGGTGATGGGTTTTATCGGCGGAACGAAGGAAAAAGCTGGAATTATGCGAGCTTTCGTCCTTTCGCTTACATTCGCACTCGGACTCGCTGTTATGTTCACTATTATGGGTTTAATCGCTGGACTTGTCGGTTCGATATTCGGCGATGTCGGTGGATATTGGAAATACATTATCGCAGTCGTTTGTTTATTCATGGGTTTGCATTTACTCGGTGTGTTTAAATTCACAATACCCGCACCAAAATTCATTAAACCCAAAGTTGGTGGTATTGTTGCGGCATTTCTACTCGGTCTTATGTTCGGGCTTGTTTCTGCACCATGTGCAGCGCCGATTCTTGTAATTATACTCACATTTATCGTATCGAAAGGGAGTATCGTTTATGGCGTATTATTGCTTCTCACATACTCGTTAGCTCACTGTGCACTCATTCTTGTTGCCGGCACATCTATGGGATTGGCTAAAAGTCTGCTAGAAAATAAAGGGCTGAATAAAACAAATTTTTGGATGCAAAAGGTTGCAGGTGTATTAATCATCGGTATCGGAGCATACATAGTTATCGTTTAACAATAAAGGAGAAATAAGATGAAAATTAAGATTCTTGGAGTAGGCTGCTCCAAATGCAAACAACTCGAAGCCAATGCCATCGAGGCGGCAAAGCGGCTCGGCGTGCAAGCCACAATCGTGAAGGTAACAGACATAACGAAAATCACCGAATATGGTGTTATGTCCACTCCGGGTCTGGTGATTGATGGCAAAGTCAAGTCCGTCGGGAAAGTACCGAATGTGGCTAAGATTGTCGAGTGGATTAAGGAGGAAATGCGATGATGAAATGGAAATCCGAATGGAAGAAGCTGGCTTTGATGCTGGCGGGTTTCCTGATTGCATTCTACTTGCCCATTGCGTCCACTCGTTTCAGTAGTGCAGTTTTTGAGGCATTGCATCTTGTCAAATGGTATGCTCGCGAGCATGTCCTGCTATGTCTAATTCCAGCTTTTTTCATTGCCGGAGCTATCGGGGTTTTCATCAGTCAGGCATCCGTTATGAGATATCTCGGCGCTAAAGCGAATAAAGTTCTCGCCTATGGTGTCGCTTCTATTTCGGGCACAATTCTTGCCGTTTGCTCCTGCACCGTTCTCCCCTTGTTTGCCGGAATATATAGAATGGGCGCGGGGCTCGGTCCAGCAACGGCATTCCTTTATTCAGGTCCCGCAATCAACATACTCGCAATCGTTCTAACTGCACGAGTACTCGGTATGGAACTCGGAATCGCCCGTGCTGTGGGAGCTATCTTGTTTAGCGTAATAATTGGGCTTTCTATGCACTTCATATTCCGCAGGGAGGAGCGCGAGAAAGCTGAAGCTCAAATGCATATACCCGAACCGGAAGTCATTCGTCCGCTGTGGCAAAATGTACTTTACTTCGCTTCGATGGTTGCCATTCTCGTCTTTGCCAACTGGGGCAAACCGCAAGAAACATCGGGTATCTTGTTTCTGCTTTATTCCTCGAAGTGGATTATCACCGGCGCACTCAGCACTCTACTCGGTATAATCCTGATTCTCTGGTTCGATATTAAATTGTGGAAAATCATTTCGACCGCAATTCCAACCATTATTTTGGCCGGTATCTTTCCCCGAGTACCGATACTTCCGTTCGCGGCAGGTGTTATCGGTCTTTCGGTGATAACGAGCACTCACAAAGGCGAAGCCGGAGAATGGTTCGAATCCACATGGTTATTCGCCAAACAAATATTGCCGTTGCTTTTTGCCGGTGTGATTATCGCGGGTTTCCTGCTGGGTCGTCCCGGCTCGGAAGGTATTATCCCATCTCACTGGGTCAGCGATTCCGTTGGCGGAAATTCCCTGTGGGCAAACCTATTTGCATCTGTCGCCGGCGCATTCATGTATTTCGCCACGCTGACGGAAGTGCCAATTCTCGAAGGATTGCTCGGTAGCGGCATGGGCAAAGGACCGGTGCTTGCGTTATTGCTCGCCGGTCCAGCTCTATCGTTGCCGAACATGCTCGTTATTCGCAGCATCATGGGAACGAAGAAAACTATAGTATTCATCCTACTCGTCATCATCATGTCGACAATCAGTGGGATGATATTTGGATGGTTATTTTGAATAATCAACATCGGGCGGTTAGACATGAGAATGCCACGTTTTCGTCTGGGAGAAACCTCGCCGTAATGGAAGGACGCACGCTCGCTATCAGCACATTCAACGCAAAGCTCGACGACAATTTCAACATCGTCGCCGAGAACGACGAGGAGTATCAGAAAATCAAGTCCGGCATGGAATCGGTCGTGCGACGCATCACCGCCGAAATGGACCCAATCCTCACAGCGCGGCAACTCGACACGGACGAAATCATCCTGTTCCGTGAACTGCGCCCATACCTCGAAACGCTCACGGAGATGTGCTACCAATCCATCGGCTACCGGCGAGTGAAAAACCCGCGGATTTGGTCTATGCATGATGTCAACACACTGCAATGAAAACATAACAGGGCTTTCACCGGCAAGGATGAAGTAAAGTGAGGAACAAACGCAGCAGAAAAGCGGTCGGATGCAGTGAGTTGTTATGTCATTTCCCTTTCCGTGCACGAAAATACAGCATACCGCCATTTGTGTCGAAACGATTATAGTTCAAGCCATTACGAGAACAGACATCTTGAATGTCAGTTTCAGTAAAAGAATGAAGGGCTCGCTTGTCTGAAATTTTCATCCAGGTAGTATCGAATTCAATCTTGATTCCGACAACAGGGGTACTGCATACAAATACACTATATTTCGTTAGTACCCTCGCTATTTCTGCAATAGCCAGTTGATATTTCGGTATCATATGCAGGGATGTGTCCATTAAAACAAAGTCAAAAGATTCATCGTCAAATGGAAGTTTTTCGGCGTTTACCTGAATAAATCTGGATTTTTGAAATGATTTCTTTTTAGCCTTTTTCACCGCCTGCTTTAACATAGAATATGACAGATCAAGGGCAGTATATTCGTTGCTACTATCGAAGTGGGTAATTGCACCTCCTGTTCCACAGGCAATATCAAGAACATGGGACATTTTTACCGTTGAAATTAGTTTTTTCAGTATTTCACGGTGCCGTTTAAGGTCGGCTTTATGAATGCGTGGTCGTACAAAATAATCTTGAATAAAATCATATAAAAACATAAAGGAGCCAAACTTATTAAGCCTCTATATGTTTTCTTCGGATAGCTCACCGGGAAGTGCTTTAATAATGCCGTTTTTATCAGGCAGAGTAAGAATTTCTTTCTCCATGTACATCTCCCAATTATTATGAAACATAAGGCTTAAGGTCAGTGGCGCCGCTTTTCGGCGTCAGGTAGAGCGCCTTGTTAGTTCATTACTGTCCATCCAGAAACTATAAGTTCTGTGCCCATCAACCAAAGACAAACCAAATAACCAGGACCGGCAGCAATGGGATACGCGGATCAGTCGGTCGGTTGCATGCGCTTGTTGTGTGGCATTAACGCATCGCAAGTGTACCCAGAGCATCGCTCTTACTACAGATGGCTCATATATGTCTGGCTAAGCTCAATAGCGATAGATCTCATATCTATCATTTGATTGCACAGTACCGCAATGGTTAAGCCATCTTCTGGAAAGTAGGAGTTAGGTTATCCACACCCCAATTTCTTTATAGTATCAAAATCAACTTGAATTTCTTTTCTTACTTTCTTTTTTAAGTACAGCCTCCAGGAATTCTCTATTTGGCGTAAGTCTTCTCCCAACAACTTCTCTATATCCATAACACCATTGAACCAAAGAATACGCAGCTTAGAAGCACCGTATGTCTCATGGATAAATCCGATAAAGCTCGCTGCGCTTAAACCCGCTCGTATCTCACCAAGACTAACATAATCGTTGAATAGCTCTTGAAGCGATGGGAGCTGGTCGTTAGATAGAAAGTGGAAGGCAACCTCATCAACAGTGTATTCCCGACACCATCCATCACAATAAACAGCGATTCCTTCTATCATCCATTGGCTGGTGATGTGAGGAGTACCCCAAATTCCCATAGTAATTACATGGGCAAATTCGTGTTTTTCGAAAGAACGCCATTCAGGATTTAGCACTATAAATATTGCGTTCGCAGTCCAATTCGCAAATCCGGAGTAAGTTTGCCCAACGATTCGTTTCATTTCATCCCGTGAATCGAGGTAGAATACGTTTAGCAATGGCTCGTATGCAGGTTCGTCTAGGAGCTCCAGTACCTCATCAACACTTGTTTTAGCACTGCGAAGCAACATCATCCGATGTTTTTCAGCAAATGAATCCTTTTGATAAAATATCCTTATTCCATTCGATGAAGCAGACAGCCAGGTGAAAGTAGAATCATTAAGTGCTTTAGTCACGAAATCATCGGAGGTTTGCCCTATAGCATTAGTTGAAATAATAAGTAGTACCATCACAATTTGATAGTATCTATAATTTTTTGATGCATTCATTTTCCTCCCATATTAATGCCTTAAGTAGCTTAGCAATATTTATATAGTTTCCTTATAACACTATATGTACCGTAGAATCGCAAGATAACACCCCATGAATGAAATAGTCATAAATCCTGCGATTGCAATTTATTACTCCGAGTCATTATGCGAGTGATTTTATCTCCTTCAATTTCAAAGGCAATAAAATTTGAATTTCTCAAAGGTCAAGGTTATTCTCATTGGATCCAAAAACTATTCTTGAAAGAGGAAAGGACAGCAAGGTTCGGCGAAGATATTATTGAGTTAGCACCCGACTTAAGTCGGGTGTTGCCTAACCAACATCATCTGCGTTCTTCGCGATATGTCTTTCCTTGGCGCCCTTTGCGAGAAATTTCTTTTACGGCGAGATTGTTACTCGCGCCGCTTCGCCGAACGGTCCCAAGCGCATTTTCTTGTCGAACCATTGCGCGCGGTATTCGATTTCAAGCGGCATATCCGTCTCGACAATGTGCAGATACGGGCTATTTGTGTCGTCCGCAACGAAAAGCCACTCTTTGTAAGCGGTGTATTCCGGCAGAGTTTCCACGAATTTGCTCATTTTTTTGGATTTCGCCTCGCTCCAACTCGGATTGATGAGCCGAAAAGTTATTCGCGCACCCGCTATGGGCACATTCAACGCGTAGGGTAGTTATTTCGTCATAATTATGCGTCGTCGCTAAAAAAAAGGATAGACACGGGGATTTGTCTCTACCGACAACAGACATTTAAAATATCTTGCATTATTGAACGATTTCATTTACATTACATAAACAGTTGTGAGTGCAAACAAATAATCGCCAATCTGGAGGTATTATGATTGATAAGAATCGTAAAAGATATGCGGGTATTTTGCTTCATCCAACATCTCTTCCGGGGAACTCCGGAATCGGAGATATCGGTTACCCAGCACGCGAGTTTATAAAACTCCTTGTTAAATCGGGGCAATCGCTTTGGCAAATATTGCCGCTTGGACCATCCGGTTATGGTAACTCACCTTATGCCGCTTATTCCGCTTTCGCAGGAAACCCAATGCTTGTTAGTCTCGAACTTCTGCATGAGGATGGGCTTCTTGAAAGCGAGGAACTTCAAAGCTTTCCCGAACTGCCTGCTGGACATGTTGACTATGAATCTGTGAACAGAGAAAAGGGGAAACTGCTATGCATTGCTTGTGCAAGATTCGTCAAGAAAGCCGATGCTTCTCTTAAAGCCGAATATAAATCTTTTTGCAAGAAACATAGAAAATGGCTCGATGATTTTTCTCTCTTTATGGCTTTGAAGGATGCTCATAATGAATTGCCCTGGAACAAATGGGAAAAACCTCTTGTCCGACGCAATAAGGATGCTCTAACAAATGCAAAAAAAAGATTAGCCCCCGAGATTAAGAAACATAAACTCATTCAGTTCTTTTTCTTTCGCCAGTGGCTTGAATTGAAGAATCTCGCCAACGAGAATGGAATTGCGATAATCGGGGATATCCCGATATTTGTAGCTTACAACAGCGCCGATGTCTGGTCTAATCCGGGGCTTTTTTACCTCGATAGCAAAGGCGCTCCGACTGTAGGTGCTGGCGTGCCACCTGATTATTTCAGCAAAACCGGGCAGCTTTGGGGTAATCCGCTATATCGTTGGAAAGCGATGAAAGCTGATAATTATCGATGGTGGGTTAATCGAATGAAAATGATTCTCAGCCTTGTCGATATTGTTCGCCTCGACCATTTCCGTGGTTTCGAAGCTTATTGGGAAGTCCCGGCGGGAGAGAAGACGGCGGTTAATGGGCGATGGGTAAAAGGTCCCGGTGCGGATTTCTTTAAAGTTTTGAAAAGGAAACTCGGAGATTTACCACTTATCGCCGAAGACCTTGGTGTTATCACACCGAAAGTCGAGAAACTGCGTGATAATTTCAATCTTCCCGGTATGAAAGTACTCCATTTTGCATTCGGCAGCGGACCGCATAATCCGTATCTACCGCATAATCATATTGAAAACTCGGTCATTTATCCCGGTACTCATGATAACGATACCACGGTTGGCTGGTACGAAAATGCGGATGAAGATGCACAAGACCATGTTCGCAATTATTTCAGCTGTAATGATAATAAAGCGTCCCATTATATAATGCGCGCTGTCTGGAGTTCATGCGCAAAATATGCTGTTATTCAGCTTCAAGATATCCTTGGGCTTGGCACAGACTGCAGGATGAATATCCCCGGTACCGGCGAAGGCAATTGGCAATGGCGTTTTTCTGAAGGCGATATTAAGCCCGAGCATATCGAAATGCTTCTCGAAAACACAGAATTTTTCGGTCGCGGTGAACCGGAGATTATTGAATACAATTGGGATGAGAAAAATCCTAACCCGGACGAGGCAATCGAGCGGGATGATTGATAGCATGATTGCCAGACGGGAGTGTTCTACTTGCTTTTGAATATTTTGTTCCTCGATGGGTATATATCATAGAGAATCCTAATTTATAAAAAAAAGTTTAAAGGAGAGAATAAATGGAAGATTCAATGGCAGTTGCATTAACAGGAGTGATATTTTTCATTGTTATTATCCTTGCTATCTGGGAAATAGTTTGGAAATCTATCGCAATGTGGAAGGCGGCAAGACTTGGCGATAAAGCTTGGTTTATCTGTATCGTGATTTTCAATACTGCTGGAATTCTTCCTATCATTTATATACTTGCGGTAGCTCGAAAGAAGGAGCAAGCTCTGGCAACGCAATCGGCACCCGGGACGCTTAAGATAGAATAATATCAAGTGAATTGAAAAACGTTTTGATTGAATATATTTATACAAGCTTCCACAGAGTCGGGGTCATAAAGAATTCCTTTGTTTTTAGATATTTCCTCAAAAGCCTTATCAAGACCCAGGGGTGGACGGTATGAGCGTTGAGAATACATAGCCTCGACAACATCGGCGATTGCAAGAATTTTAGATTCAGGAAGAAGATTATTGGCGGAAAGGCTGAAAGGATATCCTGAACCATCAAGTCTTTCATGATGTTGAAGCACAATATCGGCAATAGGTCCCTGAAATTGAATCGATTTTAATATCTCATATCCTGTTTTAGGATGGTTCCTGATAAGGTCATATTCATTTTTTGCAAGCCCACTTGGTTTGGCAAGAACCTCAACCGGTACATTTATCATCCCGATATCATGGACAGCCGCTGCTATTCGCAATGTGTCTATACTACTTTCTGGAAGTTTCAATTTTTTTGCAATTGCACAACAAAGGTCGGTTACGCGGCGTTGATGACCGATAATATATGGGTCTCTCATTTCCACAATCTCCGCCATCGACTGCAAAGTCTCAACTAAAGACTGCTGAGCCTTTATTGAATATTCTGAAAGAAACTCCTCCTCTTCGGAAGTATAAAGCTCAACACAGCGGTCAACAATGCTCGGGTCAAAGAATGTACCTTTATTTTGCGTGATATACTCGAGAGCATGTGTTATATTAAAAGCTTCCCTATACGGTCTGTGCGATATCATCGCATTAAAAACATCCGCAATCGCTAGAATGCGCGCCTCGAGACGAATCTCATCTCCGCTAATACCTTTGGGATAACCAGAACCATCAAGTCTTTCGTGATGCTGCAAAATGATTTCAGCAATGGGCCACGGGAATTCGATTCCTTCGATTATATCATGGCCTATCTGCGGATGAGCCTCGATGATGTGTTTTTCAAAATCGTTTATCCTTCCCGGTTTGCTTAGTATCTCGATAGGAACGGCGATTTTGCCAATATCGTGAAGAAGAGCGGCGATACGGATACATTCGATAGTATCAGCACTCAGATTCATCTTGGTTGCGATCTTGACGGCAAGTTCCGAAACCTCTTTCTGATGAATATATGTATAGCGGTCGCGAAACTCAATCATCCTGCCGATTATTTCGATGATTCCTTCAAGAGCTTTCTGCAGCTTTGTGTTAATCGACCTTGATAGTTCCAGTTTAGAAACCTTTTGCCATATATCATCTAGGTCTTCGAGAAGTTCTTCTTTGGGTTTTGTGGTGCCTTGCATTTATACTCCGTTATATCAAGTCCTAAAGATTTCTACAAAACTCTTGGTTTTGTGGATTGTAAATATAATACAATCCGGTGGTTATTTCAAATAAATAATTCTTTTTATAACAGTTTTGCCATCTATCGATGCACGGACAAAAAAGATACCGGATGAGATCGATTCATCGGGTGTCCAGATATAAACCCCCTGAGTCGATGCTTCCGTATCGCCTCTGTCCCCCTTATTAAGGGGGACAAATGAGGATGGCTTGCCATCCGAATAGGGGGTTACCAATCTTCCTCGCAAATCAAATATCTCCACATGTAAGGGCGTTTCGCGAAACCCTCCTGCACCATTCACTGTTATTTCACACGACGAATTGAACGGGTTCGGGGATATGTGTAATGAGATTTGCCCGGGTCGAGAAGTTGCTGCACCTGTTATAATTGTGCCGGACGATAAAACTCCTTTCCAGACACCACCGCCAAATGTATTCACCCAGACGATATTGCTGTCATTCGGGTCTTCGGTGATGCGGGTAGTAACCATGAACGGGAAATCCTCATCATGAACCCATGTTGTTCCGCAGTCGGATGAGTGCATTATTCCGTTGCCATCGTCGCCGACAGTTGCAAGATACATAACTCCGGGATAATAGATCGAAGGAGTTACCCGAAATGCGCCGTAAATATCAAAAATCCTCGACCAGTTGGCGCCACCATCGGTTGTTTCATATAATCCGCCTTGAGTTTTACCGTTGTTGACAGTCTGCGCACCGACCCAGATATGGTTCGTATCATCCGGGTCGATTGTGAATGAAACCGGGTCAGCCCATGAGTGCTCGCCTCCGGTGTCAATCCATCCGACCGGCGGGCAGTCCGCAACATAACTCGATATGCACTCCCAGTTGTCGCCGCCGTCGGTCGAGCGCCATAAGCCGCCGTCATTCTTGATTATCGAACCGTCGCGGATATATTTTGTTTTCAATGCAAATATTGTCCCGGATGGATGAACCTGAACCTCGACTATGTGGGTATTCGGTCCATCCGATGTGCATGTGCCATCGCCGACATCGAGACCGGATGAACATCGCTCCCAGTTTGTTCCGCCATCATTCGAGCGCCAGATACCATCGGACCAGACCGCAGCGAAAATCCTGCGGGCAGAGGGGGAGGAGCCATAGTCGATAGCAATAGATGTTACCGGTTTGTCCGGTATTTCTCCAGTGATTGTAATCCATGTTAAACCGCCATCGGTGGAATACGCTACGCCGCCGTCGCCGGAGCGGTCCCATTCATTAAAACTCCATCCGCCCGGTATGTCGTGCAGTCCGGAGAAAGCTCCCCAGAGAATTGCGGTGCCGGTGTCGAGTTCGAGGTCGTAAGTCGTGTTATCCCAATCACCGGGAATGCCATCGACACCGACGAGCCATGACTCGCCATTATCAGCGCTGTATGCCCCGCCGATATCGGTATATGCGATACGAATGAAATCATCGGTGGTCGAGATGAAAATATCCCACGAACTTGTAACCTCGAGCCCGGCTGAACTCCATGATGAACCCGCAGCGGGAGAGCCGGTTCCGGCAAAATCGGTATAAACCTCTGTCCAGCTTGTGCCGGCATTCGATGTGGCAAACGCACGCCCATAATCCGTCCATAGCGCGACATTAGGATTGGTTCGTGAAACACCGAACCCGAGCGCCGATTCACCCCACCAGCATCCCAGTTCCAATGTGTTCCAATCGTCCCCGATGTTCGGAGCAACACCCCAGCTATTATCGCAGAAGAACACGGGAGCGAATGAATCGCCGCCATCGAGCGACAGCAGGACAGTCGGCATATTGTCGCAGCCATCGATTGAAAGCCATGTGTAGTTACACTCGGATTCGAGCAACTCGAGCTCGGTCCATCCCCCATAATCGGCTGCATGAACTATATCGGACCATGTGACGCCGCCATCGTCCGAGCGCCAGAGCGCTTCGTTATCGACTATCACAAAAACATTGCTATCACTAGCGGAAAGATTTGTCACTCCATGATAATCATCGAGTGTGAAAGGAACTGAAATCGTGTCGAAATTAAGTCCTCTATCGGTCGAGAGGAGGATGGCATCCCATGCGGATGCCCACACGCCGAAATCGTTTTCCGCCAGCTCGCGAGCCTCCCATACATTTGTAATTTCGGTGAAATCCGTGCCGTTTGTCGAGCGATATAATCCAAAGTCTTCGCTGCCGACAAGGACGCACAGCGGTTCATCGTGAAGACAGAGCAAATCATACGGCTCGCCCCAGTCCGGCATTGCCCAGACCTGTTCCCATGAAGCGCCGCCATCGGTCGAACGGCGAAGGTTATAGACCCAATCCCGCGAATCCTCATCCCAAATGATTTCCGGGTCGGTGGGATGAAACACCGGCGCACACATTGTCGAACTGCGGAGCTGACGATAGTCGAGCATTGTCCAAGATTCTCCGCCGTCTGTGCTGCGATAAATCCCGCTCATGTCGCAGGAGATAAACATGAGGCTGTCATCGTGGGGAGAAATCGCCGGCACATACATTGCGCCGCCGCCGCCCGGTCCCACAGGTGTCCACTCGATTGCATAAAGTGGAATTAACATAAGCAAAATCAAAAAGTAAAAGATCTTCATTGTTGCTCCCGATATGATGTTTTTTCCCGGATATGGGTGTATTTATGTCTTAATATATCCCATTTCACAGCAACACAAAGATTTTTTTGAGCGCAGAAAACAGGGAAGGAAAATTGTGTCACAGAGATATCAGGTTTCAGGTGTCAGGTTTCAGGGGTCAGGTTTCAGGTTTCAGGTATCAGGGTCCGTTGTTACCCCCTCTATTCAGTAACCTCGCTCCGCTCGCTAACTGAATTTTCTCCCCCTTGATAAGGGGGAGATGACGCGAAGTGTCAGAGGGGGTGATTCAAATCAGGTTTCACCCAAGCTGTGTCCATGCCGTCCACTCGCCCCAGACCAACATCGTGCCATCGCCGGCGCGGACACGGTATTGCTGCGGCTCGCTCGGCATATCGCCGAACTCGTTTTTCGCGCCGATATAATTCACCGAGCCCATTTCGTTCACGAGCTGATACATCGTCGCGCCGGTCAAGCGGAAATCGACCTCGTAAGAATCCACGCCCTCGACGGCATCCCAATTGAATCGCTTCGCAACATCATCAAATATGAAATTCTTTGGCGCGTGAGGTTTATGCTTCGTCCAGATTTCAGAACTGGGAACGAAACCAAGCAATCTCAAACGAGAATCGTCATCGCCCCATACGAGAAAGCAAAGTCCGAGCAACCAGCCAAGCGCTCTGCTATCTGTGTCATAGAGAGCATGAAGAGTTTTGTAAGCATCTGTTGATTCCTGTCTTTCTTGTTCGGCATCGTGCCACAGCGTAACAATAGTGTTGCGATGAGTCATCAGATTGGCGACAATAGCATCATTGACAACACGCGGGTCGCCAGCCGCTTTGAGACGGTCATGTGTTATTTTCCAATCCTCGATGCTTGAAACAAGACCTTTTTGCTCCAATGGTGTAGGTCGGTCAACGCGGTATTCCTGCAAAATATCATCGTCGGGACCGGAAATTTCTACAACAGTGCGAATAAGAAATTCCTTTGCCTTATTATAATATTTGGATGCCGCTTCAAACGCCTGGTTGTATGTTTGATAAGCTTCGTTCATCTCGCCACTTTCGACATGTGCAGTGGCTCTGGCGGTTTCCCATGCACTTGCTGCGCCCTGCGCCCAAGTGAGCCGTGCGCCGGTTACATCCAATTCGACGGCGTAAGTGTCGATATTCGCTGAAAGTAAAGATACTCTTTGCCAGCGTTCATCGATTGTGTCCTGTGAAATACTGTTGTTGATTATCATTGTAAGTCCTCCTTCGTTTTTTGAATTTCACAACCTGAAATAATTAGATAAAAAGAACTATCTGAAACGAACCATTTCATGGCTCGTATTGAAAAATTTTTGAAATAAGCCTAAGAGCGACGACTCGATGCGTTAGATTCACTTTTTTATGTGTTAGATTCAATTTCCGCTCCGTTAGATTCATTTCTTTATGTGTTAGATTCACTTTCCGCTCCGTTAGATTCACTTCTTTATGTGTTAGATTCACTTTCCGATGCCTTAGATTCAATTCTTTATCCGTTAGATTCACTTTCCGGTGCGTTAGATTCACTTTTTGGTGCGTTAGATTCCCATAACCATGCGTGTTTGCGGCGATTTTACAGTAAATTGGGTGCTTTTCTTTGAATCCCCTCACCCGGCTCGTCTTAGAAGAGTCGGATGAGGGAATTAATTCTCAACTCTGAACTCTGAACTTATTTTTCCCTGTATCCATCGAGATAGATGAATCTACCGAGAATTTTTACATATTCGGAGAATCTATCACCTCGTGGGAGGTCTCGCTCTATAATGTGTTGAATACCTTCCGCCTGCGCATCGAGCATATCGGCATGATGAAGGAGCATCGCTTCGAGTGTCTTTGGCTCGACCGGCGAACCCCATTCGGTTTTACCGTGATGCGATATTATTAGATGCAGCAATTCATCGGCGAGCTTTGGCGGGAATTTCGGGTTTCGGATTATTTCCTGCTGAATCCTGACTGTGGCGAGTGAAATATGCCCTATAAGTCTTCCGCGCTCGGTATATTCAAAGAATCCTGCGGTAGAAATCTCCTCGACTTTGCCGATATCGTGGAGCAGGGCGCCGGTTCGCAAAAGTTCTTTGCGGCAATCGGGATAAAATGACGATGCGGTCTCGCATATCTTTGCGACTCGAAGTGTGTGCTCGATTAAACCGCTCGTGTATGCGCCGTGCCATAGTTTTGCGGCGGGATATGTCGCGAATTTGCGGGCAAGTTCCTTGTCTTCATGGAATATGCCGTTCAAGAGTTTTGCGAGATGCGGATGGGTAACCGATTCTATCATTTTCTCTAGTCTTCGCCACAGGACTTTTGGTGTATATCTGCCGCGGGGGAGAAGCTTTTCGTAGGAAATCTCATCCGGTTTGGCTTTGCGAAGCCGTTCGATTTTTAGCCATGTCTGACCTTTATACTCGGAGCCGTGCCCTTGAATCTTGATAACGATTCCCTCGGATAACCAGACTGCGATTTTCACCGAATCCTCGCCCCAGTATGTTGCGCGTATCCGTCCCTGAGAACAGCCAAGTTCCATTGTAAGATATGGCTTTCCATCATGATGGCGCAATTCACACCAGCGAATTACGAAAAAGTCCTTAACGGGTTTTCCAATTTCAATATTTCTGATATGCTCCATTTTATTTATCCAGCCGAATCGGAAGGTTCGGTTTGCCCGGATGTTTTATTGGTTTCAATGACAGTTGCTGTGTCTTGAGATACGCTGGAATCCTTTACGGTGGCGGCAGTATCTGCTGCACTTGTATCGAGAGGCTGCGAATATTGAATGCTTTGCTTTTTCGAGAATTTAAATACCGCAGCGATAGAATCGATTGCAGTTGTATCTATTGTAATTGTGGAAACCGCCCGAAGTGAATCGACAAGTCTATTGAGTTTGTCATTGAATTTATATGTGAATAATTTTTGCCTTATTTTTTCACCGACAATATCTAGCGCACGCACCGAGCCTTCGCACTGGAAATCGTTTATCAGAAAAAAGTGATATTTCCCATTGGCTTTTATTGGTCCTATCGTTTCGCCGGGTTTCGCTTTAAAAACCGGTCTCACAAGGTCGGGCAAAAGGTCTTTTCGGATGAACCAGCCAAGATAGCAGCTATCGCTCTGCGAATACTCTTCGGAGAATTTTTGTGCAATACCGGCAAATGACGAATCGCATTTGATAAATGCTTTCACCGAATCCGCTGTTTTCTTGCTCGATACAACGATGTGCATTGCATCGACCTCATCGTTTTCTCGAACAAAATCGCCCTGATTTTCCAAATAATAATGCTCGATTTCCTGCATATTTATCTCGATATCCGGTGCAATAATTTTGTCGCGCAAATATTCGATTAGAATTCTTCTCTGTGCTTCAGCAAGCTTATATTTGATTTCCGGGTCATCGAGCGCTCCTTTGACTTCCGCCGCTTGAGCGAGAATCTGGTCATCTATCCAGGATTTGACGAGTTCGAGCCATTGCTCGTTAGTGATAGCGCCGCGAAATTCAGGTGGGACTTTTAGGATAAGAATGTCGGAATTGAGTTTGATTTCATTGACTGAAGCCAGATGTTCATCCGGTTTTTTTGTCCGACCGCAACCGTAGAAAGCCGCCCAGACGAAAATTGAAGTAACTATAAGTATTTTATGCTTTTGGATTCTCATTATCGAAAAATATCCTTTTATGTAATTTGTGCAAGCAATTTTAAGAAAGAATGGAAGTATTTTAGGATAAAAAAAAATAGAAATCAGATTGACTTGAAATAATTTTGCATTATTATAAAAAACGATTCAATCTGTAAAAAAGGCGAAATAGAAAAATGAAAAAGGCACTTATTTTTTCGTTTCTTGCGTTAAGCTATATATCGATATGGGCATTTTCTTCACTGGGGACGGATTTTTTCTTTTGCTATCCGTCGAATGGAAATCGTCAAACTTACCTTATACCTCCTCCAGTTTCAGATTTCTATGGGATGCTTATTCTAACCTCGACATTTGCCACAGTTGGAACCCTGCACAATTCTACAGAGACATTTT